>Ga0247733_1000137_pt1 | contig 100423 bp, 89 predicted proteins | sample UWRJL043104R2_FD_180932 | JGI IMG/M metagenome (GOLD analysis project Ga0247733, IMG submission 180932) | Plant litter microbial communities from Arlington Agricultural Research Station in Wisconsin, United States - UWRJ-L043-104R-2 | ecosystem: Environmental > Terrestrial > Plant litter >... | reverse complement strand
TTTGGCGGTGGAGGGTGTCTAGTATGGGGTTGACGTAGACTGGTTTAGATGATTAGTGAATGTCAAGGAAGGATTCGTGCCCTGCGTTGGGGTTGCTCACGGGATTGGAAGGTGCGTTCGGAAGTGAGGGCGGAGCGTTCGTGGCCGACCTGGGGTTTGTAAGTCGAGATTGGTTGATGAGACGAGTTGAGGATAAAGTGTGGTAGACTTCGTAGGCGTAGGAGAAGGAATTCATGAGAAGAAACGGTAGGAACGAAGACTTGTGAAAAAAAGACCAAAAAGAATGCGAAAATGGTTTCTCAAACTGAGTATCGGGAGAAGAAAGCTTACATAAAGCGTCTCATTAATCAACCACACATCCGCCTCTGTCGATATCGCACCATATGACAGGCCCGTATAGAACGGAACATCTCTCCAGTAGTCATTGTGACTATGAATCGGTTTCTACAATACCGTCAGCCTGGGTGCTGGGACATGTCACATGTCACGATCCATCCGAAGCGTGGCTCGCAGGGGACCATCAAACCGGAATTATGCCCCGCGTGAAATCCGTCGGATACGTATATTTTTTTGACCCGTCTGTATTCTTCAAGATGTTTTGCAGTGTATTGGATACATCCGGGAGTGAGGATGCGAGGGCGAGGCCGAGGGCTGGGAGGAAAGGGGCGAGGAAGGAGTAGCGGCGCATTGCAAAGGGACGTGGAAGGTGAAAAGCAACACAACGAAGCAGTCACGAAGTGAAGAATTTGTATAAAATGCACGTAGATCGGCGTTCAATGGAAGAGATGCGATCTAGCATTTCTGATGACAGCGGATGGTCGACACTAGGCAGGGAAGACGCCATCCAGGAACCGCGTGCTTCCTAGCCAATCGTGGCGACGCGTGGCGCGTTGGAGTGGGTCGTCTCAAGTACGCGGAGATCGATCTCAAGACTCTTCACACAACTATACCACAGCAATTATACAACTATCCGCAATCCCATCGCGCGACACGTTCCTTCTTGTGCGGCTTATGTCGATGCTCTCTAGGCCCTTTGCCAACGGTCGCTGACGAGCTCGCGCCATCGTGTTCAGCGTATGGCGCCTACCAACTTCGTGCGAACGAGCTGGAAGGTCTTGACACCGGCAGCGTTGAGGACCGATTTCGTGTTCATTGAAAAATCCGATTGCTTTCCTGGACGTCCAGGCCGATTCTTAGCCATCTTACGCGAGTATGGCAACAGCGACATCATCACGTATGCTACGCTCGATAGACGAGGGCACATGATGCAAGCGCCCAACCTACCTTTCTCCCCTTCTAATTTTCGGCTGAGAGGTATGATATATCTTCGACGCTTCCTCTTTAACAATGTGCCGCCATTGAATTCTCTCGAGTTCCGAATCGGGTACCGCCTCTCAACTCAAGAAAGCATGCGTCTAGCGCACCCATAAATCTACCGCTTAGTCTTCAAAATACCCTCCTCGACGGCGAGTACCTCCTGCGCAAAGACACAGTCGTGCAGATTGCAGGTAGCCTGATGCACCACGATGTCATCGTCTGGGGACCGAATGTAGAAGAGTCCAACCCGCAACGCTTTCTATACATGGCCGGCAGCTCAAAGAGCAATTCTGGCTGCAGCGTCACTGCGACACACCAATTGTCTGCAGCCTTCCCATCGTTTCGCGTCGACGCAGCGGAGTGTTCCCTGCGCCATTTTGCGCAGGCGGAGGCTGTGAGTTTGATTGCTGCGGTGGTTAATGGTTTTGTCATGCTGCCCCCAAAGGGGAAGAACCAGGTAGCTTGGAATCTGGGCAGGGATGTGGAAAAATATTGTTTGCGGTGCTGGGGACGGATAATTAGTGGGGTGCGTGTTAAACTGGAGAGGAGACAGGGATTGGACAATAGCCAGATGGTAAAGTCGTAATTCATGCGGTAATGCGGTGTTGGATTGTCAATGTCGGTGTCCTGCGCTTGTGGTTAGTACCCCGTCCATGCATGCCTGTGCACATCTACGCATACGGACAACGTCGTGTGTTTGACACATGGTCGATCAATAACTAGAGCTAGTTCGAAAATGCCATGCTGAAAGCTCAAATGCAGAAATGCCATACCCATCCACCATCGAAATTGCACGCCATCGTACGCATTCAAGCGCTTAGCCGCTAAATCCAACGTCGAGTCGTTCCCAAATTCATGCCCACGATGGCCCTGCCTGTCGCACCTCTCTATCCGCACCTTCGCAACACCGGATCTCCCATACCAAGCACCCTCATCGGTAATGAATGAGGGGGTTCCGATACGGACTGAATAAGGCCAACTATACGAAGTCTCACTGCACAGTAACAGAACGTAAAAGTCCGGGCAGTTGTTTCAGAGTCGCGTGCAGGGAAGGAGCCGAGTCAGATCGTACACTCAGCACACTCAGCCTTACCCCACCTACTGAACATACTATGCGAAGTTATAGTCTATATGAGGTTGACCATTTGCCGAAGGGGACTCATTGGCGCAAGTCCGGCTGTGGGGCAATGGTCGCGGGGTGGGTTCCTCGACAGCGTCTTGGGTCCAGATCGCGTGCGACTAGTTAGAGCGCAGAGCGCACGGAAACAACTACGGAAGTTGCACTGCCATTTCGAGGTCTGGCGTCCGCCTCGAATTTGCACCTCGACGCAATGCAAGCCGCGGAAGCCATCAATTGACATCAGAGCCAGAGATAGCAAACATTAAACAAGCCTATCGTGATTCATGGTTCGCAATATTCGCTTAGGGTAAAATCGCATGAACGACAACCCGCATGAACGCCATCAGCCAGCCATTTACCATGTTCAAGGAAGTTGGGGGTGTCCGCTGGATAAGCGCCGATCCCAAGGCTCGATTCGCGCCATGCTCAATGCCTATTGGCAATTGCGCGGACATTTCTCTAAACATAGGATCGCTCGCGGAGATCGGATATGGATTGGGGGCGGAACGCCGTGTTCGGGGTTGCTGGGTAGGGACTCGCGGGTCTTGGTGGTCGCGTGCGGTGAGAAGAATGCTTGGTAGGAAAGATGGCCGCTTATGCGGTGAATTGTAGATGGGATTTATAAGTTGAGGGTGTGCACCTGATCGGGTTGAGGTACAGCTTTGGTTTCCTTCTCAATTCGATATATATTCTTTTGTGTGTTTGAGTGGTAATTCTTTTCGGTGCATATAACCTTTTGGCGCTTGAACGGACTACTTGAGACAAAAACCATGTCGGCTTTTTCGAAATACTCGGCGGGTGCGTTGTTGCTGCTTAGCAGTTTGAGTGGGATGGGATCTGCCGTACCTTTGGAGGTATCGAAGAGAGGTAAGCCTTGAGTCTGGATTTGTAACAATCCATCCGATGCGTCTTACGCCTATCAAACAAGATATGAACGCAAACACTAACTTTCCATAGCCGTTTCCAACGAAATCTTCGACCAACTCCAATTCTTCTCGCAATACTCAGCCGCGGCATACTGCCTAGGAAACAACAACAGCCCGGGCACAAAAGTCACTTGTCCGCAGGGCAATTGTGCGCGCGTAGAAGCAGCAGAGACAACCACGCTCACGGAGTTTGAGAAGTACGTACCCACTTACCATATCCCATTTCCAGCCTTTCCGACTACCTCAATCCTCAGCCTCATACTAACCCACACTAGCTCCATAAACACCGACTCAACAGGCTTTGTGGCAGTCGACACCACAAACTCCCTCATCGTAATCTCCTTCCGCGGTTCCTCCTCAGTGCGAAACTGGATCGCAAACGCAAACTTCGGCCTCGCAGACATCTCATGGTGCAACAAGTGCAAAGCACACGCCGGCTTCAAGAAATCCTGGGATGAAGCCGAAGCCAGCGTCATGACCGCCATCACAGCCGCAAAAGCCGAACACCCTACATTCAAGATCATTGCTACAGGCCACAGTCTGGGCGGCGCCATGGCGTCTCTCGCTGCTGGTGCTCTTCGCGCAGCAGGCACCGCCGTCGACTTGTACACGTACGGTGCGCCAAAGTCGGGAAATGATGAGCTGGCCGCATTCCTTGGAACGACGGATAAGGGCGCGAGTTATCGCGTTGTGAAGAGCCAGGACCCTGTGCCAACGCTGCCGCCGCGGTTGCCACTCGTACTGCCGTATGCTGTGCTGTTGCCAGAATACTATATTGATGTGGCAATCGGGGAGGAGACGACGCCGGCGAATGTGAATGTGGTCGTGGATGGGAAGGATGGGAATAAGGGAGACAATGGGGATGCGCATACATGGTACTTTGGACATATCTCTGCGTGTGAGGGGTCGGAGGGGATTGAGATTAAGGCATAGGATAAGAAGGGAGGTCGTGTACTCGTTAATAGGCTTTTTCTATATTCTGTATAATTGGATGTTGAGTACTGATCTCGACCTGTGCGGTTCCCGAATACAAGGTCCCTAGTTTGATATGTGCAGATCTCTAAAATGCGAGGGAACATCTGTATCGAGTGCCTACAATGCGGTGTATCTTGCCGAAATTGATGCAGAAGTCAAGTATATCGTGCGTGCTTTACGGTCTCACAGACCGAGATGTCGGTGTGCCCGGGCTTATACTTGGTCACCTCCATGTCTGCGGCGAACTACAGTGGTATAGGACTCGAAAATGCGGGAACCGGAGTGCAAGGCGTCCTCGTCTGCTTACATTTCCGTAGCGTGCCGCGGCAACATGACTCTCATGGAGTCTGATGAGGAAATACCGGTTTGCATCGAGCGTCGGCTGCATCGTCCTTGATTTTAACTGTCCAGCTCTCGTGAGGTTGGTGGAAGACTTTACCGAGTTTCTAATTATCTTGTTCCAGTATGACTGTCGTGCGGGTAAGTTTGCCGTGTAGCGTGCAAATCCGAAGAAAAGTATTCGGACGTGCGATTGGGTGGTGTGATATCCGCAGCATTGGCGGCTCCATGTTATGAGATCGAGGAATATGAGCACGCTCAAACAACTATCGAGTATAACGGTGATTGGGGCCGTAGATCGTCCTGGAATGTCGATAAATCCGTGAGGCAGTCGATGCCGATTGTCTTGCGCGAAAATTCCCGGTAATGCTACGTCGCCGGAGGCAGACACTCGTGGAAGGACCTATTGCTGTCATGTAGCACAAATGTGTGTGCAGAGTGAAAAAAAGGACCAGATCCCTAAAAATTAGTTGTGTATGTAGCAACCGACCATGAAACCTGAAGCATGCGCAAATGCAGACTGGCATTGCAACACAGGACGAGTGGGACTTGCGGTTGACGGTTGTTCTGATTACAGCACGCGGGAACATGCCAGTGTTAGGCAAAACCAAAGCCAAACGCTAAGGCAATGCCGCTCCACCATCGCCCCACCACAGCGACGTAGCCGCTCCTCCCAATATTCCCCACGGCAAACATGCTGAAACGACCAGCCGCCTTCACCTTTATCAAGGCATCTGCATGGCGCTCTCCATAACCCTGCATCGTTCCACCAATGCGCGGAACACGGCGGCCAAACAAACTCCGTTTTTGTCCTGCTTGGGCGCGCGAGAAGTGGAGCTTGACCAGTCCCGCGGACCGGGCAGTGGCGAACTTCTCCGTCATGGTGGGGTGGATCTTCATTGAGTGCATCGTGGTGAGATTTGGGGCCACCCGTTCAATAGATTCATTCGCCCGCGGTGAATGCGGGCAGCGGGATGAGCTTTGATAGAGCTCGCTGGCTGAAGTTGAGCATCGGGGAACGGTGATGGGACCGTGCTCGTGTGCACTGTGCGGCGAGTTTGGTGCAATCGTAGGCAGTGTGTCTAGCGGGAGAAAGCTGCCATCAAGACAGAGCTATCGCAGACAAACTTGCAACCGAGATCACGCGCTCGACTAAAGCAACCGTTAGAACCAATGTGCACGAGATGAATGCGCAAAGTCCGTGACGTCCCTAGAGCCTCAGCTTGGGATTTCTTGCGCTCCCCATGACAATCTCGCCTCGCACTACGATGGCATGGTCGCGCACACTGAAAAGGAGGCTGCCGCCGTCTTTTACCCGCACCGTGGCAACCGTGAGGCTGAGGAGGAATGCAAACACCCTTATCCCCATCAGCATCGTCACAGTTGACGTCGTTGTTGCAGGCGAAAAGGGCCACGAAGAGCCAGGGGCTGGTGCCCTGCATAAAAACAGGGTCCACACCCAACGGTCGGACCATGCTAGCTTGCTGTGATAGGACTAGCCTTTCCCCGACATGACGATTTATACCACATATGGACCATACTATGACGTCGGCTGGCCACACATCAGACGGAACGTTCGCAATCCCCGCGAGCGTGGAATTTGCACAGGTCGCGAGGAGGCGCGAGGAGGCGCGAAGCGGTACTTCTCACCGTTAAGTCGACGTCGTCTTCTGACGTAGGACGCCACACGGAGTGCTTTGCGACTGTTCCTCTGGTGCAACTCGGGACGAATGCGCGTCATAGGTTGGCTCGATGTGACGCAGAAACCGCCGTGGACGATTGTGGTAGCATTCGTTGAATGCCTCGCGATAGGCTTTGCAGTGTCAATTTGCGGCGCTCTCACGAAATAACCCGCCATCATGCAATTGGCGGCCATGGACAACGAACTCGCAATTCCCATGCTCGCTCCCGCACCTTCACTACCAATGACGCAGCGCGGAGTCGCAGCTGCTGGCTTGTCATCGCCATGTATGGTATTATGGTACCGCGGACCCTATTGTATGTTCGGGGAATACGGCAACGATAGGCACATATTGACCAGCATTTCAGCATCGGGGGCCCCTGAATGGCTCGCACCGGCAGACGAGGCCGACTACGCTAGAGATGGAAGGACCCTGCAGATCGCTGACCTCACGCACTTAACCAGTGTGGGCCTGCTAGGGTCTATCTTTTGTCGATCGCTAGTTTGCCGGCTGCTGTACCTCTGTAGTGTGAGGCGCACTATTTATCGGGCTGTTCCCCCGCTCATTGTGGTCATCAACCAACTCATCTTACAAGAACACTAGCCTACCAGTCCACATACAAAGCACGCCAGCTTTCCTCGCTTTTTATCTGCATCCGCATAACTCGTCTCTTTCCCAACCAACAACAATACACCTCAATATGTCTAACTCCGCCGTCTACATCAACGACAAATACTCCGAGCCTATGGCTCCCCAGCACACCTTCGCCAACAACTTCGACCTAGACCATCCTGACCACGCCGTGTCATCATATGCCCGGTAAGCAACGGTCACACCTTCTTCCTTTGTGCACGACACTAACAACGACACAGTATCATGCATGAGCACACCAAGAAACAACTCACCAGCGCCACGGATTCTGCGCGACGACGGTCTCTGGAATCCAGCGACTCCACAACAACCGTCTCTTCCGTCGACTCGGCCGCTTCTTCATAGCCTCTCGTCCATTGTCCAAGTCATATTCTGTCGTCTGTGACGCAGTTAGTATCGACATGGATCATCGTCCATTGACTGGCGATTGTATTCCGCACACACGACTTTACGAAACATTCACGGCGTTTGATGGGATTTAGCACCAATGGGTGTGACGTTATATGGGTACCGTCAGAGCATAGATATTCCCTCAAATAAATCTTTGAGCTCCTACCAAAGTGGTTATTTTACGCATGAATTGTCAATCTTCTCCGTGATGCATAGCTCGTCTACTTCAAGTTCTGATCTGTCCTGTAGTGCATGGTATTCCATGGTTGCTACAAGGGAACAGATTCTTACCACGTACACTACGAGCACGCAGATGGTGTTGGGTGTTTGACCCGTTCATAGATCAAAGATCATACACTAAGTGGGATATTATGACGTAGGTTGCGGCGAAACAATCCAGTTCTAGGCCTGTCACGATCATTCCCCGACTGATATCCATTGCCATCTCTTTATCTGCAAAGCGGACTTCGGATATTGCACAAAGCCACCGATTTTTCGAATCCACAAAACCACTTAAACCGCTTAAACCACTTAAAACCACTTAAACCACTGAACCACTGAACCACTGAACCACTGAACCACTGAACCACTGAACCACTTGTACCACTTATATCACTCCGTCAACTTCCGTCAATCTCATTAGTTATCATCAACACATTCTAAGGTGGACCCGGCGACTTCACATAGTGGATAGTGTGTGTTTACAGGCCATCCTATGTTCGGTGCTTTACACCGAAACTCAACAAATATTCGAGAATTGTTGAGCGGGCAACAGTTGCAAAAAGCCAACACAGTATACAGCAAAATATGACGTATGTAGCTGGTAGTGTCTGTCCACATTTTGTAAGCAAACTGATGAGCTCGATCCATAAGAAGAAAAGTTTACACGAGCATTTACACATGTCTGCTCTACGTAGATTCTTGAAATTGTTGCGCCTGGCACGTCTGACTTTTTTTTTCGAGATTGCAAACAAGTGAAGTGAGAACCTATGCTGGCTGTCTATGCCACTAGACGATCGATCTCCGACCGCCCCTTGGTCCGAGTGTCTACAGAATCCGTACTATGTGCCCGCGCACTCCATTTTCTCTACTTGCATAACAATCCCGTCCGTTTACAAGCCGACGTTTTCATTTCATATGTAGACGAATACACCACCAACGCAGTATACAGATGCATCCACCCAATCTCACGACCACCACTCTCCAGTCCGCCACCCGCTACCCCGATGCTGCCGCCGCCTCATCTTCTTCATCCTCCTCATCACTCTCCTCTTCCTTCCGATACATGAAATACTGCACGAACACACCCGCATCCAATAACAATGTCCCAAAACTTCCCAGCAACCAGCTCAAATTAACAGCAATGTACTTCATATACACCGCCTTCGCCTCCTCACTCTCACAATGCTTCGGCGCTTTGCATATCGGCCTGTACGCCACGATGCTGAGCACGTACGTGAGATTCCCAATACAAGCGAACAGAAAGAAGAGCATGGATATGCCATCTGTGGACTTGCGTCGGTAATTGAGTAAGAGTTGGGGTACGCGCGATCCTAGGTATAATGCCGCGCATATGTATCCGAAGATTTGGCCCCAGAAGTTGAATTCGAGTGTATCAGGCTCAGGGTCTGTGGGCGGCTGGTCTGAAGTGTTTTTGCGTGTTGTGGAGAGCCACCAGCCGAAGACGCCGGAGGTGCAAACCAGAATTACGATGCCGAGGTTGTAAAGCACGGTTTGAAGGGAAGATTGCGGTTTAGGACGTTGTTGGCGTGATGAGGTGCGGGAGGCGGGTGCCGTCTCATCTAATAGCGGTGTAACGGGAGAAAGATGCGTGCCATCGATGGAGAGGAAGCGCTCGCGGAAGGAGTTCTGAGATTGAGAGGAGTGACGCCTGTCGTTGTCTGATATTCTGGGCGGTGTGTGGTATCCATTGGTGTGTCCGCTGATGGCACCTCCATTCGTTTGTTGTTGCCGTGGGTCTGGGAGAAGGAGCGATTGTTCTGTCGCTGACGCGCCGGACTCACTCTCCTCTTCCTCGTCGCTCGAATTTCCAACTTTGTCATGGAGCGTAAAGCCGTTATAGTAAAAGCACTGCAAGAGCAATACAATATCCGCCAGCGTATAGTAAACCGCCAGAATAGTCATAGTGGGCAATACACCCTGGAGTACCGCTCCAAAGATGTTGAAGAAGTCGCCTGCAAGCCATATCGTGATGAAGACGACCGAGAGGCCATCTGCTGAGCCTCTTTTCCAATTTTCGATGATTTGGGGGGAGAAGACGACTGTGGTGGGTTAGCTTTGGGTTCCGTTGTACGATTCAATGAGCGTGACGTGAGGAGGATGCTCGGTATAGTCCTCGTTAGACGTGTAGTGATTATACATACCTATCCAACAAGCTATCGATACAGATCCGCATATCTGACTTATGGCATCTATGTCAAGGCGCAAACCCTGAGATGGCGGAAACATTGTGCAATGACTGACGTAGTGCCCTGGGTCGAGCTTTCCACTTCTTTCTCAAGTCTGTGGTTCTAATTTGACTGAGTCTCGACCGCTGAGCTCAATGTGTTACCCTCAAGTGAAGAAAACCCCAATTCCCGCGTACTTGGAGGGACCGAGCAGGTCCGTTGAAATTTTCAATGACGAAGAACGAAGATGGGACAGCGATGCTGGGCGAGATGAAGGCCAGAGGCCGAATTGAATAACAACGTCTTAATGATTAGAAGAGAAGCCCTAGAGTAGTGTGCGACCGGAGTATACTGATACAAGGAACGTTCTCCAACGGACTTGCGTACGTAGACATAAATCATCGTCAGGTCGGAGATTATGTAACGCCAAGATATGGGGAACCAGCAGGGATCAGCTCTGCAGGTACGGTTGCACTAGTCCACATTCGTTGATATCGCATTATCTGTGACCGTACCACTGTCACGGGGCAAACTTCCTAGAATGAGTCCGTTGATATTTTGTCTGGATACTGGGCGGTCAATGGCATACTGAGTGATCATGGCATACTGATTTTCATGTGACTTCATTTTCTCTTTTCTATCAACTGCCTGGGCCACTACACGCCAGTACCTAGCCCATTAGCCTCGCTTGAAACAAGACCGACCACCTCTCAAAATGAGGACTTCAGACATTTATCGCACTACTCGAAGCATGACCTAGCCCATTTGCGATATCATCGACACAAAAGGCACATACATCGGATACTCAGACCCGACAACGCCACGCTAAATCTCGTCACATCTGCCTGTTTTAACCCTACTGCGGTGCCGCTGCTGGTTGAGCTCCGCCCCTGGGCCCTCCCCTTCCACGAGGGCCACCGCGACCGCGGCCGCGCCCTCTATGCCCACCGCGCGAATTGTCCAAGCTAGCGGGCGGTGCTACGCTGGAGTAGTCTTGCGGACGGAAGCTGGGATTGTTCCGAACAACGCCTTCGGCAGGGTCACTGTTATCGGTGACCGTGAAGCCGCCGCGACCAGCCTTGGGTCCGCCGCGACCGCGTGGGACGAAACCGCCACGAGCAGGTTGGTTGTTGGGATTAATGTTCTGGTTCTGGAAACCATTAGACTGGCCGCGAGGAGCAAAACCGCCACGGCCACCTCGGGGCGGGCCACCGTGAATAGGTAGCTGCTGCTGGGGTTGGGGTTGATGAGTCCCGTTCTGCACGTGAGCGTTCCCACGCGGTGCTGGGCCACCACCTCGTCCGCCCCTAGGCGCTCCATTGGCGTTTCCGCCAGCAAAGGCTCCGCGGTAGGAGCCATGTAGAGGCGGCGGGGTGCCGGCGGGTACAAGCTGGGGACCACCAGGGGCACCCACGCCTCGCACCGTCAAAGGCTGAGCAGGCTGCTGTGGTCGCTTCGCAGCGCCTGCCGAGGAGTAAGAAACGATCTGTTTGTCGGTCAAGTTCAGAACCGCTGTAGCCGGCACGGTAGATCCCCTGAAAGGCGAGCATCGGTCGCCGAGCGAGGTGCCACTCATGAATGTCGCGTCGAACACGATGTCCAGCAACATCGCGCGAGCTGTGCGCGTCTTGCCGATGACGGTACCGCTAGATCCAATGGGGACCCTTCCAGAGTCCTGCACGTAGACGACGCGATCACCGATGGTGAAGTTCTGATTGTTCAGGCGCTGCTCGGCGTCTGAAGGCTTCAAAAGAGCGTTACGCGGGACCTTGCCGATCTTCTGGGTTTGAACGTCCTGCGTGAGCGGGAAATTGGCGTCAGCAGCTTGCTCAATCATCTTCACAGCGTCCGAGTCGAGCTGTTCCGCATCCAGCGGAACCTTCTCGAAGCTCTTGGTCTGCAACTCTCGCAGCCATGCGATGATCTCCTTGACCTTCGCCTTCGCAACTTCCGCGGGGAAGAAATCAGAATCTTCCCATCCATCACCAGTGGGGTTCCTGATGATAGCTGCGATAAATTCTGGGAACTTGATCATGTACTGTGCGAGCAAGTCGATCGCTTTCTGGCTGTACTCCCAGCCATTCTGAGACTTCCTAGAATACCCTAGGACCTTCAGTTTCTTTGCCTCAAACTTCAAGTTGAGACCAAGGTTCATCTTCATTCCGCTCGAGTTAACGTTGAACGAAGCCGTCAGCTTTGACAGCGCCAAAGGTGGCATGCTGAGCTGACGAGCAACGACATACGAGGGGTAGTATGGCGTGAGCTTCTCGGCCTGACGAGCTACGTCTCGGCCGAAGTCCGGCTCTGGTTTCTTCAATTTGGCGACCATAATGGTCGCCCGGTTCTCCACGTGAGTAAGAACCTGCAGTGGTCGACCGTATGCATAATCTCCTAGGTAGAATGCCCTGGAACCTTCCGGAAACTCCTCGTCAATCGGCAACGCCTCTTTCTCTACGAAGCGGGGGTCGGGGCTGATGACCTCGTCGACAATGGTTTGACTTGCGTATTCGACCTGTAGACCTGGGATCTCTCCGTAATCTTTGATCATCGCACCCTCGTCGGTTTTCAAGAGGCCCTTGAGCATTTCTACATGCACCAAAGACTCTACTTGACCTACGACTAAACCAAGCCGCTTGGTGTAGGTGTTTTCGATCCGGTCGGCCATCTTCTTCCAATGCGATATTTCTTGTGGACCGTGCGGGATGGCCATGGGTACTGAAGGTCCAGTGGATGGCAGCACATAGTCGAACAATTCGTCAGATACCTTGACCACCTTGGCTTCCTGTAAGAACGGGTAACCGACGTGAACGGCCTTGCCCAGCTTCTGCTGTGCATGCGCAATGCCGGTGCGAGGTTCCGTATCCAGAAGAGTGACGATCATGCTCTCGTTGCGACTGTCCTGTTGAAAAACGTTGACACCAGCGAAGTCCAGCTTTCCGTGGAATGGAAGCTCCTTCAAGCTAGGGAAACTAGCCAGGGAGTAAGCGCCAAGTTTGACACCATCCATCAACCCTACGTAGACCTCCAGGCCGTCCATAGTGGGAAGCTCGAAAATGTTCTCAACACAGCGACAATGCGGGAGATCGGGGAATACTCCAGGCAGGGACGAGGGATAAATAAAGTCAAGGTCCTGGGCGTAAGTGAACTTCAACGAGACACCGAACGAATTGCGCGACTTCTCATCGTCCGTAAGTTCGTGCTCTTTCGTCGCCATCGCCGTGAGGAGCCTGTCCTCCTGAATGAAGGGAATCTTCACGACGGCCTCCCACTCCATCTTCTTTCCATTCATGTCAAGCTCAAACTCGCGCGGATAGAAGTCAATGATAGACGAATCTGGGCTTGTCATGAGAGGATGGTAAGCCACGGGAACGATCTTCTTGCTTCGGTCCGGCAAAACACCCATCAGCTGCTGGAAAGGTTTGAAGGGCTGACCGAGTTTGAAGTCGATGTTGGCCTTCAAGCCTTTCTTGACATCGGATATCATCGGCGAGTAGTGATAGGCGTAGAACCAGGGCCAAGACGCAACTCCACGATAGTAATAGTACAAGACCCACTGCAGACCTTGAACATAGTTTTCGGTCAAGTTCCTCAACTCTTCCTCGTTGTCTCGGCTCCAGTCGAATTTAGACTTGTAGTACTGATCCTTCCAGGCATCAAACTTCTCTTCGTACTTCTTGTCCATGGCTGACTGAGCTTCCTCGGGTGATATGTCGACGATCTTGGCGGTATCGTACTTGTGGACAACGCGAGCAATAGCCTTTTTGCCTTCTTCATCGTCCACCTCTTCATCATCCTCAATGTCCTCGACCAGCTTTGGCGGAAACGCCAACTGAAGATGACGATTACCTTCGTCGTTCTGGATAGTGTTCCATTGCAATCGCAGGCTCTCGGCAAGTTCCTGCACGAACTTTCGGTTTCCGGCATTCAAGTTGACTGGAAGGTCGTACGGAGTCTCGTTCTTCGTGTCCAAATACGTGCCGACCCAACCCTTGATCTTCGAGAACAGCTTCTGTTGTTCAGTGGACATGACGATCTGCCCTCGCTTCTTCGTCCTCTCCATGACGTCTTCTTTCTGCAGTCGCTTTCCTTTGAACCATGAGGCGTCTGCGTTCTCCGACTCAAAATGACGGTACTCAACGTGCGACAGCTCGTCCAGAAGCAGGGCCAGCCTCTCCATGTTGATTACACCACTCTCGTTGATGTAGCCCTTGCCCTTGGGCAACACGGTCTTGTAAACGTTAAACATGAGAGCCAAAGCGCCTTCGTTTATGTGCAAATGCGGTAGGTTAGGCAAGAAGTCGTTGCCAACGAAAAAGGCCATAAGAATGAAATCGTCAATGACGCGCTCCATATCGAATGGAAAGCCAAGAGCTCCAGGCTCCTTTAGTTCCTGGAATTCGAGCTCCAGGTACTCGCGAACGATGCAGAGATGCATGAGATAGAAATTTTGGTGTTCCAGCTCCTTGGATTTGGTCTTGCTCTGTCGCCCAAAGGTAACTTCCTCTCGAAGCAGGCAAAAGTGCGGATCGTGACTGAGCAGACCCAACATGATGAGATCGGCATCGAGTCCGTACAAACAGTGGCGGCGGTTCGGGTCGTAGTCCGGCTGCGCCTTGGCCTGGCGAATGTACTCCATGACCTTGTGCTCTCCCTCGCCGGGGACTTCGTGGCCGGACAGAACGATTTCCACGCCCTGCCAGTCCAAGTCCTCGGATACCTTTTTGTTGATGAAATACTTCAGCTGCTGCGTCAACTTCGCCATGAACTCGGTGCCCGGAGTGATGCAGTTGCTGTCGAACGCATCCTCCTTGGGCATCTCGACGCCCTCGGTGATGGCCTTTTCACGGGCCTTCTCGGCGTCGAGCGCAGTTCGGAAGCGACGGGCGCGCTGCTGATTCATCTTGGCTCGCGGAGCTACGCCGTCGATGGCCATGAAGAAGAGCTGCTTTGGCTTGATCTTGCCAAACAGGTGCTCAATGTAATTGAAGATAGCGATGAACATCTTGTCCTCGGTCATTCGGGCGGTCGGGCCGTCCGAGTCATTGTGGGTGCAGTTGTGAATGATGCCATTCATGTCGAGCTATTGAGGCGTGATTAGAGACATCTGGACCTGCTTTTGAGAATACCAACATAGAGACAGTCAAACTCCGGGATGCGGTTCTCGGCGATGAGCTGCGAAATGGCTGGATAACGCTCCGACATCCATCGGAAGAACTTTGGAACACCCATGACGGCTGCTTTCTAGCGCGAGATGACTGGATATGAGGCTGCGGTGGGCGGTTGAGCGTTTGCGCGAGGGCTCTACGGTGGTAAGGGCTGAGATAGCAAGAGGGGCGCACGCGGCGCGGGTGCGGAGGTTCGACAGAGAGGGAGGGTGCTGGTTCGCGACGCTGGGGTCTTCAAAGAGCTTGAATCTTGCGCCGGCCATGACTTTGGATAGCTTCGCAAATGCCAAGTCCCGCTAGATTCATCACGTGCGCGACGCGTCCACGGTTCCAATGCTCAGTCGCTTCCCGACATGGCGATTTCAACCACCCACCCAACTGCTCTTCTCTCACCTGCACACCTCTCGCAGCATTCTCCACGCGCACATAGCTATCATGGATGACACAATGAGCGGTACGTTCCCCCACACTCCCACTGACAGCCTTTGCTGACAATCCTTGCGCTTTCTAGACGCGCCCGATGCCATGGTTGAGCAGGAGCAAGAGGCAATGGAGCACAAGCTAATCAACGAGGAGTACAAAATATGGAAGAAGAACTCCGTCTTCCTCTACGACATGCTCTACGGACGTGCCCTCGAATGGCCGACGCTGACGACGCAGTGGCTGCCCGACAAGAAGGCCGTCGAGGGCACCAACATGAGCACCCACCGCATGATCCTCGGCACCCACACGTCCGGCCAGGCGCAGAACTATCTACAAATCTGCAACGTCGATATCCCCGACCCGGATACGCCAGACCTTGCCGAGCTCAACGAGGAGCGCGGTGAGGTGGGCGGCTACGGCAATGCGAAGAAGCCGTTCGAATTCAAGGTGGTGCAGAGGATCAACCATCCCGGCGAGGTCAACAAGGCGCGCTACCAACCGCAGAACCCGGACATCATCGCGTCGCTGTGCGTCGACGGGCGAGTGCTCATCTTCGACCGCACAAAGCACCCAATGCAACCCAAGGGCGATACCATCAAAAGCGAGGCGGAGTTGGTCGGTCACGAAAAGGAGGGCTTCGCGCTTGGGTGGAGTCCTCTGAACGAGGGTCATCTCGTCACCGGCAATGAGGACACCACCGTCAGGACCTGGGACCTCAAGAGCGGCTTCTCCAAGGGCGACAGCAGCATATCGCCTACAACCACATACACGCACCACAGCGCTACCGTGAACGATGTCCAGTACCACCCGAGCTACCCATTTCTTATCGGCTCCGTATCCGACGACCTCACCTGGCAAATCATCGACACGCGCATGAACACGAATTCAAAGGCGCTCTACAAGAAACTTGCCCATGTTGACGCCGTCAATTGCATCGCTTTCCACCCCTCAATAGAAACTTTGTTTGCCACTGGCTCGGCCGACAAGACCGTTGCCATGTGGGACATGCGCAACTTTGACGCGAAGCTCCACACACTGCAGCACCATGTCGAGGACGTTATCGGAATGCAGTGGCACCCCGATGACCACGCCATTCTCGCTACTTCCAGCTACGACCGCCGCATCTGTTTCTGGGACATCAGCAGAACTGGGAAAGAGCAGACACCCGACGAGGCCGAGGATGGTCCACCGGAGCTTCTCTTTATGCACGGTGGCTTCACCAACCGCATCAGCGATTTTGACTGGAACAAGAGCGATCCCTGGGTCATGCTAGGCGCGGCTGAGGACAACCAGCTGCAGATTTTCCGCCCGAGTCGCAAACTCGTGGAGCCGGTGGAGAAGAACACGAATCATGGAGAGGTCTCGGACTGATCTCCCCTCATCTGCCACGGACTGTTCGCTGATGTCTTTGTGTGAACAGGTGGTGATCATATTTGATTCACCGCTTTCATCTGTGCCTGCCTCTCCATCTCAACCCAACACTGCAGTTCATTCGGATGACTCCACTCCGCAACCGATGGACAGTCTCAATCTCAGACCGATTGCTCACCCTGTACCCTCATCTTCTTCCCCATCAATCGCGGACGCAAATCTCAGCTCATTCTAGATCTCACATGGCACAGGTACTGAGGAGAACCTTGTTCGTCGTCGTCTTTAGCCGCAACATAGTCCTACCAAGGAAGTACCCGACCAGCGTGCCGGGAAAGAGTCGGGCCGCTTCATCCCCTGACCTTGACCTTGTGCCTTCGGAGCTGCGGAAACTGGAAAACGGTGTTTGGCGTTCAGGCTTATTCGGGTATACCTACTATCGTCAAGGCGTGTATGATCGTGTGTCTCGTCCCAGAGAGTAGCGGTCCAACCTCATAGTGCATCGAGTACTTTTATGATCAATACAATAATCCCTCGATACTGCTTTTTATTTCTAAACACTTACACCTATTGAACTAACTTGTAGGTATGTTCAAGTCTTGCAGAGTGTGTTCCAGACTGGATTTGGGCTGCCTACTGGCTAGAGGGAATTGCTGAGGCTTGGCCTCACCTAAGCATTTGATGCTCAGCCGCCATGCTCTCAATCGGTTAGCTTACGATGTCTGCAGGAAATCTCGTGCCGGGAATCTATTTGCCTACTTGGGACGGACAAGACGAGCAGGCCGTGCTACTGGCGGTGGTCATGAAACTTGAAACTAAGCGACACAGCCGTGCCTACCATGCCACAGACATATCTAGAAAACCATTTTCACATGACTACATAAGATGCCCATTAGGGCTTACACAATGTAGCACGTCATCTATTCATCACTAAATGATTGATCACTTCCTCTCATTATCATACCTTTCTTCGTTCCATCCATATGATTCTATATGACCATGCTGACGTCCCTGACTTCTAATAGGCTGAGCATATATAGACATGGTAGCTTTGGTGACGTCGTAGCACGCTGCAGACCCCGAATGCCTGGAAGATTATCTCTACCTTTCCCACTACTTCAAGATGGGGTTTTGTATAACCTTTCCGCCTTGCTTACATCCTATACTCAACTCCCGTGGCAACGTACGCTCGAGAGCCTGTCTTCTGCATGTACAATAAATAAACATAATAGTGTATAAGCCGATACCAAATATTGCATACACAAATTCATCGTCGATGCACCGGTAGAGTAGTACGCTATTACTAGCGGCTCAAGCATGCATAGCCAATGTATTCCCACATCGGAGCGGGCAAAGCGTGTCTCGACCGGCTTTAACTGCCGCACTAGATACGAGGCAACAGCTCATGGCACCTCTTCATCAGACTTATGGGATAGGCTGATCCTGTTCCCAGTTGGTTAGGCAAGTTCAACTGTTCAATTCGACGTAGAGAAAGCAGCTGACTAGCAGCATCGTAGCCTCTTTCCAAGACATTCGTTACTGACCACAACGAGAACTAATTACGAATGCCACACTCTGATCAGATCGCCTAAGAAATGGTCCGTGGTGGTGCATTCGCAGCTGCAAATCAGCTCTTGAGGGTGTCTTAATATCACTTCCTAGTTTCAGTTTACGTACAGTACGAAGACGTGCATAGACAGGAAGGCAAATTGCACGACATACAATTCCATTGAACTAACGGACCTTCAAAGAGGCATAAGTACTGTATGAGCTCAGATGTTGGCTAAGCGAATACACAGGCGACCTGCATAAGTTGGGGTTTCCAACGCTAATCAGCCAGCTATCATGCGCACAGATCTCTTAAGGTTTAAGAATAGGAAATTCTCTCTAAACCAGAGCAACTCGTATATCTTGCTCAATGGTTTTCGTAATCTGTGCATGAGAAGTCTGCCTTGGTGGGCGTAAAGGCTTTGTAACAACTCTAGTACTACAGGTATGATCCTACATGAACCTTGGGCAACAAGATTAAAAAATAAATAGTTGCGGACTTCTTGAGAGCTTTCCAGAGAGGCAAGTGCATTCCAAAAATAACAGTAGCACAAGTATGATCTCAATAAAATCCACTTGGGCGAAGCGACATAAGCAAAATCGCCGCGAACAATTTGGGGACTGCCAGGTTATACTCAATTTCGGTGACCAATTTGTGTGAGAATGATGGTAGAGGCTGCCCTTTAGATCGACCAAATTTCGTCTTTGGCAGGGTTGAGGGTTGGTCGTCGTCAGACAAACGCAGTCATGGCGGTCCATTGTCTCAAGGCTGTCTATGAAGCCAGGAGCAAAACCTAGCAATATACCACCACCATTGTAAGAGGTGGGGTGAAACAGTTCTCCACAATCATGCATTCCGTCATACCTATGCATTCCGGTATACCTACCTATACATGCCGTCATACCTATGCAGTCCGTTACACCCTATGCATTCCGTCATACCCATGCATTCCGGCATACCTATGCAGTCCGTCATACCACCTACTTATGCGGTCCCTCATACCCGCAATGGGTAAGATTGACGTCTATTTGGCATGGAGCCTTTTGGGAACATTCTAGACAGGCTTAATTAATGATTAAATACATGTGGATACATAAGGTGTTGTACTCTATTGTTGGGAGTAGATCGGCGCGGTACGGCGAGAACCCGAGAAGATACAGCCGAAGGTAGTGTATATAAGCTGTCTTGCTTCCCCACACTTTCATCTCATCAACCATTTCTCTCTACCTCTCTAACTCCACATATGATCACTTCTTATACGAAGATTTCTCCTCCAAAATGAAGAACATCATCGCAGCCTTTACTCTCGCATGCGTTGCCTCAGCGGCAACCTTGGCTCCACTGGCTGTATGCAATGCTAAGCGTGGCGAGTCTTGCGTCGACACGGGCCAACGCGGATGTGAGAACAATGGAGGCCACTCTGTACGTTAACCTTTAACGCAGGTTGCATTCTGAAGTTTTCTTTTCTCTACCGCTAACATCCTATCTTCCAGATGTTGTGCGTCACTTCCTCGGCGGGGAAGTTCAAGTGGATTTACGCAGATAACTGCCCGGATTCAGACCAGCATTGTGACTGCGCCGATGGCTTGTGCAAGCCCAACTAAGATCAGAAAATTCTTGGCTTACTACTGTGAGTATCTACCTTGTGCCTAATGGAATCTTATTGAGAAGCTCTAGCTTCAACCTAAAGTCAGCCTGTTTCCCGTGCAAACGGTATTGCTAAAATAGAGCTCTAGTTGTGTGAGGCCTTTTTCAGAAGGTGTATGTCTGTATACACTCACTTAAGTGGCTCTGTCGTTATATAGCACAATCTAAAAGAAACTAAATTATACCCAAATTACGTCTAGATGTCACGCATACTTCCGTTAGGCACTCACCACATCATACCTAGGCTAGACACGTACCTATGCTAGTCTCTATATTCATTTATTTTGGATTTGCCTCGTGGAATTTCGTTCTTTTATTTGCAAGATGAATCCGCACGAAACACATTGAATATTTTACACAGAAGAGGTGCTATATCCACACCTCGCACACGATGATTGAAAATTAAGGGATTTACACTATACAGTCGGATTCCTTTTGTACTATATAGGCTCTATGATACGCATCCTTAATTACGGAGTAGGAGGAACGACGAACAAAGTATTACAGTCAAAGTACCTCGCAACCGTAGGACGCTTTTTAGTGTTTAGGGATGCGGTACACGAGTTATAGTGTGCAGGTTACAGGTGCGCGGCGCAGCTAAGCGCTTTAAAATTGGCGTAGCTTAAAGCACATCAATGTCCTGAAAAAAGTACTACGACAAACGGCGGAGCGAGGAGGAAAGTCTGGTCCTGTTGTCTTATGGTCATGTGTAGAAGGATACCCTCCATCCAAGGACCATGCACTGGCCGTCGAACGAAGGACACCAATTTCAACGTGGCGCTCGCACGCAAACACCGTGGTGGAGGGGGCCTAGCATGTGAAAGGTTGGCTCTGTGAACTAGTCTATGATGAGTAGATTGGCTCCACTTAGTCTGAGTTGGGATATCCTACTCTTGGACACTGTCCGAGTTGACCTACTTAACGTCTACATGGGAGAACATCACGCCACGACATGGTGTACTGACGTCAGTAGTCATCTTGACTGGCCTGCAACACCAACGGGACCTAGCGATTGGAGCCATTGAAGCTGAAAAAAGAGGATCCCTACCAAGAAACAGACATTTCCGGCCTGTGGCCCAGATTGACTCTGAAGAACAAAGACCTCACCCCGTGACATAATGTCCATAAGTTTGGCGTCCATTACAAAAGGGATGGAATGGGACGGACGGACGACCTAAATGTGTGTTCGTAGTGCGGTCCTCGTGACAAATCAATCGAGGCTCTGCTCCGACATCTCTGGTAGCCTACACTTAGGTGGATACTATAATGCCACAGCCATAGGTTCAGACGTATAGTGAGGCTGAAAGTGTCGGGTACTGGATCCCTCAACAATGGGGAGGATCTTCTGGTTCAAGTTTTATCTCGTGTACCAAGTCCGAATTTGGCGAATGCGGGGGAGGCTGTTGACTGTGATCTTCGCAAGCGAGATTAGAGAATCGATGCCAAATGAGCACAACAAAGACTCTAGAAGATGTTGCCTTGCGTAAGTGAGAGGTCGCCTATTGTTGCGCGCTGAATGTGCAAGATTACGTTGGCAGGGTCGCTCGTGCCGAGCGACTGGAGTTTGAGATAGATATGAAACACGACGGCTCCGGGACGTGATCTGAAGTAGCGCGGTCAACTTCCGTCTTTCAAGTCCACAGTGTTTTCAACCAAGGCATCACCAGCCGATACGCGAGGCTTGTCATGACCAAGTCCTGATAAGCAATTGGTGCCTAGCCTCCCTGTAGAAGCAAAACGGTTTTGACGACTGAAACATTGGATTTCCTGACACGCCGCCGTCGACGAAATCCGATATCATGCAGGGTTGTTGGCGAGCAGACATTTGCTGAGACACTATCGTCCATCGCATTCAGAATGACGCCACGATGTACATCCTGCGATTGTGCGCGATTCGCACCACCGGTAAGCATATGGTGAGCGCTCCGATCCTCGTATCGACGCATGTGATGACCTTGTCTCGAGGACAGCAGGAACTCGGTGCCCAATGCTCGTCTTCAGGATGATGCTGATGCGCGAAGCATCTTCCCTGATGCTGCAACTCGGCATCATAGATAGCTTGTAGACCTGGCCAGACAAAGTCGTGTCGCACTTGAGGACATCGAAAGTGACGCTGAGGCCGTGGTTGACAATCCAGCGCCCTGGACTGGCGATTGCGATTGATGGTTGTTGAGGGCGCCGTCCATCAGGATGATTCAAGACATAGTCATCAGGAGACAGGTCAATGGCAGCAGGAAGAGGGGCAAGGCAAGAGCGGAGTGCGGACCGCTGATGAATGAGGCGGCGTCGGACACAACTGTGGTCTGGTGCCAGGGTGGATCAGGGTGGATCATGGCCCATCGTTATGCGCATTGCACGATCAGACGGACCGAGGGGTAGGGGTGAGGTGCAGAATACATAATCGTTGTGTTTGTCGTGCTCCGTGCAGCAACATGTCTTCGTGGTGGCATCTTACCTCAGGCGGTGTTGACGTTGACGGCGGTGGTGACTCCTTCCTCTTTGGGCTTACGGGCGCCTGTCGACGGCATACGGGCTTAGATCCGACGCCGCCCGAGATCCGACGCCGTCCGACGGCCGAGATCGGGTTGGCAAGGATCGGATCTGATAATCTCCATCTGATAACGAGACCCCTCGCTTCCTCACCTCACCACTCATCATGCCCTATGAGGATCTTGTTTCTCCGACCTCCCGTGGTCCCAGCTACGGCAATGCAACGCCCTCGCAGACTCCCTCGCCAAAGACAGAGGTTTCCGTGGATCCCTTCTCCAGACTCCCTTCACGCCGTAAGTCACCCCACCCGTCGTACCGCTGTTTCTTTCTTCGGGACCGTAGATCGCGCAATTGGCCCAACATTGGGATGCGCGACTACGCGGGCAGTACCGCATTCTGTACCCTCCACCGCCCCACGCATGTCCTTGTTTGTTGGCACTTCGTCTGCACGCTGCCGGCGGAGGACGGCTGTCTATTGTGTGCCCCACACGTCGCAGAGCCTGGCTGACCGAACCAGACATCGTGCCGACCCCGCTAGCCACCCCCAACCTGACCCCAAGAGTCTCCATTGCAACGGCTTCCTCATCGCCCAGCGACACCACCGCCCACCCGTCGCCGGTGGGAGGCGGTCCTACAAGCACGAACTATGTGGTGCCGCCGCGGCCGAAGCCCGGGCGCAAGCCCGCCACTGACGAGCCCGCTTCGAAGCGTAAGGCGCAGAACCGCGAGTCGCAACGCGCCTTTCGTGCGCGGAAAGCAGCCAAGCTCAACGAGATGCAGACGCAGGTAGAGACGGTCGAGTCGAGGCACAGGGACGCCATGACCAAGAGGATTGCTGAGCTGCACCAGAAAGAAATGCGTATCAAGGAACTCGAGGGCCTGTTGGCACAGTCCAAAGAAGCAGAGAGGAGGACGGCACAAGAGCGAGACTTTTGGAAGGACCGATCTGCTCAGAGACCTGCCCAGCTTCAGATGCCCGAGCGAGACATAAGAGACCAGCACTATCCCATGTTGACCCCGTTCGCCGACCGACCCGATGTCCTCTTCCCGACTCAGCTTTCCCCATCCCGACAAGACTCCCCGACACGTGGCTCCGTTAGTTCATTCACCGGCTACAACACTCCCACTGCCATTGACATCGGATGTGGCAAGTGTACGCTTGGCGGAGAATGTGCGTGCATTGCCGAGCTTGCCAAGATCCCATCCGCTCATCCCTTCATGGCGCCTGTTCCGATCACACGAACGCCTAGGCGAACCTCTCTATCTCCTATCAAAGGCCTCGAAATTCGAGCCGTCGAGGTCTTCACCGATCGCGAGACTGACTTTACCGCCCAATTCGCCAAGCGCAAAGTTCAGCGCCCTTCCATTGCCTTTATGACCGACGGCAGCGATGAGTCTCGATGCGGCTTCTGCACCGATGATTCAAATTGCCTTTGCATGGACAAAACGCTGCAGAACCAGGAGTCGCGGCACGCTGCCAATGGCGAAGTCAAGCGGTCGACCAGGAGCGCTGTCGCGAGCGGGCCGGGTAGCTGCGCAGATTGCCAGTCTAATCCACAGCAGAGGGCTTGGTGTCAAAGGGTAGCCCAACTGCGCGGCTCCGAAAACGATTTTCCTCCTTCACCATCGTCACGCACTTCGAGCGTCGGCAGCGTGCTGGAGACCATGGAACCTCGAATCACCGATGCATCCATGATCTACCAAACCAAGTCCTCTGTTGGCTGCAGCGAGGCGTTCAAGCTGTTCGAAGGTCGAGTTTCCATGGACCAAGACAAGATGGACTGGATCGGCAACCTGAAGCCTATAGCACATGACCGCAGAGACACGCTCGTGCAACCCCCCACGAAGTACAGCGCTCTGGAGATTGACACTGCCGGCATTATTGCGACACTTGGTATGACTATGCAACCGATCCAGCCACGAGCGTCCGATGGCGACAACGCCCCCCTCGTCCGCGTTGCGCAGCAAATTCAGAGCTCTACGCAATCTCCTCGGCCGGTCAGCGAGTCCCCTCTCGACATATCATCTAGCGCAGATGGCATGACTGCGCCTGTAGGATGGCAGTAGTTGCCTTTCGTCATAGCGGCATGTCTTAGGACTCTTTCCTGTAAGATATGAAGTCATGGCAGGCTCATGATAAGGGGTATGGTGTGACGGTCGTTATGGTTATGGTTTAATTTGCTGTGCTACCAGTGGTGGTGCTTTTCTTCTTCTCATGGCGGTTGATACCCTGCGACAACCTTTCCTTGTGCTTATCTATTCATGGTGTCCATATCGCAGGCAAGTCTCATTCTATGACCTATCAACGAATCTCATAATTTGCATAGAAATCCTTAAACCTTACTTTCCTTGCACTCGTATACGTTCGTATTAATGTTTGTGTCGCTGGCGTAGTATTGTGGTCACATCTGCTACTTTGGTACAATCTCAGGCCCGCGTCTCACCGCACACACGCTACATTAACGGGTAACTAGCCCGCACCGGCATATCATGAAGCCATAGGTTACTTTCTCCAGGTTTACATCAGTGTCCGATGAATACTACATGAACAATTACACGGGAAAATTACAGGAACTGCCGTACTACATCGAGACCCTTGGTCAAAACCCTGCCCTGCATCGACTTTGTGGTGGTGCACACATACGCGGCAACAGTGGGGAATGGTCAGGAGATGCTTCGGAGATGGCGTGATTGTCAGACCATTTTTGTGCGGCGGGGTTGCGAAGGGTCGGCGATATCGGCGATGAAGGATCTGATAAGCCTGAACCAGTGCTAGTGTGGATCAGATTTAGTGGTTATCGAGCTCCGGATGTTGTCAGGGGAAACGACGTGAGAGAAAAGGGCTCCTTTATTTCTGTTCGCAATGTCTTTCCTTGGAGCTGAAGGGATCCTCCATCCTGCCCTTTATGGTGAATCTTCTCCTGCACAGGCTGCTGAAAGCTCAGGGGCAGAGCTTGGGGAAGCGGAGCGAGGGGTTCCTAGACATGTACAGAGAACTCGTCCCGTTCAAAATACAGACCCTGTCGAATCCGAAGCCCGCCTACAAAACCTTACGCCACGATCCCTCAAGCGTAGCTAACTCCCTCTTCAAATTCCGTAATAATATCTCCTCAGTATCAATGCAGGTCAACTGCATCTTCAATCCTAATTCTTCGTCATATACCTCAAACAATCCCTTTAATTCTTCAGATATAAAGTCCAGTCGAGCTTTCGTCAATTGTTCGAGACAAGTCTTTGGAATAGGACAAACGGCATGCAGTACTGGTCCGCTTAATTCATCGTTACTGGTGCCTTATGTAGAGTGAAGGCGAAGGAATGTGTAATTAAGTGAGCCTTGAATAGCCGAGAGTGTTTGATAGTCGCCCCAGCGAGTTTCGACGTCGCGTTCGCGTTCAGGTGTTGAGGCGCGGTGGCGTGGGCAGAGGGAGCAGACGCAGAACCGGGATGGAGAGTTGGATCGTGTGTGCCCGGAACAGCAGGATGGGGTAGTATGTCGTGGGTGTGCGGAGTTGCTTTCTGGAGAGAAGGTCTTTGAAAGCGCGGCGGATCGGAGCAAATTTGTATCAGAGACGTGGACGTTTGACGGAGCGGAAAGTGAAGATGGAAAGTAAAAAGTGTGAAGAGGACGTTAATGACTGTTCATTACGGTGGCGTAGTTCGAAATTAATGGGTATTACGTAGGCAGCATTACAATTGTGACGTGCTGTGCTTTCGAACGCACCGCGTGCCAGCAAGCCTTGACTTTTCGATTGACTTTCAAATCACCTGGCACATGTATGCCTAACTTGGCAGGAAGTCTAAACTCCACTATCATCAAACCATGATTTAGTGCGGTCAATATCAACTAATTTACTCTACGCTACAAGAAGAATTAAAGCAAGACGAGACCTAGGACTGACGGAAGAGATCGACCTCGGTTAGACGCATGTTGGGTATCCAGCTCAATGCTTCTTCCTACCAAATATCCCCTTCACTTTGATAATAAGCTTCTTACCCTTCTTACTTCTTGTCATCAACGATGCTGTATCTGTATCGTTCACGGTACCTGGCCTACCAAGCGCCTAATTCGCGCTATTCCCCCTTTGCGAACATTCTCTCTTCTTCCTGAGCTCCTCTTCAATGTTATATGCATTCGTGTAGCCAAATTCGTCGTAAATTGCTCCATTTTCGGGATCTACCAAGTCGTTCCATGCGCGATTGAGATCAGCAGCCTTCTCCTCCCCCCTCTCCTTATCGAACTTGGCTATATGTCGGTCTGGATGATACCCTATTATCTGCCTTTGGCAAGTCTTCTTCAGAGTGCTCTGCAGTGTGTTGCGAGCCTGGCCGAAGACTTCATAAGCATCGAAAACCTTGGGCTTCTCTGGAGGCGCTGATTGTGGTGATAGCAATAGTGTCGCGACTCGCTTCTTACCGTACTTGAGCCATGTCGTAATGAAGGAATTAGAGGTGGGAGTCCTAGTTAGTTGCAGAGGAATGCTAGGTGGTGGTGAGGAACTGTGTAAGTCGTGGTGCGAGGAGTCGTGCGAGAAGTGGAAATCGATGGTGGCCGGCGAATCCATAGAGGTCGTGTGGGTTACCGTGGCATCACAATCTAGAGGTCGAAAATATAGCAAGCAACGGCTACAGTACTGTAAAGACCTTCTCACTCAAAGCCAGCCCCCCAATTAGTATATTTACTTGTCAAATGTGCAATAATAATATTCAGAAGTCGAACCACTAACGTGGTAGAATGTGGCCGAGATACACAACTCAGTGCCAGTAACCATCTTCGAATTTGCCGTAGCGGTGACTTGAATATGGCATGGTGAGATGTACATCACGTAAGCCGTCAATCGTCGAAAGGTGCTAACTAAGCTGCACTTACACAAAAACAGCTATACGAAGTGATAGAGTCTTGCGCTACCGCATGGAGAGCTGTCTCAACGCTGCATGTCTCCCTAGTACTGAAGTGAATTTGATATTAAATCGAGTATGGCGCAAATTGCATAACCACGTCGGAGTCCTAGGCACGCACTGTAAGCAGCTCTTTCGGAAATTGGAAAGCGGAAAGTTAGCCTAGTCGCTTGTTAGCTACAATGAATAAATGCGAGTCCTAGTTCAGCACTTATACCCTACCACCAACCCAGCTCGAGCGCCACGACGTTCAACTGAACACTGATTACACATCAGATTCACATCAAGCCCCTATGACAGGAAAGGGATGTAGCCTCAAGTTCAATAATTACACTGGAACCTATGAATCAGACCTTGGAATGGAATTAGTGTTCTTATAGACTACAACCCTACAAACCCATCAACGACATTAGCGCTTTGTCACCCTTTCCTCCTTTCTTCAAGTGCTTGTATTGTCTGTCTTTCGCTTTACCTTTCTAACTCTTTGCATTTTACTCTGCATTCACCACATTGGTCTTGCCATTTTTGCGGCGTTTAGGCGTGCTCTCGTTGACCGTCTCAGCCGATTAATAGACATGAAGCGATGGAGGCTCTTCTTGTGCTACACCTGCACCTAGTTGGTCTGCATCTGCAACGGAGCTTGAGCCAGAAACAATACATTCAAACACTCGCGATATGTCCTCTCGCTTTGTGGTAGCTTTCGTATGTAGTCTACAAGAACACTAATTCCATTCCAAGGTCTGATTCATAGGTTCCAGTGTAATTATTGAACTTGAGGCTACATCCCTTTCCTGTCATAGGGGCTTGATGTGAATCTGATGTGTAATCAGTGTTCAGTTGAACGTCGTGGCGGTCGAGCTGGGTTGGTGGTAGGGTATAAGTGCTGAACTAGGACTCGCATTTATTCATTGTAGCTAACAAGCGACTAGGCTAACACGGCATGTCGCATCTATTGCAAGTCAATGTTAAGTACTACCTCTAATCGCTAAGATTTACACTGATATGATGAAGGGCGTATCGTAAAGCGATTAACGCGACGCCAACTCAAGCCTCATCCACGCCTCATGAAGAACACTGCAATCAAGCAACATTCATCTCCGAAAGGCACGGAGTTCAAATAATGCCCACATGCTACCTTGTAAGATCTAGAAGAAATCATCAGCACACAAAAACGTGAATTGGCACACATAATCTAGAATGACGAACAACCGCTTATACGCTTTATCAAACTACAAAAGAACATGTGAGACGCAGATACAAAAGGGTATAATAAATATTAACGTGTTGGTCATAAGTGGATTGGGGAAAAAGAGGCCGTTAGGTCAAGTTACTCGTCGCAAAGAACGCTCCAGGTCTATCATACTGCAACATCCACAGCCGTCTCCATCATTATCTCCTTCAGCTCCTAATCGAGCCGCAGGCTATGCCTAAAGAACAATCATCACACCTTCTCCGAGCTTTCAAGATCCCAGCTTCATCAAGGGATGCGGCGACGGGGAGCGGCCCCGTAGCGCAGGCGAATGGGGTCGCAGCATGGGGCTCGCAGCAGCGCTCAATGCATCAAGACTCAGCTGGCTGATGGCGTCAAGATTCGTCTGGACATCTTCTTCGGTCAGGTCCAGCATGAGACGTAACTCGTTCGCCTGGAGCGGCTCGCCCAGTCCCACCATCAGCTGCTCCTTGGTAGTGCTCCCGGGGACATTGTAGTAGACCCAGTGATAGCCTATATCGCCCAAAGCATGCGGTTCCACGGGCGTACTGATGCGCGCCATGCACCGTCGGATGTCCATGCCAAAGACGCCAGACACATGCGGGTCGCCCGCGCCGATGCCGCCCAGCGTTGAGTTCCTGCGTGCAATGGAGCGGGGCACCTTGGCGTTCTTTTCAAGAGGCGTCTCGTTCAGCCTCTTCGACGCACCTGCGTCCTGCAGCTTCGCCCGCTTGAACGACGCATGGTGAAGCTCCGTGACGCCGACCACGATGAAGAAATCTTTCTTTTGCTCCGCCTGCTCATGTATCCACTTCTGCGCCTCGGCGTCGTTGCACACGGCCTCGAAGGCGCGCGCAGGGGACATGCTGTTCCGCTGAATCATCTGTTCCGCCGTGACGGTGAGCAGATTGGGTTGTCTGAAGACGCGGCCAAGATCGAACTTGGCGCCGTAATTCGTCATGAAGCGGCCCTCAGAATCGACGGAGAAAACGTCTTTGTAGCGGAGCTGAATGTGGTAGTCATTGAGAGCGTCGACTTCGTCGTGGGCTTGCTCCGAGTGGAAGCCATCGCGTTCGGGGTGGAGGGGGTGCGTCAGAAGCTGGCCGACTATCACGTCGTTGGCCGCGAGCGGTTTGGGGAGGAGGCCGTGCAGGACCATGGTGGACGGTTTCGTAGGTATAAATGCTAGACGGTGATGGTGATTTGCGTATAGGAAAGAGTGTCTGGACGGTTTCCACACGTCTTTGGGGAGAGGAGTGTTGAGGCTGAAGAAAAGGTGATGGAGTAAGGTGTCCAGGGCTTACGCACAATAACCGCCGCGCCGGGCGAGCCCAATCAAGCCTAGTTTTCACCATTGCACTCACGTTTCTGGCTGGGGCGATGGCATTGGGTCTTCGTCTTGTGCACCCAAGTACCCAATGTTAGGGGAAACTCCTTGATGAAACCGAGTCCCTGTGGATGAGGCTCAATGATCACGTGTGCGCTTCGGTGGCTGTAGAGGTGGTTGCACAGGTGCTCATGCTGCGGCTGAAGCTGGCCCCGCGGGGGTTCGTCTTCAGTAATGAAGACTGTCATGGGACTCTCTACTTATCAGAAAAAGCACCCTGAACCACTCGAGGCATATCTCATTCGTCCCACGGGGCTGGGCCCGAGGAGTTCCAATACCCTCGGGAATGCTTCCACGTCCACGGTTCCCCAAGCTGGAGTGGATGGGCTTCTACCAGGTGAATTCCGGAGAAGGATTGCACATGTGTGCATTGCACGTTTTGGTCAGCGAAGATTCAGTCGCGTTGACGTCGTACAGTCTGAAAGCCTCAAGCTACGAACCATGCAGCACTTTGAAATATCGCGCGCGGGTGAATAGGATGCGAAAGTACTCCGTCAGTTTGGAGACCCCATTATATTCCTCAAGATTGGGCATCTCCTCAGACTATACGACCGCGGCCGAGAGCTCGTCTCTTTAATACCAAGAGCATGAAAGCAAAGCAGCAGCAGCATCCAACCGAAAGATGACTCAATATCAGTCATGCTGCTTTGTATCAAATAAACAACACCGTTTCCTGCATTCGGACGCGTTCTTCCAAATGAACATCAGATCTCCGCTTTACGATGAAGTGATCACTTAGTCAACACTTGGTCATGAGCGTGGTCATCTGAGCGGAATGAAGCAATGTAGCACAGACTAGACTACTGCAGAGTACTCTACCGCGTCGAGAGGCGTATACGTTTCGAAGCATTTCCCAACGAACACGGGAGTTTGTCATGATCGCAATCGCTGACAACGCAACCGTTCTAGGCGAGAGTCGAGCTGCGAAAACCGACCGAACGGCAGCTCCAGGGACGAGGATGTGAAACCAAAGGCAGTCTAGACGCTCGAACGGCAAAACTTCTGGCCGCGTGATACTTTTCCGTACGAGGCATTTGCGAGATTATCGGGGGAAAAGCATGGTGTAGCGGGGGAGCTCGACTAGTGGCGTTGTTTCCCTTATCGATAGCGGCCGAGCTTCCATCGGATCCCAGTCCAGAAGCGACGGGACGCCCCTCTTCCTACCCACCCACCTTACAGTCCTTCTTGCCATTCGGAGCTTAGGTCGACATCAAGACCCCCCCTAGACCCAGCTACTAAGCACCGAGCTGTCCGTCATTGGCGAATCATGGTGGGTGCCATGACGTTGAACGGCATTGACAAAGACCCACGTCACAACCACCCCTCGCTAGCCCGAAAAACAAAAGGACTTGCCCAACCTTTCGCTGAGAGCTACTTCTACCCCTCCTCGCCCTCTCTTCTTCGTGCTCTTCCAAGTCAATTGCATCCAATCTTCCTCTACATCCCAGCCAATCTTCTACTCATACCTCCATCATGCCTACCAAAGTCCCCGAAGCCGAGGAGCTCAAGGACCTCCTCTCCCTCAAGGGCAAGGTTGTCGTCGTAACCGGCGCTTCCGGCCCAACCGGCATTGGCATCGAAGCTGCCCGCGGTTGTGCAGAGTTCGGCGCCGACCTCGCCATTACGTACAACTCGCGCTCTTCCGGCGCAGAGAAGAACGCAAAGGAGCTTTCGGACAAGTACGGTGTCAAGGTCAAGGCGTACAAGTGCAGCGTCGGCGACTACGCCAACGTGGAGAAGCTTGTTCAGGACGTCATCAAGGACTTCGGCAAGATCGACGTCTTCATCGCCAACGCGGGCAAGACGGCTGATAACGGTATCCTGGATGCCTCCGTGGAGCAGTGGAACGAGGTCATCGAGACGGACCTCACGGGTACCTTCAACTGCGCTCGCGCGATTGGTCTGCACTTCCGCGAGCGCAAGACCGGTTCCCTCGTCATCACCGCCTCCATGTCCGGCCACATCGCCAACTACCCTCAGGAGCAGACCTCATACAACGTCGCAAAGGCTGGCTGCATCCACCTCGCCCGTTCGCTCGCCAACGAGTGGAGGGACTTTGCTCGCGTCAACTCCATCTCCCCCGGTTACATTGACACTGGTCTCTCCGACTTCGTGGCCCAGGATATCCAGCAGCTGTGGCACTCTATGATCCCTATGGGCCGTGACGCGAAGGCTAAGGAGCTCAAGGGCGCCTTCCTGTACTTTGCTTCCGATGCCTCTTCTTACACCACCGTAAGTGTACCGATGCTAATCGGACCGAACATCGCTAACATGGACACAGGGTGCCGATCTCCTCATCGACGGCGGCTACTGCACACGCTAAACGTATCGCCCCGAATCACAAATGGAATCATGGGGGAAATCGTCTGGCTATCGATGGTACATATTGGATCTCTGTACTTTAGAATTATCGCAATGAATTGACGAATTTCAAGCTGCGCCTGCGACTCGTCTTGCTTCCTATGTGGCGGAAATCTTTCGTTTTTTAACCCTTGGCCCCGGACGCCAATTTTCGCTATCTTTCACCTATGCTATCTCTCAACAAGCATTCCCTCTTCAACGACTCAGCATCTGACAACGCATATGTACTACGGACGCGGTCGTCTTTGCTAACACGTTGGCGGGCACGTTGCATGTGGTAGTCGCGACCGCGGTTCTGGAATGCCATCAGCGTCACCTGTTGCGCCAACGAGCCGGCAGTGTCAAACGTTTGGGTTCGGACGGAAAGGTTGCGACAATGGTTCGCATGGAACTATTCTATACAAGAATTTTAACTGCCGCTTGAGTCCAGCTCAAAATTACCAGAGCCCTCCTGCTCGCCGCTCTGTTCGTCCCACAGCGCTTCCTTTCGGCCTCGGATCTGGTCACGAAGGTCACCCGTCGCACCTTCGCATGCTGAACGTGGCTATGGCCGTTTCGGTACACGCCAGCCCTGCGAACATAGCCATTGCGCTCCGATCCATGAATGCCACGTCTCAGTATCCTCAGCACGACTAAAGACCCTACACGAACTCCTTCTCCTTCATCCCCCCCTCCATCCCAAGCATATCCTCAAAGCTAATCACTGTCCCCTCCCTCCCCCTCACCGTATCCCCAACCTCATCTCTCGTCCTCGTCTTCCTCAACCCCCTCAAACTCCCCACCGTCCCCATATTACTCATCCCTCTCCCCACCGTAGCCAATTCATCTTTCTCCAGCACTTCACCTTCCCCCAACAGCCCAAACGCCACAAGCTTACTACGCACCTCCTCTTCGGAGCCTTTGTCGTAGCAATACAGGCCGATGCGCACGAGCGTCTTTTCCATGAAGGCTTTGAGCGTGGGGATGGTTGCGGCAATGAGACCGATTTGTTGCTCGATCAACGCCCAAAGCGAGATGGTGACGTTGTATCGGAAGATGTCGCCTGCGGTGTAGTAGCCTTGTAGTGTCATGGTACGGATGATTGCTGCACAGGAGGCGAAGAGTCCGAGGCCCATGAGGACGCACATGAATATCTTCTCGCGGCGGGGACGATTCAGCTTGCGAATGAACGTGATGGGGATGAAGCTCAAGATCAGATCGAGACCGACCTGGACACTGCTGAATGCCACGATGTTCCCATTGATCACGCTCCGTTTGAAACAGCGGACCTTGCCAGTGCGGAAAACGCGAGGGTCCCAGTACACGCTGAAGGGTCGACATTGCAAGAATTGAAAGGCCGTTTGCACAACACCGGCGGCGAGAGCAAGTCCAATGATGAGGTAGAGGAAGATGCGCCAGCGTTTGGTATGCTTGAGTCGAAGGAGCAGTAGGGCGACGCTGATTTTGACGAGCGTGATGGACCAGTACCAGAAGACCTGAGAAATGAAAAGGAGGCGGAGAGAGGCAATGCGCTGGGGGAAGGGGACGAAGCGGGAGTGGCGACCGAGGCCGTTAACGACGGAGATGGAGAGGATGAGGTACTGGCCGATGGCAAGAAGCTGTTGGATAGATGTAAGTTTCCCTCCTTACAGTTGTTCTGGTCAAGTGGAAGGTACGTACAGTCGCTCCGATAGCTGTCCAGTCATCCAAATTCAACCTCCAAGGGCGCAACCTTGACCATAACCTTGCTGTAAGCAAGCCTATCGAGATGAAAAGCAGCGCCCCTCCTAGTCCTAGTAACATCGGTGCGGTCGTGTTGTTTTCATCGTTCCGAAAGCGGCCCGAATTGAAATTTGGACGGCCTGAAAAATTGCCCGAGAAGTTGCCTCCGCCGAAGCCACCGCCGAGCTTGTCGACGTCGGTTGGGTTGCTGGTTGGTAGAGGATCGAACCCAGCATTCATATTCTCCATTACACAGTATCGAGCAAGCGTACCCTTTGCTCGTTGAAAAAGATACTGTGAGAAAAAACGAATGATATAGAAGGTTAAGGAAATGTCGTCGTATCGTACATGCTGGCCAGCCAACACCCGGTCGAGGAAAAGGCCGTAAAGGTAAAGACAGAAAGCGCTTCTTTCCAGAAACGTAGGTCGAAGGTGTCGAGAGCCAGCTCACAACGTGGTCAGCAGATCGATCTCATCTTTTACTATTAGCGCGAACTCATGTTGATGAAGTCGTAGCGCATGAAGCAGGGCAGCCGTTCGTACAGCTCCTCGCGTTCTGCAGCGGCTGCATCCTCCGAGGTGACACGAGAGGAGTTCTCTCGGAAATCCACCTATCGCAGATCATGATGCCAGTGTTGGAAATTGGTCGATCGTTGACATGGAGTTCCCTCAGTCTCATCTTCGTTTCATGGGTGCGAGGCCCAGACAACTGCACCCCGCAAAGTAGTGCTGTCAAGAGCTGTCAAATGCCGAAAGCGCTGGCCGTTCTGCTGTCCGGGCGGCTAAATTGTAATTCCAATTTTCGTGATTCGCTGCTAGGGTGAAAATCCGGGGGTTGACGTTGACGTTCACCATGCCTTATACACCCCTGCGAGGTTTAGCGAGGGGAGTTTTGATATCGTTACTCAGCTTTTGTCTGCTTCAGGATGTGTAAGAGGTCAATGCAAAGACGCATTGAGCAGATCTACCGACCCGTGTTCCCCCCGGAGTCAAGCGCACGGCCTGGAATTGAAAGTATAAGCTAAACACTTCCCTCTGCCCGCAAGTCATGCTATTGTGTTTTGATCTTCTCGTTACGCAATCGCCGACCGCTAGCGTCCATAGAACAATTGCAATTTGATCTCAAGGATCGGTGTAGTAGTAAAATGTGGGCACGATGCTGCCGTGTCTTCCTGCTCGCGCAAAGGCGGTGATGCCCAGATTCGTGCATGTATTCACCGCCGAGGATCTGACACGACCCGCACGCCTTTTTCATTGCATTGAAACCTTATCGGAGGCTTGCACCGCTACTGAAGCTCTGCCTTCCCAGAGACGAACGCTTTGATGGCCGGGATCCCGAACTCATGACAGAGCACGATAGAGCGCGCATCTGCGGCCCGAGACGGCCGAGACGGACGTGTGCCGCTCGCGAGTCCATCTTTCGGTGACACAGTATGGAAGATTGACTGGAAGTAGCATCCGTCCCCGGAGACTATAGCGGCTTTACAATCGTTCTGTCTTGCGTGACAAGATTTATTCACGCCAAATGAATCTCCCTGCAATGAGGAACAAGGCGATGATGGAAGAGATCAGAGAGTGCTCCGATTCGGCATATCCTTAGAATACTCGGCTTCTTTCTCAACCTCGGATTGAATGCCCAGTTGCTCTTTCAGGATCTTCCCTACTATGTCTCCAGCTCCTACTTCCAGTATCTTGCAACGCGTCCGTAGCTTCCACGAGGAACGCTCGTGACTTCATCCGTCTGGTTCGTAGGGTGACAGTCCACCTTTTACGTTCGGAATTGGAATCTAAGAGCAGTATTCAAAGAATGTCAAAGACACAGAGTAAATGAGACGGAAGGCGGTGTCTGAAAGCGTTCGTCTTCTAGAGGAGCAGCGACGGCAACGCCTGATCATGTGACTACGCGAAGTTGCAGATGCCACGATGGAAGGACCCTTCAAATGTGCTCACCGGAAGAGAGGGGTGCTAGACATAGTTTCGTTTTCTCGAGATATTGCGACGAGTGCCATAGCGCCCATGCAAACCGGTACACACAAAAAGCACTGACACGCAAATCGCAGCGAGCAAAGACGAAGAACAACAAAGAATCTTTGTATGCATTACACGATTTGTAGAAGTGAAAAGAAACCAGACAACGGCTTTAACATATCACAACGCCCGAAGATGCCGAAAAGAAACACCTAGCCTGGCAACAATGCCCGGACCAAATTCTATCAACATCCATTCCAACGTACACGCATCACCCAGATTTTGTTATGTACCTAAAAGATCATGGCAGCACCGAACACGACGCTAGCAGCAAGCATGGCCACAAATCGCAGGGGAATGTCAGCAACCGGAGCCGCGCTCTCGTCTCCGCTTCCACCCGCGGCGCCCGCAGCCTGCCCGTTGGGAGTGCGCGTAGGGTTGCCAGATCCGGGCGTGGCAGTAGCCTTGCTCGCCTCGCCCGCAAAGTGAGATCCGTCGCCGGCAAGCCCCGGTCCCTCACCAGCACCCTCATCCATGAACTTCTGAGCCTTCTCGGGCATGGCAGGAAGAGCACCTCCCTCAACCTCCCAATCGTCACTCGTCTCTGGGCATTCGGAAGCACTGCCGTTCGTCTTGGCGCCGGCGGCGCCGGTGGGGTTCTTGGTCTTTGCGTACATGGCCTTGAGCTTGTCGAAGTCCTCGTTCGTCTCGACCTTGCCGTTCTTGAGGTCGACGATACCGAAGTTGTTGGGCTCAACGGTGTACTCGTATGCGAGACCTCCAGAGTAGACAGCAGACATCTGAGTGGAGTACAATGCACCGACCTCGCCCCAACGACGCTCGTCTTCGATGCAGCCGTGCTCTGAGAGGAAAATAGGCTTGGAGAAGTCTTTGAACATCTCGACCTTCTTGTCCCAGCCCGCACCCTTGAAGGTCTGGAGCGAATCCTCGGAGTCGCACCAGGAGTAGTCGTTGAAAGCGAAGAAGTCCGCACGCTCGTCATCGGTACCGCAGTCAAAGTAAAGGGCTTGCTCCTCAATGCTAGAGGCAACATCGGCTGCCGAGTAACCGACGGGGATGACACGCGAGTGGCGGTTGGCGATGTACTGCTTCATGTCGCGGGTGACGGCCTTGATGTAAGGGGCAGTGTTGGTGTTGTTGGGCTCATTGATGACTTCGTTGCCGGAGAAGAAGAGCAGCGTGTTGGTGTACTCGGCGAATGCGTCAACTGTGGCGAAGACTGATTGAAGGTACACATCGTTGTATGAGCGGTGGCACGTCTTCTCAGTCTCGCGATTCAGAGAATAGTCGGGGGTGTTGGCGTCCAAGGCGAGGTAAATGCCGGCGTCGGCAAGCATCTTCATACCCTCATCGTGGTTCTTTGAGTTATCGATTGTGTAAATGCGCACGGTGTTAATACCGAGGTCTTTGAAGTTTGCAACGTCGGCCTCCAATGTCTCTAGGTCTAGGAGGGGATCCTTCGCGTCCGCAGCGCCACCTGAATAGGTTAGCAAGAGTTGATTCGTAGCAGTTCAGTAGTCGTACCAGGCTGGTAGGCAACTCCACGGATGTAGAAACGCTCATCGCCTCTGTAGAAAGCATTTCCCTTCACTGTGACGGGTTCCAAAGTGCCAGAGGATTGTTGGCGGGGAGCGAGGGGAGCGACTTTAGCTAGCGCAGACCCCAAAAGGGAGACGAGAACGAAGGACTTCATTGCAAGTGGTGTGAGAAACAACGAGAGATTAGAAAGAATAAAAAGTGAATGGGGAGTCTAATGAGTGACTGGTGAAGATGGAGGAGAGAAATGTTCAAACAAAAGGCATTGAGGAAGAACGGAAATCGGGGACGCCAGTATTTGAGCTAGGAGAGGCCTGAGGTCTTGGAACAACCCAAGGCCGGCTTGTGGAACTCGCAAGAAATGCCAATGTCTGATGTTGTCGGTCGCCAAGTCGAACCTCGTTAGTAACATGTGTGCAGGCGGAGCGGGCCTGTTCTTGGCCTTGGCCGATGGCCTCCGCCTAGGCTTGGTCTAAGGGGCAACTCCCAATCGATGCAGAGAGCGAGCCTTCGCAATGAGCGCTGTGATTGCGCGTTTGTGCTCTCGCCGCGTACACAGCCTCTACGGTGGGACGACGGATTGGCAGCCGACTCGGAGTCCCCAACAGAAAGTTGTGCAGGACGAAGCACAGCGAAAATCTGAAACGTGGATCAACATTGCGCATGCTTCAGGGTGAGCAAAGGGTTTTGAACACCGCAAGGCCACTATCGTTTCGGCCCAGATATTTATATGCGTCTATGACGACAGCGACGTCGGGGTACTTATGGCGCTTCGTGCCACCGGGCATGGCTGGCGGTTACATGTGGCGTGGGCGGTCCTCGAACGTTGCATTGCGGCACTCGGGTGCTGCTGCTACAAGGTAACACAGGTGCCGTCTCTGCCCAGGAGACAGTCCATGATCGGACAACTATGTTAAGAAGGTGATCAAACTTAAGAGAGGAGACGTCGAGAAGATTGCAATTTGGCGGTAATCTTGGCACGCTAAGCCCCTCTGGAGCCGTGCACGTGCCTAGGGACGCGTACGCGTTTGCAGATGGTACACTCTCATTGCAATGGTTGGAATCTATGGGTATCTGAATGCAAACTCCGGTGGAAATGCTCGCTGGCACCGATCACTCCTGCGCGCCACAAGACATGCTCATACCACAAAACCTGTCCTCGTGTTGGCCCAGTCCAACCACACGGTTCTGCCTCTCAAGGCTGCCCATCCGATGGCGACTTCGCCTCCGTCTCCGCTTTTTGCAGCGAGTAGCACGCACTTGCCCACGAATGGCCCGCCCATTGCCTCGTTGACCATGAGAATGTACTGCCTTGGCCGGACAATCAGCCTCTGCGCATCCCCTTCGAATCTAATGGTTGGGGTACAGAGTCAGCAAAGCTCATCCAGAGGGGTTCAGAGCGCAACATCTTAGGCCATAGGGCCGTGCTGCCTTGCGATTACGACGACGCACTTTGTCCCCGGGAGTTACGTACTGCAGAACAATGTTTGGAAACCTAGATATCGAATTGCAATCGACAATGTCTACAGGTCTGATACCGCGACCCATGTCAACTCTCTGGGGTTTTGTCGCCAGGAAAAGAAAGTCGTAGGTGTCATCCGGCAAACCGATATAGGGTGTGTCGAATGCTATATGCGCTCCGGTTGTTTTTGAGCTGGTGGTAGAGCCTTGTTGAATCTCCACTGACGTGACGTTGATACCTCTTCCTGGTTGCCCCGTAGCCGTCCAGAGAAACTCAATGCTACTGTCCATGTGATGAAACAGCTTCCAGTCCGGATTAGGCTCAACAATGAGAGGGCCTTCGGCTTCGGTGTCGAGTGGGAAGGTCAACATCAAAGAGGCGGGCTTGTTTTTTGGTTTGGTCTCCTCGATTTTAGGTGGTATCCGGTTGACTATGTCGTCGAGCACGCCAAGATCCAGCCGTGTCAGCTCTCCTCGACTACAATGCCAATCGGATGGGAAGTAGTCGGAGAAGTAGTATCGCCAGTCGCCATTCATCTGGTACTTGGTTAACGAGGCCCACGTCTTGAGATGTGTTTGGCGATCATACCCGGAAGGAGAACGCGCTTCCGTAGTGTACTCCCTGACGTCCTCGGCCACATTTTGATGAGCCGGGTGGTTTGGCCAGCGGCTTCTGCGACTCCGAGACACCGGCTGCAAGGACGCCCAAGGGCGCAAGTGCGAACAGAGGAAGGAGCATGTCGTGCAAGCACCGAGTGCTAGCAATGGCCAGCAGCAGGAAAGTTTGGCCGTCGCTGTTGCAGGTCACAACTTGCACGCCGGTGTTCCCCTTTCCTCGACGTTAGATGTGACAGGGCTGTGGCGCAGCTCGTCAGTCGCGCCGCGGCTTATGGAAGGATACTCCCCGAAGGATGTCCCTGGCCCGCGTCACCCCCGGAGACACGGCTGTCGTACGATAGAAGGCATTCACGGTGCATTCGTCACGTGAATGTCCAAGGACCCAGGCGTTACGGATGAATGAACGAACATTGGTCGGCAGTCTGTCTAGGGCGGCTTAGTCATGCGGGGATGGCAGGCAAGCACGCGCTCTGGTTCCACGGTTTTCTGTAGCTACACTGCAGCCTACGGGCCAGCGGTCATCTCTTCCCAAATAGCCTCCCTTTCCTTAAGAAGAACCGCCATCACCATTGTTGCCCAACCGCGACAGTCTACACTACCCTCAACCCATCCCCTCTTGTACTTGCGATCCGGCGCACACAGAGCTACCCCACCATGGATCAAGCTGCCCGCGGCGCAGCTGCCCTCAGCGCAAGCCAGTACGACGACGCCGTCAAGCACTACTCCGATGCGATAGCCGCGAATCCGAACGCCGTCCCCTACTACATCGGGCGCTCAACTGCCTACCAGCGCTCGTCCAAGTACCCCGAGGCCCTCGCCGATGCCGAGTACGCCGTTGTCCTCGCGCGCAAACGCGCGCGTCGCGAGCTCATCAAGGATGCACAGCTGCGCCGGGGCATTGCGCTGTACTTTCTGGAGCAGTACGCCAACGCTGGGTACGTGTTCGATCTAGTCAAGAAGCTGGACGAGAAGGAGAAGACACTCCAGATATGGAACATCAAGGTTGCGGCGAAGCTAAAGGACGTGCCCGAGGGCGACGAGCGGAGGACGGTCACGGCGACGGAGGTTCCGGACGTGGAGATAGTCACAGGCGAAGCGAAGGCGAAGGAGGTGGCGGCACCCGCAGCGCCCAAGCCCGTTGCGCCTACGCCCGCGGACAAGATCAAGCACGACTGGTACCAGAACAACGATAACGTCACCTTCACGTTGCTGGCGAAGGGTGTACCCAAAGACAAAGCGATCGTCGAAATCACCAAGGACTCGCTGTCCATCTCGTTCCCCATCCAAGGCACCGATTCCGACTTCGACTACACGCTCGACCCCTTCTATGCCGAAGTTGACCCTGCGCAGTCGTCGCACCGCATAATGTCGACGAAGATAGAGGTGACGCTCAAGAAAGCGACGCCGGGTGTCAAGTGGCACTCGCTTGAGGGCGATCGTAAGGTCGAGAGCTCAACCAAAGCCCCAGTCGCCATCCCATCACACGTGCTTACCGGCAAGACGAATGACACCGAGACTGGGCCGTCGTATCCTACCTCTTCGAAGAAGGGTGCTAAGAACTGGGACAAGGTGGCTAAGGACGATCTCGGGGAAGAGGACGACCTCGAGGGCGACGAGACCACCCGCTTCTTCAAACAGCTCTACAAGGGTGCCGGCGAGGAACAGCAGCGTGCCATGATGAAAAGCTACCAGGAGAGTGGTGGCACTGTATTGAGCACCGACTGGGGCAGCGTCGGCAGCAAGTTCGTTACGCCAGAGCCTCCCGAGGGCATGGAGGCGAAGAAGTACGCTGGCTAGAGAAATCGAGAAGACGAAGCCCGTTAGGCACGGAACATTTAGCAGGCATAGGAAACGGAAGAACACGATTTATGATGTATGTTTTCAGCATGGCGGCGGTGTATCAGCGGCATATCATTTCTTGCAAACTATCACCTTTGTGTGAAGGAGCTCGGGAGTGTTGTTGATCTAGCGATCACCAGGGGCGAGAAGGACTGCGGCTCCTGGATTTAAGTATCGATAGCACATTTAAACCATTACACATGTTCTACTCTTGCCTACACCACTGCAGGCTTATGGGCCAAAATGCGCCTCAATCCTCCTCTTAGGTCCTTCGTCCCAGCGTTGTTGGCGGATTGGCGGTCCTGGACTCCGTTGGGCCTATCTGTCACTTCCGACTGTACAGTGTCTATGAGACACAGCCGCGGTCTACGTGTTCGTAAGCACCCTTTAGAAGGGTGACGCGCAAACATTGTACGTCCATCGATTGATCTTTGGTAACGCAAATACCAAACCTCACTGCCCATGTCAAATTCAGATCAGACAGGTGCGAGCAGCATTCACAAACTGTTCTACTGGAAACGGCCTCTTAAATGATGAACAGCAGTAGAGCAAAGTCTCGATGTATCGTGCAGGCAAGTGAAAGTAAAGCTATAGGCTTGATGGTCAGCTGAAATTGACATCGAACAGCTCTATGAAGCTAGAGTGAAAAACGTGACCTCGCTTCAGGAGACTAGAGGCGCGAAGCACTTCTCTTTCCCGGTACGTAATGTGTAGTGCAGGAACACTAACCCTTGAACAGTTCCTTTGAACAGACCCTTCAAATCCAGAATCAACAGAACAAGTCTACAGATACATCGTGGAGGTCGCAAGCCAATCCGAACACGTCCGCTTGCGTACCTACGCAATGAAAGGCAAGGTTTATTCAATGCAAGATATATTCTTGCTCAGCCGGGATATCTTGTGTCAGCCGGCCCGTTCTGAAGCCATTATAAATACGCTTTGTAGAGTGAGAATCTGTATCCTAAACTCGGATTTGAAATCATTGAATTCATTGAATTACATGGTACCCCGTCTCCTCTCGCCGACTGCACCTCTCACTGCTCGATTGTTGCTTTCATCCTCGAGCCTCGCCTCCCCCTCGTTTTCCGCCTAATTCTTGCTGCCCCAGAAGTTATCAACCGGCGCGTCATCCTTGACACTCTCCCAGATAGCGTCAATCCTCTTATGCGCCTCCTCGCTCAAACCGCCCTTCTTCAACCATCCAGCCGTTTGCTCAATCTGCCCCAACTTACTCGCTCCAAAGATGACCGCATCGCCTAGCTCAGCCTTCAGAAAACTGTCATACGCCACCCACCGATACGCCAACTCCGCCTTGCTAATACCCTCCTTCTCAGCTACATCGTTCCACTCGGCGAGTGCGGAGCGCAGCGAAGGCTTGTCATAGAGCCTCGAATAAAGCCCGCCAAGGGCTACGTCGTTGAAGCGGCCAGCGCCCGCATCGAGGTCCGCAGTGGCCTTGGTGAGGAATCCGCCTGCAAGGGGAGAGTAGGCGTAAAATACGAATCCCAACTTCCTAATTGTCGGGAACAGGAGGGTCTCCAGGTGCCGCGCTATAGGCGAGTAATTCCCCTGATACACAGACGGCAGCACCCACCCCTTCTCCTTGGACAGATCATACACCTCCTGCACCTGCTCCGCATTAAAATTGCTCAAGCCAAACCGCTTGAAGGTTCCCTTCTTGTACACCTCGTTCACGGCCTCAAGCGTCTCCGTAATTGGCACCGTCTCATCCGGCGCGTGGAGATACAAGATGTCGAACTGGTCGATGTTGACTGTGTCCAGACTATTTTGCGCGTCACGGATGACAGCGTCTTTTGCTGCGGTGCCAGGTTCGAAGCCGCCCTTTATTTTGGTGTCGATTGTGAAGGCGGTGCGCGAGGGTTGCTCGCCGATGAGGGACTCGGACGGGCCGTAAAGACGTGCTGTGTCGAGGTGTGTTACGCCCGCGGAAGTGAGGGCATCTAGTACTTGGCTGACGGATTCCTTGTCTTTGAAGTTGCCGGTGGCGTTGAGCGACGCCCCACCATAGACGATCTTGATTTGAGACATCTTGGGATGAGGAGGGGGGAAGGAGGAAGATAGGTGGGAGATGGGTGGGAGATGGGTGGGACGTAAAGGCCGGCTGGATTGATATGGATTGGGTGCGATGTGGAGGCAAAACGAGGAGCGCAAGTATTCTTGGATGGCTCGAAGATTAGCCCAGTCTTGATCAGAAAGTTTTCCTCCCTTTATACACTATTGCAGGCCCGTCTCTTCAAACCATGCATTTGCAATCAAGCGCCCTGCGCCCGTATTGATGTCGTGCTACAATTACTCATCCCCCGCACGCTTGCCCCACAATATGGTTCGGGCACAAAGCCTGGCAACGCCGATACCTCCACCCGTGTAGCGTTGACGACGGATGTAGAACGTATGGACCCACGCATGGGGCAGCATGCCAATGCACTTACACGTACCGGTACAAATATGCAACTTTGTCCGAGGAAATGATATAGTTGGTCGATCGGGGTATGTTGTCAGCATGCAAAAAATGGTGCAAAGGCGCTAGGCTAGGATGAGCGGAGAGTGGAGCTGTATGGTTGGTTGGCTTGATCAAGTTGCTTATAAATGATCAGTGAAATGGACCTAATGTTTACTGGACACGCAACACTTCAGACGTCAAGGGGGATATCTTGATACATCCTTGCAATTCATACCCGGAACCAATGCATAGAGCTCTCACATATCGGAGCAGCGAATTTAACTGTTGAAAGTGTTTCGCTTTCACAATGCTACCCCACGCCGGGTCCGTGTCACTTTCCTTGAAGATTACAATCTCGCACTATCCCTCTCTGGGACCTCCGTCCACGCCTCCTCAAACCCACAACTCCTCACCCACTTCGGCTGCCCAGCCTCCACACTATCCACCACCATACCGCCCAGCACCCTCCACATATCTCCCCTAACTACGAACCCGTCTCCACCTTCAAACTCCTTACAAGCTTCTTCCCCATGCTTCAGCGCCCGCACCAATTTACTTGCATGTCCATCGTCCTCGAGCCTATTTACCCTCTTGATAATGTCATCCCATGACGATTGACTGTTGAGTGGTGTGGTGGAAGTAGGTTGGTAGTTCGTGATTTCGTTGAGGAGAAGGCGCGGGGAGGCCCGTGACGCGTACATGGCAAGATCGAGACGGACTTTCCATTCGAGAAGTCGGATTTTGGTGGTGGTGGATAGGGACGGGGTGGACATGAAGGTGGGGAAGAAGATGCTGCTGTTTACGCAGTGCATGTAGTAGAAGTCGAATTTGATCTGGTGGGGGGGATGTTGGGCCGCTGCTGTGAAGTATACTGTGTGTGTTATCAGCACGTCACTTTTGCAAAAAGGGATGTTTGTCCGCAGAAGGGGATAAGGAAGACTCACCAGTAGCATTGATCATCTCGGCCATTTTCTCATCCAACTTCAAGTCCGAGACAACGTATTGACTCGCGTACTTCAGCATCTCGTTCGGCGCACGCTTTAGAATTCCATCGCGGACTTTGTTCCCATCGTCCCAGTGCGCCGCTGTGCTAAGACTCTTATCTGCGCGTATTTCCTCGAGGAGTTGGACGATGGTCTTTGTGTTTTTCGGGTCAGCGCCGTTGGTCTTCGCCGCTTTCTCTGCGTCGAAGAAATATGAGGCCATCCAATTGTCGTGAATGGCAGTCTGCGCGAGTGCTTCAGCAATGATGGCGGGTTGTCTGAATTCCATCCCAAACCCGAGATGGATGATCGGATGGAGGAATCCTATTCAACTCATCAGCTTCCGCCCTTAACCATAGCTTCAACTGCATCTTACTCACCACCAAACAGCCTGACCAGCATATCATCTGCCCTCTCGGTCCCCTTGAACAGATACTCATTCAACACCTCCTCCCATCCCTTCGTCCTCATCTCCTCCCGAAAGAAGCCCAGAAAGTCACGATAGTACTTCTCCTTCCCTAGATATGTCTTGAACCGCTCCGGGTCATGCATATCGTTGACGACGGAGGGTTCGAGGGTTCCGCGCGGGCGTTGGTAAGAGGCATTGTCTGCGTAGCCTTTGCGAAGCTCTGCAGGAGTGGCGCCAAGGGCAAAGAGGGTGAGGAGGTGGTGAGCGATGTGGTTCTGGGAAACAAATTAGCGAGGGTGGAGATGAAAGGGCGCACGATGTACGTGGAAACCGGACTTGTTGAAGAAGATGTGGAAATTGTCGTGGTTCTCTTGCAACAGCTCGCTTGCTGTCCTCGCGCTCTCCTCTCTAATCCCTGCGACATTGAAAGCCGCCTTTTGCGAGGCGTCGAGGTGGATCTTCGATGTCGTGGCCATGGTTTTGGTCCCAAGACTCAAGCTGTTGATGTGTAGAACTGATGCTTGTAGCGCGTCTGATCGCAGTCGAGACGCGCTGCCCAAGCTCAATATGGATGAAACAGATGCGCCTCTTATACACGCAGCTCTAGCGGACATGAGCGAGAACGCAGCACGATCAGCCTGCTTCGAAATCAAGGCGCACAAAGGGAATATGCGGAGGTGGTGGGTTGCTCATAGTAGATTGGTGGGCAGCGGGCTACAGATTTCCACGGTCATTGTTGACAAAGGTGGCGTTGCGGGGCAGCTCCAGCTCGCCAGCTCGGCGCTTCAGAGGACGCGGGGCTTACCAAATCGACCGCGACCGCGACCGCGACCAGGTGGAGTTCACACACGTGACTAGGTCTCGACCTCGGGACTGAGCGGGGGTAGGTGGTAGGTGGTAGGTGGTAGAACGACTTCTGTACTCAAACGGAGCATGCCTCTATCGCCGGCAGACCCGCAATCCAGCGCCATCTGAGCAGATAGGCCCTCAGGCCAAATTCGGCGTTTGCATATCAAAACCGCAATTTAGACTGTTCGCGTGCACCACTATACACATAAATACGAACATGGTAACTACAAGACGGTTGTTACTAAGTCTTTGCAGCTATGTCTATTTCCGTACACGCCCACGACACTTCGCTCTCTAATCGTCACCCTCACGAAAATCACATACTACGCCGTCCGCTTCTTCACCGTAATTCAGTAGGAAGTCAAACAGCCAGTATCAGGTAGCGCACTCACACCGTTGACTACTCTCTTGCCGTAACCGCCGTCTCGCCCATAACAACCGCCTTCATCTTCTCCCTCACAATGAAGCTCTCTTCGTCTTCGGCGATTCTAGCAGCCGCCTCAGGGGCCGAGACGATACCAAAGAAATTCTGAAAAGCCAACTCGTCGTGGAACACAAGCTCGGCGATGCCGTCATAAGCGAAGTCTTCCTGAGCACCGACGAGAACGACAGCAGGCCAAAATCCGTCTTCATTTCCAGCCGGGCGAGCGATATAGTGCCGCGTGTGCGTAAGTGGGAAGTGCTCTCCGGCGATTGACTTTAGGAGCGAGACGTGTTTGGTGTCCCAGTGCGTTTTGAAATCTACCGGGGTGATAGTAGGTTTTCGGGTGATGAATAGAAGAATGCTGAACGTCATATCTTTCGTTTCCGTAGTGGGGTTGAATAGCCGGTGATGATGGTGATGTAAAGGAAATTTTGCGCCTGATGGGAGAAGTGGAAGACATACTGCTTTGACGTGCTACTGCACCGCTTGGTATTCTACGCGAGTTAAGCTATAGTAGCTTACATAGTTCTATATATAGTAAAGCAAATATAGGTTAGCTAGTGTAAATCCAGGCATTGCTTACGCAGTCTTGCGCAAAAATCCACAAACGTACTGTAGCACATTAAACATTTGATCGTCACTTGCCGTTAAGGGTGTTGACGATGCGTAGTGATGATACGTAATGCTTCATAGTGCGTTACGCTCCTTCTACGACCAATGGCAAGATTTACCTCAAGTTGGAGTTCCTGCTCTTGAAATTATTTGATACAATAGTGCCGTACAAGGATTCCCAATGTCGCCGTGAAAGGCAAACTATCAAACTCATATCATACACGGGAGACTAACGCGCTCAAGTGGTCCCAATCACAGCACCGCAATCTTCGGCAGCGGCTTGTTCTTCACCTCGTCAAACGTCATCAATCTACCTCTCCCTTCCAGCTTTGCCCTAGCCTCTACATCGCTGCTCTCCGGACTGGGTGAATACCTTAGCGGATCAGAAGACAGTATCTTGTGTACTGGCAGCGACCTTTCGCTACTCAATCGCATATCCAGGTTTCTCTCAAGCTCTTTGCGGAGACTGACTTTCTCGTCGTCGGGGCTGGTATCCGGACTGAACCTGCTGAGAAGATCGGCCGAAACGGACCTTGGGGTCTGAAACGAAGAGCGAGGCGAGCTGCGCTCAACCTGGTCTTTGAGCTGAGGCTTCCAGCCTTTGCTCATGCGACTGGTCTGTTCTTGTGCTCCAGCAACGACATCTGGTGTGCTGACATGACGCATATGGCCTTGGGCGTCGTTTCCGGTAGATCTGGTGCCTGGGATACATGTGCCATTGACAACAGCGTATGTAACCTCGTTTGAGGAGGCTTTGTACTCTGAACCACCCTCTCCCGACGAAGGACTCCCTCGCCCCTCGTCAGGTCCAGTGGAAGTACTCCTGGAGCTCCATCCCTCGCTGCGTGCCGGACTTGTAGAGCTGAGACGGTGCGGACGGGTAAGTGAGACTGATGAGCGCGAATAACAGCTCCGATACGCGAGATTGTGCATTGAGCTTATGCGCCGTAGATTCGAAAGCGAGCGTGAAGCCACCAGGCCCACAACCTCGCCTCCCCCCCCGACACCCCCACCCACCGTCCCCAAGCGTGAAGTCACCGGCCCCAAGGGGGAAGGCGCGAGTGGGTGAACAGCACGCCACGCAGACGCCGAGAATTGAGCAGGGTTTGACAATGGCACAAAGCCCGATGGAGTGACTAGTGTTGACATCCGAGGGGGTAGTGGCAGGTGTTGATTGGATGCAGACGGATGGAAGACATCCGGCGGTGTCTCGATGGAGGAGGTACGGGGTGGGAGGGCGAACGGGAGAGGCAATGGTGGTGGCAGCGCATGAGACGTGAAGATGCCCAAACCTATCGGTCGCGTCGGAGACGGAGCAATGATACTAGGCGGAGGCGACACGGAGCCTCTGTCCAACGTTTCCACGTCGAAGTTAGACATGATTGAGGGCGTGCTCCAATGCGTGGATGCAGATCTGCGACCCCTCCGGTGGTTGTCGGAGAAAGAAGCGCTGCGTGAGGGTGACGGCTTGTGGGAAGTGCTGGGCGAAGTAAGACGAGGGTCGAAAGATGGCGGTCGGTAGCCGTGCTTCAGTAGGTGGGCTTCAAAGGGACGCCGCACCACCGAAAGCATCCAAAAGAGCGTGCAGGAAGCTACTCTGTATGTTGTTAGTACTACAGTAGAGGTGGAGCATTGTTGGCCTACAGGGCAAACATCGCGAAAGTGATCCCCGCACGGCCAGCATAACATGTTGTACCTGCCTCCCAGCTCAGAAGGCTAGGTCCTGCAGGTAGACATACCGGCCGGCGGGCGACAGTAATCATGTTCCAACCACAAGTGAGAAGCCAGAGGATACACAATGAGACAGCGACGCGGACGGCGATATAGGATGTCTTCTTGACAATGGATGGGTGCCGCCTCTGGTGTTTCCATATTCTTTGCTTCAGAGAGAAGATAGTATGCAGAACGATGTATGCTATTGTAGCAAGAGCCTAGTGAGTGAGTACATTATGCGCCGAGGACAAGGAGCGAAGCACTTACGGAGGTCAGAGTGAGAACCTCTGACGGGATGTTCGTCGTGTCGTCAGGTCTAACACCAATCTGGTAGACGGTTGTGACAATACAGACGAGTGAAGTCCATAGGAGAACATTAAGGAGAACTGTAATCGCGATCAAGGTCAACTGTCGGCGAGGAATGTTGGTATTGACCTTGAAGGTACTGGTCATCGCCTCGGAATCTTTAGGCAGCTGGCCGGCCCCACCGCTGCTGTTGGATGCAGCCATCTAGTGACTGGGACTTCAGTTGACAAGACGTGATGGAGGGGTACGGTGGAAAAGATACAACAACGGGAAGCAAGCGACAGAACAGAGAAGGATCAGTAGCGAACGACGGGCTGATCACGGGCTCACCCCGATGATGATGTGGATGCCCAGCAGCCCCAAAGCTGCGGGGTACAGCGTCGTAATCAAAAGGAGCGCCGGCCGAGGACGACATCCGGTGCCTGGCGAAGTTAGGTGGGAAGGTGTTGAGAATTGAGGCTGAACAGGCCTCAGACCTGTGCTGTCTCAGGAATGATGGCAGCGACTTGGATGGTCCGCCATGTACCATGGACACAACAGAGATGGGATTGGACATGATTTGAAGGTCCAAGGAATGTTGCGCAAGGGATGACAGGAATGAATGCTGTTGGACGAGAGCGGTTCAGGCAAGGGTGTTGTGTTTTGCGGCCGACGAAACAACTCAATAATTTGCAATTGATGCGAAAAACTCCACAGACCACGAATGAATAGAGTAGACAACGCAAGGATTGCAGAAGTATTGTTGGTCTGCTGCGACATGAGTCTCATTGAGGACGGCCGAAGATACTATGCTCGAGACATGGTGACCCGCGATGCGTGCATTTAAAGTTACCAGGGATGCTCGCTTTTCCGCATAGTCTCATATCGACCAGACAACCCATACTTCGGCAGTGAGCAGCGTTGCATACCCGGTCGGGATGTCCCTGCAGTAACTGGCATCGGCTTCTTCCCGATTGACCTGGAACCGCATCGCAGGGTAGTGCATAAATGGGGAGACCGGAACACTCGCCAGGCCTTTCGTAGTCCCTCGTCCACTCGCGAGCGCTAAGTGTCCCCCTCACATATACACGTTGCGCGTAGCTCAGTTTGGGACTATTTCCCTCGCGTGTCCCCTCGTGTACATGATGGTCCCGAAGATGTCCATATGCGCATTGCTTTCGAATCTATCCGTTTGCGCTATGCCATGTCACGATAAGATGGGCTGTTTCGGAGACAAGCATGCCTTCTGCGTGGTAAGGTGGCTGCAGCGAGGATTGCCGAAGCCGGCTACGTGATGAGTCCGCTTTGAAAAGGCGGGTCATGCACCATAAGCTCAGAGAACGAGGAGGAGAACCAACAGCAGGATGAGTACGAAGATGAGTACTCCAATGCAGCAGCTAGACCAGCGATCTGGAGCATGTAAGTGGGGTGCAATACCAATTAGCCACACAATACTTACCTTCGTTCTTCTTGATTACCCAGCCGACCTTCTTAAGTCCTGTCTGCAGCTTGCCGCCGACGCGGTCTGCCACATTGTCAACGTCGGTGAGCAGCTCGCCTTGCTCCTCGAGCTCGCGGCCCATGTCGTCGGCTTGCTGGCGCAGATTGCCCACGGTGCGGAAGACGCCGTCAAGCTGCTCGTCCTGCTCGTGCATCATCTCCACCTGTCTCTCCTGCTCGAAAGCTGCGTAGCCGTCCTCCTCTTCGAACGAGTCTGGGTCTGGCAGCACATCCCCATTCACGGTGCCCTTGGCTTTGCCCTGGGCGTCGTGGACAGTTCGCAGGAGCTCCTCACGCATGCCCTCGATCTCTTCGCCGACATCCTTGACCAGCTTCCTGCGTCTCTCGACTTCGTCAATCTCGAGACCAAAGCGGTACGGGTCATGCTCGACTGCCTTGACGCTCTCGATGAGGTCCTCGAGGTCCTGGGTGAGGTCCTGCAGCGTCTGCTCGAGCTCGGTGCGCGCTTCGCGGAGCTCGGGCGAATTCGGGGAGGAGGCGGAGGACCGGATGCGGAGGTAGGAGCTGAAGAGCGGCCGCGACGTGTTCAGCGCGGATAGCACATCTCTGCGGCGTTTGTCAGTACGTGGTAGGCACCCAGGAGCCGGGCCGAGGAGCGTACGCCTGGACCTGCAGGAACGGGTCCTCATCGTTACCCGTCGACATCATCTTGGATGAAGATGGCGTAACAGGCCTGTAATCAAAGGGCGGTGATGCGCGTGGGCTAAATGGGAGGGAGCGTCGCGAAGACGGCCGTCGTTATGCAATGACGGCCAGTGCACGGGCCATCGACATGTCTCGGTCGCCCTCCAATGGCACACGTGAATTTTCCCTCGAAGAAACTAAGTCCTCAATCACCACCGCACACCCCAGAATAAACACCCAATCCGGAAGACGGCTACGGACAGCGAAATGGGTCCGGAAGCGCCTCTTCCTCTCCCCGCCGACTTCTCCAGCGTCGATGACTACGTAAATTCGCTCCTCGAATTCTCCACCTCGTCATGGCTGCTCCAGACACTGTGTGGAGGAGTTCACATCCTGGACTTCTACACAAGATCGCCAGATCTCTACTCCACGATTCTGCCCGAGTCTTGGAGAGCATGGTTCAAAGATTGTAATATCATGGACATCCTGGACCTACTCATGCGGGAGGACCTTGATCAATTCAACACGGAAAAAGCGGGCTTCTCGTGGCGGGGTGGGCCGCCTCCACCCGAAGAGCTGCTTCTGTACATAAAAGACGTACGAAGGCACTTGCTGGGACGCGAGTTCCCCCCACCAAATTCTGGCTTGAAGGCTCAAAAAGCGAGCATAGCACGACACATATCAATCGGCATGAAGGTCAAAAAAGTGCACGAAGTGGACAACTTCGCTCGGTACGTCGACAGACTGACTGCAGATATCGCAGGCTCCGGCAAGAAGGAGATCACCCATCTAGTGGATTTTGGCTCTGGTCAAAACTACTTGGGACGTGCACTGGCCGCAACTCCATACTCCAAGCATCTTGTAGCGGTTGAGAGTAGACCGCACAATATCGAAGGCGCCAAAGACATGGATATCAAGGCGAAGTTGGTCCCAAAGCCTATCAATATCATCAACAAGAAAGAATACCGTGCCAAGTTCGGCAAAGGCAACATTGGGAAGAAAAGCGAGGCTGAACAGGTCCCCCTTCAGAACGGGACAAGCAGAGGCTTGAAATCGTATAAAACTGCACCAGCTCTTGAACCAGCTACTGCCGCTCATTTAACAGACGAAGCCGTATGTGACGAAGATGGCTGCACTCCTACTGACAAAGATGGACCGAACAGCAAGCCAAAACCGACCACCACAAATCTACAGATCTACGCTGATGGGAGAGGCAGCGTGCAATATGTGGAGCACATTATCAAAGACGGCGACCTCGGTTCCGTCATTGATCAGATCGTCGATACCTCGCAGGTAAAGGACGTTGCTACTGCGACTGTAGTCGTCGAGAACCCTTTGGAAACCGTTCCGAAGACCAGCGAGGTCAATGCCATGGTCATGTCCCTGCACTCATGCGGCAACCTCGTCCACCACGGTCTGCGCTCACTCCTGCTGAATCCGTCGGTATCGGCCGTGGCCATGGTAGGTTGCTGCTACAATCTGTTGACAGAACGCCTTGGACCTCCGACCTACAAGCTGCCAACACTGCGACCAAGCCACCCACGCTTGGTATCTACTTCCAATACGTTCGATCCTCATGGTTTTCCCATGTCCGAGAAGCTTGCACAGTACCCATTGCCGTACCCTCGGCCCTCCTCCATGGACGCTTCAGAGGAATCACCAAGAGGCATCCGTCTCAACATTACTGCGCGCATGATGGCCGTTCAAGCGCCTTTCAATTGGAATCGGAATGATAGCGAGCTTTTCTTTACCCGCCACTTCTATCGCGCACTTCTCCAACGCATATTTCTGGACCGCGGTGTGGTCTCAGCGCCTGTCTCCGAAGACGGCCTCGTAGGTGGCGCTGTCTCTGCAAGCGGTCATACGAGCAAAGTGAACTGGATACCACCCTACGGCCGGGGTCCTGGTCTCAGCTCTGACGGCACATGCACGCCTCTCACTATCGGCACGCTTCGCAAATTCGCCTACAGCGACTTTCTGTCCTACGTCCGCGCCGCCGTGGCTAAGCTCTTAGCACCAAACTCGTTCTGCGAGATTGATTCCGAATTCATTGCTGAGAAGATGGCAGGTCTGAGCGACGAAGACATACGGGGCTATGAGGAGAGTTATAAAGAGAAGAAGCACGAGTTGAACGTTATGTGGAGTTTGATGGCGTTTAGCGCCAGCGTCGTTGAAGCCATCATTGTGACTGATAGGTGGCTTTGGCTAAAGGAGCAAGAAGAGGTCGAGCAAGCATGGGTGGAACCAGTCTTTGAGTATGCGATGAGCCCAAGGAATTTGGTCGTGGTTGGCATCAAGAAGTGATCGACGGACAAGATCGTGGAGAAGAGGGTTGCTCAGTACTAGTGTCGGCTGCTCTTTCATCGTCACCGGAGAGTGGCGTAGTGCCCCTTTAACGTCACCTCCAATCTTGACACGACCACCACACCGCGGAATCGTCAAACTTATCCAGATTCATCTTTCTGTGTCGATAGGGAAAGGACACCGTGATGCTGTCGGAGTGAGTGGCATATCTTGAGCGTGAAACCTCTCGCGAAGCCCTTTATTGCATTAGAGAAATCGGAACAACTTTCAAGAAAAACTAGTGCGCATAGCGACTGCACCCACCTCCCCTGTCCTAGAAACTGGTGGCGCGTGTCCGGATATCTCCTCCACTAGATCTACCTATCGACTCACGGTCTCCTTCAACCCGCTAGCTCGCAGTCTCGATTTCGAGCTCGCTTCGAGGAAGTTTCCGACCACTGTCTCTTCAACGAGGAAGCGGAGACGGGTGATAACGGCTGACCGACCTGCGTTCTCTGGGTTGTGTTCAGGCCTGACGAATTCTTGGTGTTTGGGGATGGCTTTTTGGGGGGTGCATGTGTGTATTATGATCTTGAAGGCGGCAGGTGATTTAGGTGGGCGAGATGCGGATTGTGACGAGGTTGTTTTGGAGGTTGGGTGAATGATCTGCTTGTGCTTGTTGTGGAGGGATGCTCTAGGTAGAGCTGCATGGCGTCGGTTCAAACCTATTACGAAAGCCGGAACATGTATTTGATACTGTTATACTTCACGTGAATAATGCGATTCGCTCAAGCATTGCCTCATCCCCTCTTCTGTCCCGCTAACATGGCATCCGCGATCTTCCCAGCTACTGCGTACACACTCGCGCTCAGATGGCCACTAACCTGCATTGGAAACACGCCTGCATCCGCAACTCTCACGTTACCAACCCCATACACTCTTCCCTCCTTATCAACAACCCCACCCCACTCCCTCGCCCTCATCGCAGCGCTACTGACGGGATGATTGTTCACTCCATGACTCGCCTTGATCCACTTCGCCCAGGCATCATCTCTCCACCCCGCAGCCTTCGGCACCACTGAATAGCCTGGAGAGTTTTCAGAGGTGATGTGTGTAGATAGTGGTGATGTGGAGAAATGCTCGCGTATTTTCACGGCGGCAGCAGCTTGAATGAGCGTGTCGATTGGGAGTTGGAGGAAGTTCGGGTTTATTGATGGTTGTTGGGGAAACGAAGGAGACGTGATATGAACGGAGCCTTTGGAGAAGGGGAGAAGATTCCAAAATACGCATGTTATACTTCCAGCGCCGGGGGCCCAAAGGAGTTCGGCCAGGGGGACTGTGCTGTTTGCGGTGAAGACAAGGTCTGTTTGGAGGGTGAGAAGTTTCTCTTCTATCGCAGTAGTGGTCTCGTTTTCAGGGGCGTCGGAGACGATAATCTGGGCGTATGCAGTGATGTTGGCACGGAGTTCGGAAGCAACAGCTGAGAGGTCGTCGCCAAAGAGATCGGCGGCCGTTAGGTAGGTTACGAAACTTGGGTAACCTGTCCAGTTGTTGGGCGAGGCGTAAGAAATCGCCATGTTGGGTTGATCTTGTAGACTTGCGCCTACACTCGGCAGGTTGAGCACTGAGGATATACCTATCGGTTCGAGTACAGACGGGTTCCCAACACCAGAATGTTCGAGGAGGGCGGGGGAACGGAGCGAACCAGCTGCTAGCAAGACCTCTATGGAAGCAAAAAGCGTTTCTCTACAGTCGCTAGTAGTGTCGGTGGAAGACATAATCTCAACACCTGTAGCTACCAAGTCGCCATTTTGAGCGCGGGTATCGGACCAAAGGATCCGTGTGGCCGTTTTGTTGAGGTAGACATGTAGATTCGGCCGGCTTGCTGCGATGGGATAATAGAATGCGCGGGCTGCATCATGGCGTGTGCTCGTCGTTGAGTTTAGAGTGAATGGCCATGTGGAGAAGCCGCTCATGCGTCCACTGTTGGCATCTTTGTTCCAACGCAACCCCAGGTTTTCACTCGTCTCTTTCAATATGTCGAAAACGCCATCTTTCATGAACAATTCACTCCACCCCACAGCTACCTCCCCATCAAATCCATGCACTCCCTCCACAAACGTCGCTCCATTCGCCTGCTTCTCCATATCAGGTTTTTGAAACTTCTCTTGCCCACGATAATACCCAACCAGCTCGTCCCATCCCCATCCCTCGTTCCCCAACATCGCCCATGCATCAATCTGCTCCTTCTCCGCCCTCAAGTATGTCATCCCATTGATCGTCGTCGTGCCGCCCAAGGCCTTGCCCGCGGCATACACAAAGGTCTTGTCATTTAGATACTTTTGCGGCGCGGAGGTGTAACTCCAATCAATTGATGTGCTAAGACCGAGTCCATAGGCGTCGACGCGAGTTACGTTCGTGTTGTTGAACTGTGCATCGCCGGCTTCAATGAGGGCGATTGTTGTGTTGGGGTTGGCGGAGAGTTTATTGGCTAGGACGAGGCCGGCGGGGCCGCCGCCGATGATTATGTAGTCAAAGGTAGGTATGGAAGAGGCATGGAGGGGGGAAGCCAATGCGAGGAGAGGGGGGAGAGGTCGCATGGTAGTGTCGTGTCGAAACGCCTTCGTGCACAAAAGAGAAAAAGATAGAAACGCGTCGGATGAAAAGAGTTATAATTCTTCTCGAGCAGTTGTTTTCCTGCGTCATTACGGTACCTACCTTCTCAATGGGGTATCGTAAACGCCAAGCGGGGTAGTATAGCCTCGGATGCAAGGTAACCTAGCACAAATTAAGTTTTGGGGGCTGGGTTTAGTCGAAATTAGAGACCAGACACTCGAGTGCTCGTGCTTGGGCTCTCCCGAATGGCGCTTCGGACAAGCTCAGAGTAGCGCAGGAGATTGAAAGTTTTAGTAATATTCAAGAAAATGCCCAGTGAAAGCTATGTGGATTCTACCCTACTTGTGGTTGGACGGGAGTGTCTGAAGGGTCATCAAGGGTGTCCCGAGTATCGGCAGTGCTTGAGGACTTACCACGTAGTGGTGATAGGTCACACATCTTAATGTCTGTCAAGTACTCTGAATCCATGAAAGTGGAACAAGGGATAGTTCGAGGGACGTGTGAGAAGCGGGTGGATTAGATATAGATTAAGTATTCAGCCTTGTGACTGTCGAACCCACGCTTCGTTCTATGCACATAGGCATGAAGCCCAAGTCTACGAGTTATCTGCATTTCCCATCATCGATCATGCCCTCCCAAGAAGTAAATGAGCCTCCCAAACGCCGCGAATGCCAATGCTAATACAAGACTTTCATATCAAGCTCGCACCGAAAGCCATCGAGGAGAGAACCACCGATGCACACACCGCAATCGCCGCCCAGCCTCCTTGCACTGGTCTCGTCAGCCCAGCAGCAGCCTTCGAAGGCGATGGGGTAGAATTTGTGCTCCCATCTCCATCTCCGCCACCACTCGTTGGATTCCCCTCGCCTTGACCCTGCTGTGATTCCTGGCTAGTCACAGAGCCTGCAATACAAGCCTCTTCGTCAAGACCCCCGTCTTTCCCGAAAGCCACTTCGGCGGCTTTGCTCCAAAGCGCCGTCACATTCAGATAGTACTCCGGCTGATACCAAATGCGACAACTGGCAGTGTCGTTCAAGAATTGCGTAGGTACTCCATCGCCTTCGAGACCTTTCCGGATGTTGTCTTGGAAATTAACGGATGCATCCGAGGCCATGATGCCGAACGAATCCGGTAAGAAGTCCATCCATTGCTGCGCTTCGTCACGGCTACTAGCGTAACTTGCGGTCACATAATTCGAAATCGAGGTTAGGTACTCATTTTGCAGGACGAGCGATCCTTTTGTGCCGCCGACGGGTTGCATAGGACCTTCGAGTGGACGGCCACCCACTGCGAGAGTTTTCACGCCTGATTGTTGGACCATGAGTTCGGTGAAGAGGGCGCAGGTGGAGGCGCAGATGCCATCGGATAGAATAATGATATCTTCAGCCTTGAAAGGGTCTTCCGTGAAATCTGAGCGGGAACCATAGCCGGTCATGGTGACACCGATCGAGAAGCGTTCCGAGGAAGTGGTATACGGGTCAGACAGGTTGTATCGGAGAAGGTCCGTAAAGCTGTCGTCCTGAAATTTGGTGGGAGGGTACATGTCCTCCCATGACGTGTAGGCCTCGTTGTCTTTGTCGAGGTATGAGTGGTAGTTGAAAGGGCTTGTGTAAAGCTCCCCATTGAGGTTGTTTATCGACGAAATCGACGAGAGTGATTGTCCGAGCAGCTGACTAGCTTGATGGCCGCGATAGCGCGACAGGAGCTGTGGTTCTTGTGACGGGAAGAACTGCAGATACATATCATATCCGAGCAGGATCTTGCCGCCGCCGTTATTTCTCAGGTCGATGATATGTTTCTCAACCTTCTCTTCCTTGGCCTGCGCGATGTACTGCTCGATCACGCTTTGAAACTCCCTCCCATCTGAATTACGCTCCGTGTTGAATGTTTGCGCCATTAGAACGCCGACTTTGCCGGCAGGACTGTCGATGAAGAAACCCGCGAGAGCGACATCCTCAGCAGAGTGCTCAATGGCGGGACTGGGATAGTTGACGGGCACGTAGCGACGATCCAGCTCAGCTTCGCGCGGGTTCTCCAGATGTTGGGGAAGACTGTGTGGGCTCGTCCGTTTCTTGAGCAGCTTGGAGCTCGTTCGGGGATCGACGAACGTTCTGTAAAATGCCTCGCCATCATCAATACTGCGCCAGTAACTGGGATCCAAAATAATCGCCGCGTTGGGGTATGTTTCCGAGGTCCCGTTCTCGAACGTTACGTTGATAGAAGAGCCTGGGTAGAATCGGGGGTTGGTGAAGTATCCAAAGTTTTCAGCAGGCTGCATGTAAAACATGGCATTGTAACGAGTGTCCGGATCGTGATAGGAGTTGAGCAGGCTCTCCTCCTGTAGGAACTCCACAGCATCTTTGCCATCAATCTGGCTAATTGCAGATGGCGTGAACCCCGCGCTTCCCGTCTTGTTGAAGTCCTGGACTGACCAGACCTTTGGTGCCTCTTTTCCATCGCTTGATGCCGACATGAGTGCTATCCGTCGATTCCTCCGCCACCGAAAAGCGCCGTAGTATGCCATGCCGCTGAATGAAAGGTGCCCATCGTGCGCTTTTACTAACAGGGTCGCAATATCGTTCTCAAAATCGTACTCGTTGTCGTACTTGCTGTCCTTCACGCTGTTGTTGATGTCATCCAAGCCGGCCAGGACATCTACGCCTTCGTTCGAGTACCCCTCCGGCGGGTTCTTTATGTAATCCAGTGTCGATTGAAATTCCAACATCTTCTTGAGTTCAGTAATCGTTTGCGATGCGGCGTCGTTGTCGATGGGTACTGATTTCAGACAAGCGTATGCGAGCTGTATATGCGTCAGTTCAACCGCTCTCTTCCACTCCAGCGCGGCTTGTAGACCACTTGGATCAGAATGGGACTACGGCTTACCTCTGCCTCCACGCTCGGAAAATCCAAATTACTCTGACGCACAAGATCCGAAATCTGTCCACACGCTTTTGCGGTTTCCACGGGCCCCGAAGAGAGGGATTCCGTAGCCGTAGGTTGTACATCGTCCTCCGTTGTCGTCGCCCGTGTTGTGGCGAATGTGAACGACTCCGCCTGTGCCGCCGCGACGGCTATCAGCGCAGGGAACGCGATGAGGAACCTCATGGCGAGGTTGTATAGAGCGACAGCTGCCTCAATGGACGAAAAGAAGTATGCCTGAAATACGAGCCCAAGCGCGCAGACCAATATACAAATTAACGGTGCTGCAGGCCCCAGAGACACCGTATCCGGGTGAGCGAACCGATAACGTCAACCTGCAAGGCAGGATAAATCCGTACTGGGAGAACGAGATCCCGTCCCGATCGTATGCAGTCGCAATGCGAAGCTCTAACTCTTTTGGTGAGGATAAGGGACCAATGCCCGGTCTTCGTCCAACGCTCAATTAAGCGGGCGTCGTATTCCTCCCGCTGCAATATATACGTTGCCTATTAACAAGGTCGCGCAAAAGAAGGACGTTCGTACACAAAATCTAAAGGCCCACGCGGGCCCCACGTCTATTTTATTGCCGCCTACGCAACTCGTATACCGATGCGCCTCTTCGTTTTTTGGGCTGACCAGCCCTGTCTCGAATCCACATGTGGCGCTGACAGTCTCCCGCACTTCGCTCATCTGATTCGCCCAGCTGCTCGACATGTGAGCAAAAGGGGATAGCGACATGGATTGGGATCGTCGCGGAGGGAGCTAAGAGCTTGTGGTGGCATGCATAGGTCTGCCTAGCCCTGCAGCGGCTGATGAAGTGGGCTGCAGCTGTGCCGTGCAATACAAGCTGCGGCGCGGAATTCGTCTGGAACCATTTCGGCCACCTTTCCGGCTATACGTAACTTTCCTTTGGCACGCTTTTCCAGCTCTTCTTTTTCGTTTTGTACATTCAAAACGAGCTGACGGGGAACACACGGCGAATCCGCCGGAAGCCCTCGCCAAGCGGCTACCGTGTTGATTTCGGAGACGAGGTCTCCCCGCAAGCCCGCTTGGGTGCCGACGCAGCCGGTTGTTTCTGCTACGCCTCGCGCGGAGGTGCCAGTCAAGACGGCGGACTCTGCATGTGCATTGGGATTTGGTCGAACGGCATCCCGGGGTGGAGTTTGAAGGACAGCCAAGGCAGCGGAACCGATGTCCAGCGCAAGGTTCGCGGGCGCTGACGTCGCACGTGCACGGTATGGCTTCCCTACCGATTTCAACATTGTCCAAGCTCGGAGGCAAAACAGATCATATCAAACCGCGGTTATCGTGAACTTTACAGTGCAAGCAAATACGAGATGGCATTGCTGTTCAGGTTTCCAGCCATATCCCCACCGTGTGAGACCTACAATGAGTACCCAAACAAAATTGAAAGGACGTATCGGAGATTTCGGAGGGTGACTTTGGTATGACGAGATAGGAGAACAACAGAGATCAAGATCAGATTAATCGCATCGACAAACAAATCGTGCGCAAGGTTTTTTTAGCAAGCTTTAGTACAGTCTAATGGGTTCGCAAAATCGACCCAGGCGAGTAAATGAAAGCTCAAACGTGCTGATTGAGACAAGCTATAGTGTGGCTACATGCCAGATGCTACCCTACTCTTTCGCCCCTCTCAGTCTCTTCTCCCCCAACAGAATATCTCTCCATTCCGCCACCTCGTTCACCGCTCGACTTGGTTCTTTCTTCTTGTTCAAGAGGAATCCCTGAATCTCCGCGGGAGAGAAGGTGCCTTCCGGTATCTGCTCTGCAAATTGCTCCGCCATAGCCTTCAGCTTCTCGGGCTCCACTTCCTCCGCTATGGGCTTTTGCCTGATAAGTTCTAGAAATTCCCCGTCCGCGTACTTCGTAGATGAAGTGCCGGTAGCGCTTTTCATAGCCCCGTTAGCAGCCAAGGCCGCTTCTGGAATGGCCGGCGCGGCATCGGTATTCGAGTACATCCGTTTGAATATGTCGCGGCACTGGTCGCGCGTCGCGAGTGTGAACTTGATCTGAAGGTCGACGCGGCCAGGTCTGATGAGAGCGGGATCTAGCTTGTTGGGGTGATTCGTCGTCATGATGAGTACCCGGCCCTCATGCGATGCTGCACCGTCGATTGTGTTCAGCAAGCCAGAGAGCGAGATCAAGCTCCTCCCACCGCCTGTGACAGTTTTAGTGCTTGGGGCTCTGGGCTTCGCATCGGCTTTTTGGTGCGGCGGGGTGGCCGTTCCGGACGTGTCATCTTTAGTCTCGGCTTCCGTAGCGTCTGGTGCATCGTCGGCACGACGAAGACCAGCAGCGTCAATGTCCTCTAGTAGGACGATACAGCGACGCGGCAATTCTGTGAAGAGCCTGTTGAGATTCGACTCGGTAAGACCAACCTCCATGAGCGAGATGCAGTAGATGTCCAGCCCGAAGATACCAGCGAGCGCAAACGACAGACTCGTTTTGCCCGTCCCGGGCGGGCCATGGAAAAGGTACCCTCGCCGGTAGGGTATGCCTCTAGCGGCGTACCATCGTGACGTGGTAGGATGTAAGTACTCGTTCACGTCCATGACGATGCCTGCTTTTTGCTGCATGTCCAGAGAGACGGTGCTCATAGGTCTGGAGGGTCGACACGACTGTCTGTCCCAATCTATATTGTCGCCACCGGACCCACGGTAGACAGAGGTCATAGAGTTTTCCTTGTTGAGCGTCCAGCTCTTGATGAAGTTCAGAAGCTCTTTGATAGGTTGCGTGCTCCGGCCCGCACAACTAATCACCACCGTCTCGTCGTTCGAGTTCCACGTGTCCTTCTCTTTCTCCTTCCGTTCGCGACAGAATGTGAATCGACGACCTTCATGGTAGAACACATCGCTGCCGTAGTTGGGTTCGTAGCGAGGTGGTATCGCACTGGCCCACTTTTCGTAGTTGAAGATGCCGCTCTCGTCGAGCACATCGTCATCGGCAGATTCGTCGTCCTCATCGTCGCGTGCCCACTTGGTGACGGCTTTCAAGTCTCGACTCTTTTCCGTCATGCGTTGTTCCGCAATCCATTCGATGATCTGGGAGAAAAGCGTATCGTTGTCCTCGATGGTTATGCAGGACATGAAGTAGGAAGCCAGAATGCCGTATGCACGGTCGTAGACATATTGACTCCCCGTCGACAGCCCAAAAAGAACGAGAATGCCAGAGACTGCAAGACCAACATCGAAGTGGAAAATACCGCTGACGATCTGGTGAAAGAGGCCGTAGCCGGGAATGAGGGCCTCGAGGAGGGTGGAGGGCAGACTGGTGAACGTTCCGTTTGGTGGGGGAAGATCGATCTTCATATTGTAAAGTTGCCCGAGATCCATGTTGGAGTGTCCCGCGTGGTGCTGGATAATCGATCGAGTTGTTTGGCCAAGGTTGAGAGCGAGTGGAGGACAGTTGATGGTACTTATATGCTACAGGCGGTACGAACAGGCAGCGACGCACGTACTTACTGCAGACACCTCAGCTGCAGTCAGCCGTAATTCACACTTACCTAGTAGTGAAGTGGGTGTTTGGATGTAATGCAGCTTTGCGAAGCAATCCCTTCACCGACGTTTTCTCCGCGCGAATGAGAGGTCGACGTAAGCAATTTCGGTCAGCTCAGCCTTTTCGAAAACTTCCACTACTGTGCCGAAGTAATTGTCTCCGCCCTTTCTAGGCCTTCTTTCCCTGTAGCGTGCGTCAACTGCGCCTTTGCGGATTAGATGCAGCCTCGCGCACATCAGATAGACCCACAATGAGTCTTCCAAGATCCATCCTCAGGTGAACCGGAACATGGCTGTGCCTAGGCAACAGCAAGCTAATGACGCACACTCAACCTATGGCCCAGCAACTATCGGAGAGAGCGATGACGGGTCTGGCTTGGTATCTGGTGCATGCAAGGCTTGCCCAATGCCTTTTCGGAATATGGGTCGGTTCTGCGCCGCGACGGCGCTCCGACCAGCGATTGCGACACTAAACCCGCGCGCCTGTTGATTGGCCCGCAACCGCGAAGTGCAGTTCTGGGGGCCTTCTCTGAGGCGTCTGCCGCATGCCTAGTCCATACAGGCCGAATGACTGGAGCAGCGTCATGCCCGGCGACGTGCGGTCAGCGGGATTTGTGGGTCGGAGTGGCTCCTAACTCGCCCCAGGCACAGCCACGGTTAAGCCATAGCCACGGCACGTCCGTCCACCCCATGTCCTTTGACACGGAAGCTCCACTTTCGAGCTTCTACAAATCAAGCTAAGGCGCAGATAGTAATGGTATCACTCATTCCCATTTCATGCAATGGGTAGTGCCAAAGCCGGCTTATGTGCTATACGCTGGTACGCTCCTCTTTCCATTCCTCACCTCGTCGCGAAAAAAGAACAGATAGTTGAATATCTCCGGCGCAGCCTTCGATAAGACAAACATGTGCTTGCAAAGAGGTAAACTCAAAACGCAGAAAACAAAAGTGGTATAGAAACGAACACCGCCTCTCCAACACACTTACAAAGATCGAAACCGTACATGTACAAAACCTTGTATATCAACGAAAGAAGAGAACAAATCGACCACTTTCCACTCCCACCGATCGTGTGCTGGGGGAGAGGTGAGGTAAGGCAAGAACAAAAGAGGTGTTGAGATGCAAGAACCGGACACCCACCAAGCAGGAAATGACTTCCTGTCGCGCCCACAACGCCGATGCATGCTGATGCTAGAAAAGCAAGTGAAGCCATCACGTTCGTCTAGTACTAGTACTTGCGTCCGAGAAGACCGTGCTCGCGGTCCTGCCTGTGCTGCATCATATGATGAGCATGCGCATGACGACGGTACTTTTGCGCCGCAGGGGCGGGCGCAGTGACGGTGACGAATTCGGTTTGTTCAACGTAGACAACCTTTTCGACTCGTACATTTCCACCCTCGGTCACCGTTGTGTAGATGGTCGTGGGCCCGGTGACGGGGGCTGCCGCTGGCGGTTGCGCTGGAGCCTGCGTAGGCGCAGGGGCTGCAGGAACGGGTGCTTCGACAACGGGTGTGGCGACTGGAGCGGCGGCTTGCTCGACCTCAGGGATTCCTGGAGCGTTTCCATCAACAGGGGGGGCCACTTCCGGCACGCTGGACACTTCGGCAGCTGCTGTCGTAGTATCTACGACAGATGTTTCCGGCTTGAGCGGAGCTGGTTCAGTAGGCGCAGGTAGGTTGTCATCGTCGTTGCTAGGCGCAGACTCGTCTTCGGTGCGCGTGATTTCGACGCCACCGCAGAGAGCATCCATGGGTCCAGCACAGTTTTCATTAGCAATGACTTCAGGGACCTTCATCTTGCATTCCGTGCACTTGGTCTCAGTCTGAAGCTCGGTCTCGCTGCTGAAGATAGGACAGTCGTCAATGCGTCCAGAATCATGGTTGCAACCATCGATCGCATGCTGGAGAATTTCTTCATTCCAGCCCATGATGTAGTCTCCGTGGTATCCGAACCCTAGTTCCAATTATTATGCGTTTCTTCAGCTTGCAGGAACTACGTACCAGTAGGGTCGCCATTAGCGAAAACGAAATTGCCAGGCGTAGTGTTGAACGCATTGGTAGCCCACTTGGTCTCGAAAAGCATAGTAGGAAGGCGGCGGTCGAATCCCTCCGGGCAAGTACCACCAGTTTCGATGAGTGAAGGGTACGCCACATGGTCCTGGTGGTTTTCGGAATCCGCCTTACCATTCCAGCAGGAAGGGAAAGCAATCTCAGCACGCAGTCCATCCAGGCACTTCTCATCCAGGAACGACTTCTCCGGCATCTCGTGGCGGGCGAAGGCAGCCTCGGGATCTGCTTTGTAGTTCAAGCAATTGAAGCCAATCCCTTTCTGTGCGAGAGCAGGTTGTGTCAGATCCTCTTCCCTGTAGAGTGACTTCTCGGGTATGCTGCTGATGTCCGTGTAAAACGAGCGGAGTTTATTGTTGCCAGCGATCATACGGAAACCAGGAGGGTAGGCTTCAACCTTCTGACCCTCAGTATGCACGGGGTTGTAGTACACGAGCATGCCGCCCATTTGCGGGACGATCTCGTATGTGCCATTCTCATGCTGGAACATCAGAGCAGGTGTCCTATACTTATTAGCATGGTATGAGCATTAGCGACAGAATGCGCCTACCAGTAGGCCGACTTGTCGTCCTTGACCCTGCAAGAGGTACATTCCGATTTTCGGAGTTCCTCGTATGTGGTCTCTAGCCCGAAGTCTGCGGCAGGGTCAGCTTGAAGGTTCGTGGCCATGGTGAAACCCCAAATGCTTCAGATGTCACCAAATTTCCCCTGGGAATTACATGACACCTGAGGCATGGACAGAGTCCCTGTTTCGAGGGTGTTCGTCTGCTGAGAACGTTTCCCACAGAATTGGGCGCCAAGCATCCATGGACGGGTCCCAACGAGGGACCATTAGGAAGGTTCTACTTACTGACTCCACCGTGGATAACATGAGCATGCCTGGAGACTTCTCCCGGATTGACGAGAGGATCCATGCGAGCAAGAGCTGTCCGAGAGAAGCACTCCATGCGGAAGAAAGCATTGGTGGTACCCGAGAGCAGGGCCACAGCGGCCGCAATACCGTTGGATGACCTCATGGCTGTCAAAGAATGTTGTTGGTCTGCGCAAAGATAGCCTGAATCGCAGACAGTTACGCAGTGCAACCGTAATATGTGCCGTCAATGGTGGCAGTGAACAAGATGGCGCGCAAGTGTGCGTGTGCTTCGGTGGTGGATTGAACGATGCGATCGTGCGACGGGTGGGTGTTTGCGAATAGTCGGTGAGATGTGTAAACGGCCAATGTAGCGATGGTGTCGGTCGAAGGGTTGTCAAGTATCGGTAGCGAATCGAATCTTTTGCTCAGCCTCCAGGACTTCTGTCTCAATCGGTTTTTTGGTTTCTTTTTGGATGCAAGCAAGTGTACTGAAAGGAGTGTGTGTTAGCCCGCAGAGCTAAGCGTAAGGAAAGACTGTAGCGTGGTAGGGAAGTAAAGAACGACAATTCACCGCAAAGGCAGCGAGAAGGGAGGAACGAGGGAGAGACGAATAGATATCTCTAGCAAAAGTCCGCTGGTGTTGTCCGCCTGGGCAAGCTGAAATGAAGGAACGCTATCCAGAGACGTGAAACCATAATCACCCCGGTCCCCTGGCGGAGCAAGGATCTCCGCCGCTAGGGCGCAGACAGTGTGCCCTGAAACATGTCAGTAAGGGATCGCCAGGGACCTGCTTTTCGATCATGCAGTATGCAGCCTTGCGACAAGACGGTTCAGGCACCAGAGGACGATGTGGCCATGGACGAAGCTTATCGGTTCCTCAGGCGTCTTTCACTCCATCTCTGGCCAACACCAAAGACGTTCCCCGCGATGCAGATGCGATGCATCAGGAGCCCCCATGCCGCCTAGCAACCGCGCTGGCGTCACACAAAGATCGTCGACCGTTTCCCTCACGCGGCAAACGTCCGACTGCACGCCCTGTGCGGCCTCGGATCGCAATCTCCAGGACCCCAGAATACCCTCATCACCGCGATGGGCACCTTGGTACATCACTGGCGCATCGCCCGCCTGTCGGCTAGCTCGAAGGATGCGGTCCGCTTTGGTCGTTGTAGCAAGATCACCGAGCATCTCGCTCGTTTGGTGTGCCGTTATAGGGGATACCCGTCTTGTGCTTTGCACGGTGATTAGATGGTTGTTGGCAGTGCCTTGTCGCGCCTCAGCTGTCCTGGCGTAACTCGAACTACGTGTCTCTCGTCTTGTGTTGTTTTGTGTAGTCTTGTGCGTCGGGCGGTGGAAGCGCTCTCGTGCTCAATTTCCCGAGATGCACTCCGCAAGCCTATCGATAGCGGCCTGGAGATCAGGGAGGGGACCATCTGAGAACCTGCAGACGCTTGGCTGCGCGCGCAGCCACCCAATCGCCACTGTTTCCCAGGTTGCGCTCCGTCTCGGCCTGTCTCGCAGATGCGCGGGATGCGACCGGTGCGACAGCCTCAGGTTGGTAGCTTCTGGACGACGACATGGTTGTACCAGTGGGCAGGCACCGCAACTGCGCCACTTGGCGGCAGATGGTTTTCTTCCGCACAACACCACGGTCCCGATGCGGCGTAGAGGTATCTGTGGAAGAAGAAATCGCAGTGAGACGGAGAAGCAGCTAACAAGCTCACAATGCGCTTCCATTTTGATTGGCCGTGTTTGCGGTACGGAACTAAGAGCGGACACCGTGGTACGGAAAAGGGAAGCCAGGAAACACAAGGCGCATTCTCCAAGTCGTGTCGTCTGAAACCGTTCTAGGCGACATTGATCCTCAATTACAGTATCACCTCTTCTACAAAGCGGCACAATCATCGCAACTAATCAACCGACGGGCAGCGATACTCATCTCACTAATGCTCATGGCTTCCACGTCCACGTCCACGGCTCAACGCCTAGAACTTGGCCCCCATCCATCGGAGTTCGAAACCCTCGCCAGGCGGTACCTTTGTATATCTCGGTGCAATATGCCAAGTCTTAGCGAGCACCAGAACATCTTTCTACATGTACATCTCCGGTAGTCGCTCATCGGGCCACCCGTCACACACCCCGCGATCCGTATCGCTCCCTCGGCACACAGGCAGATTGCGACTTACTCAAAGCAGGAGTATCATCTTACCCGACTCTGATACGTGGTGATATATCGACTTTGCGTAGTGCAATGTCACCTCGACAGCCTAGTTGCACATCCTGTACCCAACTAGACAGCTGCGCCGCGCGCTGGAGACGGCCGAGTGTGAGCGGTGACATCAGATTTTCACCGCGGGAATGTCAGAGGAGAAGGCTCATCCTCCACGTTTCAAACAGAACGACACAAGCGTTTCGAAACACCGCAATCTACTGATTTGCGTGCCCCCGAACACCGCATATCCATACTCAAGTAGCCCGCGCGAGTTGCATGGAGCAGCCCGCCTGATAGAACAACGGCATGACCCTGACATCCAATCTGGATGTTGGGCTGTGTTTGCGGAATAGTCTGGGCAATGTTGGGTCCGCAATCCAGTCTGATTGGACAGGAAAGACCACATACAACGATGTAAGTTTAGCTAAAAATACCAGCTACATACCACCGAAATGCGTGACACTCCTTCAGTCTTGGTCATATACAACGGGAAATGAATGGTGCATAAGGAAGGTCAGGGCGATGCCCAGGTCTCTCCATCCAACCCATCAGCAACTCATCGTAATGCTCGCAAAGCAAAGCCTGTCTCCTAGACTTTGGCCCGGACAGCGTTGATTCGGCCGATGAGGAACTCGGCAGCCTCTCCAGCATCACCGCCATAGCTAAGGTGAGGAAGTAGTACCGCGCCGGCGAGGTTACCATCGCAGACCGAGTCACGAGCAAGCACGCTGCCACAGAAGATCTTGATCTTATTCTGGGGAAAGTTAGGGATGCGGCCCCCGTCCGCTCGATTCTGAGTATCGCCAAAAGTTACGACAGCGGCGATCTGATCCTGGACAGCGGCACTCAAGTCCTCAATGGCACGGTGGTTGACAGCGGCGCCTTGGCTGTTTCTGTGTCAGCTTCGCCTCAGAGATGAAAGATGTAGTGCTTACGAATAGCCGCCAGCTAGAATGATAGCATTGGGGCAACGGTCGTGGATGTCTTCGAGAACACCCCTCATCTCCAGCTCGGCGGCAAGGCTTGTGCCACCAGGCAGATAGTTTGTGGACACTAGGGCTGCATATTCGACACCTTCGATTTGAAGATCACGTCCGTACTCCTTGCGGAGCTCATCGCCAAGTGGCTGGCCAATGACCGACCCCTTCTCCTTTATTAGAAATGTCGCAATGTAAAGCTGACTTCGATGATCAGCACATACCATATTGCCAGCTTCGGTCGAACCGCGAGCCCATACGAAGATTACTTTGCCGCAAGTCAAGCTGCGAGAGAACTCGTTCTCAGTGAGGCTTGTGCGGTCCAGCTGGCGCGTAGCGACCTCGAGTGGAAGAGCAGCGGCAACGGATGCCAGGGCAAGAGCTTGGTAGAACCGCATGATGGCCTTGAAGAAGAAGATGATAGTGCTTTGGATGATCACACGGTGATGCGTCAGAATGGAAAGGAATGAAGTGAAGAGTGAGTGTTGGAGGAAGTTGCTCAATGGTCTGTAGTCGCCGTCTGCTGTCGTTGACAGACGTTCACTCTCCTTTATACTTCAGATTCGTGGTCAACACCAACATACTAAAAGTGAGTCTCTTCGAAGATACCGAGGCTCATTCTCCTGTTCACCGTTCAGCCACCCCTCCTTTTCCTTTTTTGAGAATATGCCGCGGTAAGAGGACCCCCATAGACCTGAATTCCCAGGTGTCTCCCAGGAATTTCTGCTGCAAGCACAACTAGACCGAGGTAATAAACCTAGTTCTTGCAAAAACCAAGCCTTTTGTACCAAGCACCCCGGTAGGAATGTGTAGGGAGGCATCCACCATAAGTAGATTGGCTGCAGGGTGAGGTGTGGTAGCGGTGCAGTAGTGGAACGTCTTTGGTGTATGTGTGTAAGTTGCGGGGTACGCGTGGGTCATGCATCAGTGAGCGTTTAGCGCATTTACTTGTACATTTTACCGCTTCGAATGGTGGGTCAAAGTACACTACTGAACATTGTTCAACGTTTATATCTTGGTAGTGGTGTCAGTGTGGACGTCTCGCAGCAGCCTTTCAGGCATTGGTGGACATATTTCATTGACCTGGATCATGGATCCACTCGCTTGGCCTTTGCGGGGTAGATCTAGGGTCTGTCGTGTCGTTCGTGATCCATGATTGAGGCAACTTGAATGAGTTGCTGGCTGGTATCCTGCGTTAGCTCCACGATTGATGCAGTTTCAAACAGCATTCGAGCTTACGGGGGATGGGTGAAAGGCTATTGAGACTGCACTGTCAACATAACGAAAGTACCTAAGGTATCTTCTACTATCCATGTATGAACTGTAATGCTCGTGGAGTAGTAGTTCTTGAGTGGTTCATCCCTGTCTGTGTGCCAAGATAATGTATAGACTGTGGCTTAAGTTAGTCCTCTCCCGGGCTAAAGCGTGCCTGAGCCTCGGAACTCAATATTGACCCACGATGATCATTGGGCCACTCACACTTCCCCGCAATATCAAGTGACTGAACTTCGAGACTAGGGTTTGAAAACATGTCCAACCACTCGACGCAATACACAAGCCAGCGAGAGTGGGAGGAGCGCCCGGCCGGCACACAGGCATAAAAAAACCCCATGGTCATGCAAGATATGAGTCTAGACAATAATTGCGTTCCTGCGTCTAAAGCCTTGACTTACAAGTCATCCGCTTACAAGCAGTTGTATCATTGCAAATCTTGCGCATGACTTTCCGCTGGCTGCCTCAAAAGGGATTGCAGGGATACACGACGTAATCCATGCTATGCCCTGCCGTCTTTTCTGCCAGTGCTCCCAGATTTCTTGCGGACCACACTTAGTTATCTGAACTACGCCGGGAAGTATAACATTGTCACCACCGTTGATCTGTCCCATAGAAGCGTCAGTCTGACTTCCACTTGGTCGCTGGTGGGTTCGATGAAGACACGACCTTTTTCGCGATATCTTCTCGAGTGATACCACCTCATTGAATCGCCACACCTGCACTCGGCTCGCCCAATCCATCGTAATCAGGGATCAGATTCCCAGTCAAGGTCTAGCCCATCGAGATTGCGGTCGAATATGAATACGGCAAGGTTCGTGGCGAGAGTTCCTCCATTGCCGGGCTTGACACTTTCGCGCAAGATCCAGTACTAGTTGGGATCTGTGGACGTAGTCCACCCTCCGAGAGCAAGGACACGTCCAAGTTCCTTCGATTTGACGAATCTATCGAACTGCTCTTTTACGGATGTCATAGACATTACAAACTGAGGAGAGACATCAGCAAAGGCAAATTGAATGTGAGTGTAGGATCGACCAATCCATGTGATATCCACGTGAAGACAAGATCGTTTCTTCGTGTTCTAAGCTTCAAAATATCCCAACTCGGTGGAATGTGAAGGCGGACTGTCGTTGTTGACAATTTCGGCACCACAATTTGAGATGCTTCCAACTTTTCCTGGTTCGAATGTACCAGGAGGACCTAGCGAAGCTTCGCTACAACATCTGGCTGTCGTACGGCATTGCCCTTCGACGTTGCAACATGCATTAAGCGGGCATGGATTAAGGTCTGCTAGAGTTTCAATACTGCGAGGCGTAGTCGTACTAGGTCTTTGGGGGCCACAAACAACGTTCTCAATTTGAGCGGGCATTGGCGGCGAACGGGAGCTGGGGCACATCTTGATGCCGGCATAGAGAATAGAACATCCAGACCAGAACCAGTATTTTATTCAGGTCTTCGAGGTCCTTGACGGTAAGCCCGTTGACAGCGGCGATGCTATCGTACCAGTCGTTTGCCTGAACAAGGTGAGAAACGCAGCTGCCGTCAGCATTTGATTCCTACCCCTTGCCTGTTGCATTCGCCTTGCACAACGGATCCGCGGCCTGGCCATATATTGTTCACTAGTCTTGGGACGTCACTACCAGGCTGGGAGCTGAGGAGGTGCCATTTGGCATTCTTGCCTCTGGTGGCTACACTCCAAGTGTGCCTGGCGAAATGATATCCGCTCCTCCTCCAGACAGCCACCTTATCATCGAGCCGATCTCAGAGCTGATCAACACTGCCTTTCAAGATTTTGTCTTGCGTCACGATTTTGGCATTCGTTACGCTCGCACTTGCAATGGGACTACAGGCGAAGTTCCGCCAGACCGCGACTTGTGTTGTTTTTCGCCGACGCATACTGTTCAATCTTGACACTGAGAACGGACGGATCCCTGATATTACAGCGGCCGGTGCCTGCTCTACGCCTCTTGGTGCGGTCAGGATTGCGAAAGAATTGAAGAACGAGAAGGGTGAAGCATGCCCTGTGCTAATATTCGGCCAAGCGTGCGCCATTTCAAGTGACCCAGACGGCGACGAACCAGGTTGCAGACACTATGCTGCAGGTGGCTTCATGTCCAGGTCAAACTTGGCCGAATGTGACTGGGCTTGTTGGGAAGTGTCGACCCTAGAAATTAGGGTATGAAGGGAAGTGGATGAAAACCTCGCTCTTGACATTCACAGTGGTCGTTGTATTGGTGGCGGTATTTCACACAGGCTAGTTCATACTTTCATTATAGAAATTTGTCCCCAGCTACTCGTGATGGATAAGACCTTCATGCCTAGTAACCACTCTTTAATTGGAAATCACCGAATATTCAATAGCCAATCCCTCGGTACATGTTGGTTATGATGATAGTCACTCTTACCGGTTGGATTTGTCACTTTCCGTCAAGCCCATACTACCTAAGCATGCTGGCAGGATGCAAATCGCCGTCGGCCATAGGAATCCGACTGCCGCTTGGGATTCCGACGGATCGGCCAGTATGTGGTACTGCGCTCAACAGATATCAGAAATTGTAATGCAAGGAGCGAAATGTGAAGCTGATCGCTCCGCCTGGCGCAGTGCAATGGGCGATGCCGCAAGGCTGAAGCCACTCGAGGTGCATGACGTCTGTGAAGAGCAATAGCCTAGCCATATTGAGCGTGGGTGGTAGTTCCCAGCCGTGTGAAGTAACCATTAGGATAGAGCCTAGAACGATATGAAGCTTTTGGCCAGCCGTCCAAACTGTACCTTGATAGTGAAGTGGTTCAAGATGAAATTGGTAGTGAATGAAGGGCCCAGCACGCAAGTATGGTTTAGCGTCTTGGCAAAGTTCTCCGACCTCCGTGTCGTTTGGACTTTTTGGTGCAATAAACGCGATCACCACTTCGTCTACCACAACGCCCATGGCGCACTCCAAACACCTCATCGCTCCTTTGAGCAGAATAACAGCGCCCTCAATTGCCCTCGCCCGGCCACACATCCCACGAAGCGCCTCTCTCGCATACCAGACGATACGATGCGCCGCGACCAAGACGGAGAACAAGAAGAAGGGCAGGAAGCCAAGGAACACGTTCAAGCAATATGACCTCAAGTTCGCCGAGCAATTCTCGCTCGTTGATGCGATGCAGTACGCCGCTACGTATGCGTCTGCTCATTACAGTAGCTAACTGAAATCAGCTACATCCGCGCCTTCGAAGTCGGTCGCAACACGCAATCCGCAAAATACGAACTACACGTCCGTTTCCGCACGCTCAAAAACGGTCCCGTGGTCCGCAATCGCCTCCGGCTCCCACATCCCGTCAAAACTGATATACGGATCTGTGTCATTGCAGAGCCGGGCTCCAAAGCTGCCGCCGACGCGAAAGCCGCAGGCGCAACACTCATCGGCGAGGACGAAATCTTCAACGCTGTAAAGGAAGGTATTGTCGAGTTTGACAGGTGTATATGTCACATCGACTCGATGCAGAAGATGAACAAGGCGGGACTGGGACGCATTCTAGGTCCCAAGGGCCTCATGCCGAGCGCGAAGACGGGGACGGTGGTGAACCAGGTAGGGTCTACGGTGCGGAATATGGTGGGCGGAAGTGAGTATAGGGAGAAAATCGGAGTGGTGAGGATGGCAATTGGGCAGCTGGGGTTTACGCCTGAGGAGATGCAGAACAACATCAAGGCATTTATGGATGCAGTTAAGAAGGATATGGGGCAGATGAGCGATCGGATCAACAAGGAGATACACGAAGTGGTAAGTCGGCTCTATCCTGGTATGCCGGAAGGATGATGCTAATGGTCGCAGGTTATAAGCTCAACGAATTCGCCTGGCTTCACACTGAATGGCGAGTACAGAGGCGCCAACTCAATAGCCCCAAGTCAGATTTCTGGTCCTTTGTAGAATTGTTCATATAGATGTACAAAAACTGTACCATATTGTCCCAAATCTGAACGCCATCGCTATGCTGGATATCGTGCCGAAAGATCGGAGCCCATCATGCCTTCAAAGACTTGATTACTTTTACCGCCTCGGCGGATTCGTCCATATCCGCGTAGATCTTCATAAGCTTCATGATCCGTTCAGCTCCGAGGGACCCCGCAGCTTTTGCTTGCTGCAGAGCCGTGCTGAGATCCAGCAAGAGCGTATTCCGCACCTTCATCATGCGTGGTATCTGAGCCGCAACAAACGGATGCTCGTCCAATCCCTTCTGCAGCTCCTGCACCACCCGATATTGCAGCACATTCCTCCTCAGTTTCGATATCGAGACCCCCAGGGTGCTATCATCTTCGTCTTCGTCCTCGTCCGACTCTTCCTCGCTGTCACTAACAGCTTCGTCCCCATCGACAATTCTGTCTTTCCCGGTCATCTCAATGACCAACAGCTCCTCTAACGCCCTCAGCCTCGCCTCATACTCCAGCAACCTCCTTCCAACCGCAACCTTCATCCCGATCTCCCTCCTCTCCTGCACCAAACTGTCAACCTCCTCCTCCCTCCCAACAAGCGCACCCCTCACTGCCTCAACCTCCTTCCGAAATCCCAACAACCCCACCCTCACCTCTTCAACGCGCTCATCGCCGCCCTTGAGACTCCTTCCTAAGCCCAAGAAATCCTGATAGTTCGCGTTTACGAGATCGAGCAGTTCGCGCGAGAGAAGCTGCGAGCGTGCGCGTAGTTCAGAGCGTAGGTCTTCGAGTGTTTGGTGCCGGTTGTGGAGGGTGGAGAGGTAGGACGATGGTGTGAAGTTTGGGGCGAGGAACGCGGTGCGGGGGAGGGGAGTGGGGTAGGGGAGTTCGTCGTCTGAGGAGTTTGAGCTGTGGGAGCGGGAGTCGTCTTCGATCTATCGGGGGTTCAATGTTTAGTAGCCACGCTTTCATTCAGTTTGCGATTTGGGTGAGGTGTCCGAGGGGCAGTAAGGTAGACGCACGTAGAATCGACTCATTGTGGCGGATGGCTATATCATAGCGGTCCAGTGTAGATGTGGGCACTTTCTTGCGGTGTATGTGTGTCTGTTCACGAGGGTGTGCGTGGTGGGGAGCTCATTGTGAGGTGCGACGAGATCCGAAATAAGTGCGTTATCAATCAATCGGATTAGATAACGTCTCGGAAAAGCAACCGAGGCTGCGGAACGACGTCGGATTCGCAACGCAACTCTGTGGTTTGTCAGTGTCATAGTTAATTATTAATCGCGTTTCCCCCCATAGTGGGGCTATAACGTACGTCAGGTACTGTTTGGGCTTCTCTCTCATACCCTCACTTATTCGGTCCGCGTACTGTTCCGAGGTATAATTGTCGGAAACCTTTCTTTCTTCTTAGCAGAATAATAAGTAGACGTCGTCAAATTCACCCAGAGAAATGCCATCCCTGCAGCCAGATCTCCCCGAGCCCGCGCATCCAGAGGTCGATTCCATGCTTAGTCGGAGGTTTGGGAAAGAGGTTGCGAACTACTTTTCAGGTACACACCAAACATCCTAGACTTGTGGATGACCAGTCCATTGACGTACTTCCCCAGGTTCCCCTCTTAACCGCGTCTCCTTCCTCCGCCCCGACCATGTCTTCCTTATGCAAGCCCTCCACCACCCCAGCGCAGCCGTCCTTCTCTTCAACAGCCTTGAGCCCCTCGTCTCTGATCCGAAGACCCTCGCAATAGCCACCTACAGCGACGTCAAGCCCATAATTGGCGAAGACCCGTTCCGCGACACGGAAGACGAATTGATCAAGCAATACAACTCTGAGCAGTACCTTCCGCAGGTCATCTTTTTGGGGTTGGACGAGAGGAAAGGCAAGGAGGGTTTCGTGTATAAAGAGCATTATAAGGGCCAGCCTTGGTTCGCGGTCGACGTTACGCCAAAGAGTCATGTGAAGGAGGAGGCGGAGAAGTTGATTGACCGGATGAAGGCGAAGGGGTTGGATTTTTCCAAGGGAAGGATGAATCTGAGCCTGCCGGCGCAGGACGGTTTGTTGCCCACAGCCTTTACTGTTGCAGTGATACTAACATTGGCCTAGCCGCAATATACGCCGAAGCCCGCCACCTTCTCGACTGGAACGCCCGAAACCCCTTCTGTGCATCCTGCGGCTACCCCACTCTCTCCATAAATGCAGGCTTCAAGCGCACATGCCCGCCCAAAGATATCGCTCCCTCCGTCGCACACATCGATGGCCAGCGTCCCCCCTGCGCAACCCGAACCGGAATTTCGAACCTGTGCTTCCCCCGAACAGATCCTACCGTCATCATGGCCGTTGTCTCCGCAGATGGCAAACGCATCCTTCTAGGCCGACAAAAGCGCTGGCCGCAGTACTGGTATAGTACGCTTGCTGGGTTCTTGGAGCCCGCGGAATCAGTAGAGGAAGCTGTACGTCGTGAGGTGTGGGAGGAGAGTGGGATCCACCTTGGTCGCGTGGTGATTCATTCTACGCAGCCGTGGCCTTTCCCTGCGAATTTGATGATTGGTGCTATTGGCCAGGCGATCCCTGGAGGCGAGAATGTTCATTTGGGTCACGACGCTGAGTTGGAGGACGCTAAGTGGTTTACGTCGGAGGAAGTGAGGGAAGCGCTGCGTGTTGGTACTAGTGGACTAGGTGAAGATGCCGGTCCGGAGTACAAGGAGGGTGGGCTGAGGTTGCCGCCCAAGACGGCTATTGCGCATCAGTTGATGACTGCTGTGGTGAATGGATTCGCTAGCGGAGCTCCTATGATATAGACGTAGATCGCTCGAAACGCTCATAGATGAAGCGTACATAAATTTTTACATTGGAAGTATTAACGTAACGGTTATGGCAGGACGATGTACTTGGTCAGATGCTGCGGTATTGAGCCCAGCAGCTTTTTCTCCTCAAGCCACTTCTTCGAGAAGAGTCGGTCGGCGTATCGGTAGGCACCGTCACATAGAAGCGTGACGACAGTATGTCCCTTTCCAAGCTTCTCGGCCACCTCTTTCGCCGCAACGACGTTCAGACAGGAGCTCGCGCCTAGATACAGGCCCTCCTCGTCCAGACATCGATACACCATCTCGATAGTCTTCTCGTCGCTGATATGTAACGAGCCGTCGATAAGGTCGAGGTCGGGCTTCAAGTTGTCCGTGATCCGTCCTTGACCAATGCCCTCTGTTATCGAGCCTCCGGCCCTCTCCGCAAGCTTGCCGCCACTTTGTATGTACGAGTGTAACACCGAGCCTGGCGGGTCCGCAAGGAAAGTCTTGACCCTCCCGTCACTCTTCTCCTTGAGATACCTTGTCACTCCCGCCAGCGACCCTCCCGTTCCTGTCGCGCAGGTAAACGCATCCACCTTGCCCTCGGTTTGATACCAGATCTCAGGGCCTGTAGTTTCAATATGCGCCTGGCGGTTCGCCACGTTGTCGAATTGATTCGTCCAAACTGCGTTCTCCATCCTCTCAGCATGCCGCTTCGCCTGATGGTTGTAATTCTCGGGGTTGTCGAACGCCACAGCAGGCACGGGATATACTTCGGCGCCCAGCAGCCGCAGCAGATCAATCTTGCCCTGCGACTGCGTATTCGGCATGTAGATGACGAGCTTGTAGCCCTTGGAGCGGCACACGTGGGCGAGTCCGATGCCTGTATTTCCTGCGGTGCCTTCGATGACGGTGCCGCCGGGCTTCAGTTGGCCCAGCTTCTCAGCGTTTTCGACGACGTAGAGGGCTGCGCGGTCTTTAACGCTGCCGCCAGGGTTTTGGAATTCGGCTTTGCCGAGGACATTGCAGCCGGTTTCTTCGGAGAGGCGCTTGAGACGAATCAGGGGTGTCTTGCCGATTGCTGGGAACTGTGAGTATGCCGTGGGTAGATACTAGGAGAAGTGATAGTACCGTCAACAAGACCCCGCGGCGCAACGCCTTGCGCTTTCGAGACGTTAATGGCATGCTGGTAGAATGCTTCGGACTGGGACACAGATTCTGCTCTCCGCCAGACCGAAGCCGCGAAGCTCCGTGAAGCGGTTCTCAACATAGTCGCGACGTTGAAATTTGGTCGAAGAAGAACGCGCGAGGAGCTTTTTGGAGCAGCCGACAGTGGTCGGCGGAGCTGGAGCTGCGTAATAGTGACCTCGGCGAATCAGAGACCAATTCGCCCGATGTCGCAATCGCTGCCCGCGGGAGAGCGCACACTGCACGTGCTTTCGCTCCGCAACGCGCTTTCCGAATGGGGAAGCAACAACAAACAGCAACCCTCGGCATCAACAGCAGCCGCCACGAGCCCACCACGACATTCCTTTCGCCACAGACGACTCAAGATGCCCGGTCGCCCATCGACGCGCACGGCGCGATCCTCGAATGCTGCCCCCGCTCGCAAATCATCCACGACAACGCTCAAATCCGCCCGCACTTCCGCCTACGCTGTCGAGGTTCCCGATGAGGGGCCTGAGACGGCGCTGCGCACCCAGATTAGCCACATCTTCAGCGATGCACAGAACACCACCGCGACGCAGAGGAAGCTACAGATCAACTTGAGGAAACTGCAAGAAAGGTGTTGTTTTGAGCCGCAGGAGGTGAAGAAGAACAAAGCACAGCAGGACGAGCAATTCGATGAGGACGACTTCAATACCGAGGTCACTCGATGCGTGGTGAGGATCTTGAACGTGAAGAAGGGCGAGCCAGTTGGAGACCGCATCATACGGTTTCTCGGTTTATTTTTGAAGCATGCTTCAGACAAAGGTAGAGTACTCATGTCGATGTATTCATTCGTGAGACTGTACTGACAGACTGCAGACCAAGCCATCTTCCAGGCAGAGAACGAAGTCGAAGGAGCTGCGGCCCCCGAAACGCCCAGCAGCCGTCTCACCTCACACATCCTCACCACCTTTCTCGGATTCCTCACAGCAAAGGACAAGGTTGTCCGCTTTCGTGCGACGCAAACCGTGGCCCATATTGTTAACAACCTCGAAACTATTGACGACGAGATCTTCAATCTAATCAGGCTCGGCTTCCTCAAGCGCCTTCGGGATAAGGAAGCGTCTGTTCGCGTACAAGCAGTGTTAGGCCTTGGTCGCCTTGCTGGGAACGATGACGAGGAGAATGATGAAGAAGACAGCGACGAAGACGTGGCAGGCGGCATACTGGAGAAGCTCATGGACATTATGATCAACGACTCTAGCGCCGAGGTCCGACGGGCGGTACTTCAGAACCTCCCATTTTGGCCGTCTACCCTACGTTACATCCTGGAACGCGCCCGAGATATGGACGCGAGCATGAGGCGCATAGTCTATGGAAGGATACTTCCCACTCTAGGAGACTTTCGGCACATGTCTCTCGTTGAGCGAGAGAAGCTCATCCGGTGGGGTCTACGAGATCGAGACGACTTGGTCCGGAAAGCTGCTGCCCGGCTTTTCTGCGAGCGCTGGCTGGAAGACTGTGCCTCTTCTCACGACACCCGTCCTGAGGAAGAGAAGAAGCCCGGAGAACCTGCTCCACTCAACCTTGAAGCCCTCACTGAACTTCTGGAGCGTATCGATGTTACGCGTTCGGGAGCCGAAGAGGGTATTGCACACGAGGCGATGCGAGACTTCTGGGAGCTGCGCCCGGACTATCGCGAATTTGTCACGTTCGACCACGAGTTCTGGAAGGAGCTGGACTCACAGCAAGCATTCGTGGCGCGCACTCTCAACGACTACTGCAATAAGGTTGAAGACGACAGACTTCGCGAGATGCTCGAAGACAAGATGCCGGAGGTTACCATGTTTGCATTTGTCGTTGAGAAGCATCTCAACTCGCTCATGGAACTTGTTGACAAGGTCGCTGTGATGGAAGACGATGATCCAGAGACGGAAGAAGCCCAGGAAGATGTGGAAGAACAGGACTTTATAGTCCAGCAACTACTCCACATTGCACTTACTCTCGACTACAGTGACGAAGTCGGACGACGACAGATGTACAACATCATGCGAAGCGCACTTGCTCGAGCTCAGCTCCCCGAAGAATGTACCAAGCTCGCTGTAGAAGTGCTACGAATGTGCTGTGGCACCCGTGGAGAGTCCGACTTTTGCGCTGTCATTCTCGAAGCGATTGCCGAAGTGCGCGACACTCTCATGGATGACGATGCCACAGAGCGTGGCGATGACGCTGAAGAAAGCTTTCACTCTGCACAATCGGATGTCAGCGAGAGCGAGCGGTCAACCCCGGCAGTAGCCGCCCCGAAGAAGAAGACGGCCCGGCAACTCGAGCCCGAGGAAGAAGAAGAAAAGCGCATTCGGGAGGTCATGGTCTACTCCAAATGTCTCCACATTGCACAATGCACGCTCCAAAACGTGCACTGCGACCTCGAGTCGGACAACTCGCTGACCACCATCTTGAACACGCTCATCATTCCCGCAGTTCGAGGACAGGAGGCCATGATTCGCGAGCGCGGAGTCATATGTTTGGGACTGGGTGCGCTCCTTAGCAAGGTATGCTCAACTTATGCTGGTTCTAGTGACGGCGCTAATTGTCACTTTCAGGACCTCGCCATTAAAAACCTAGACCTCTTCTTCCACTGCTTTACCAAAGGTCACGAAGCACTCAAAGAGATTGTAGTCCAGGTCCTCGCTGACCTCGTGATCACGCATCCGTCTCTCCTTGCACCTCCTGGATCGGACGCAGAGGCTTCAGCTGAAGACACCGAGCCGAAGCCCAATGCGCTCATCAAGCCCCTCACTAAAGTCCTCCTCAAAGCCTTCCACTCCGACGAGAAGAGTATGAGCCTCATGGCCTGCACGGCTGCGTCCAAGCTACTTCTACTAGGCATTCTGCCTCCCGCAGCTACGGCCGACATTCTCAAAGCTTTCACTTTGACGTACTTCAATCCAGAGACAGCGGCAAACCCAGCACTTCGACAAGCCTTGAGCTACTTCCTGCCCGTCTTCTGCCACTCTAAATTAAAGAATGCGCTGCTCATAGCGCAGATCGCAGTGCCAATCATGTCCAAGCTGCTTATCATGCGCGAGGACATTGACGATGAAGCAGACGACATGGTGGGCTGGCCCGTGGTTACAGCCCATCTTTCAGAGTGGACAGATGGACGCAAGGTCGTGGGTGCAACTGAACTCGGCCTCGATGGCAAGACATCAACCGCACAGGAAGCCGAGGAGCCTCACATCTGCCTTGCTTCTGAGATTCTTGAACGCGCTCTCACAAATACATGCTCCAAAGATGAGCGTAAGCCTCTGCTCGCTCTTCTCAGCAAACTCCACATTGCATCTTCCGGTCCCGCTCCGGACGAGGAGGCGCTTCGAACCCTGCACCAGCTCGTTACTGAGGCTGTGGAGGGCAAGCTAGGAATGGACGCTACGCAGCGCAACTACCTGACGAAGCTCGAGGTGGGCCTCACTAAGCGGTTGGGCGACGTAGAGCATGTTACTCAGATAGTAGATGGTGATGAAAATGACAACACTGTCACACCTGAGGCAAACGAGCTTCCTGAGCCACAGGCGGAAGGTGCGGACGAGGAAGAAGAGGAGGAGGACACCATGTTGGCGAATATGCAGGGCGAGGGCACACGGATGCCCCTTGAGGAAGATGAAGAGGAGGGTGACAGTGATGTGACTGTGGGCTCGAGGAGGGTTGCAGTGAGTGAGAGCGATATTATGGAGGATCTTCTGGCGAGTGAGATGGAAGAGTCTTGATACACAACGAGGGTTTGGAGGCTATAATGCTTGGTGCTTGGTTTAGAGGCGTTCTTGTTGGCGTTCAGCTCTGGCGTTTCTTCATTGGATTGGGGATGGTAATAGATTGGGCAACGCAATTTGCCGACCTAGTGTAACGATCTGTATGACTTGGAATGTGCACAACTTTTCGTCTTGTGCTCAGCGTCGGACATTCCACGGGACACTATATTAGACACTCTATACCGATCGAAGCATGAAGACCAGGACTCAATCGATGCATATAGGGAGAAAACATGATATGGAAAGTTTTAATAGATTGTAAGAGACATTATGTTGCTTAAACTATGCTACTCGAAGCTTACATATCACCACACTCAAAGACATTTAACAAAGCTGTCCCCTGACAGCACCAAGCGAAAACTCCTCAGTATGTGAGTCCGTGAAGAATCCTTCCGGGTTCTCCAAAATCTGCTCAACATGAAAGCCCTCGCCTGTGTCCTTGCCATCGGCCAGGACACCCGTGAGGAACGGTCCGGTCAGACAGCCATAAGAGACGCGTTGCTCATCCGGACCAGATGGGTTCGGGAAGGCGATGCGTGGTGGGCCAGAGGTGCCGACCGCAGCTTCGTGGATGTGTGTTGCTGTGAGGGCGGGAGATTTGTACTCGCCTGTTACGCCAGAGAGTGTGATGTTCTAAGTAGGATTTGGATTAGCTTGGAGTCTAGAGGGGTAAGGATAGGATTGGGATGGGTGTGGCGTACATAGCAGATGGTATTCATCTCAACGTTGATGCCGTACTTGAAGAGCCCCTTCGCACCAGGCTGTCCGGGCACGGCGGTGGTGCCGTTACGGACTTGATCTGGATCGGCTTTGACGATGAAAGTCTTGTCGAAGGAAAAGACCTGCTCGTTTTTGTAATCGTTCTTGTTCCACTTGTCGGCCCAGCGGTTCTTGCGATCGTTCTTCTTGTCGCCATAGTGGTTGCCGGTTGGGCTGGCGATGATGGAGGTGGCTAGGAGAGCGGTGAGGGCGGTGGTAGTGAAGAGCATATTGAGTATGGTAGGGTGGGATTGGTAATTGGAGAACGGGTTTTGTGGGAAAAGTTTGGTGGTTTGGGAGAAGGCGGTGACGTTGTGTTGGATGATGAGAAGTAAATTGGGGTGCCATCGTCGACATCTTTATACTATCTTCCTTCTACCAAGTGCGCCTTTGCACTGCCCTACCGTCAACACTACACTGACGTGCCTAACCCAATACCACAGAAACGATCGCTTTGCAAAGCCTTGGAGAGACCAGTTGGAGCCTTGGGGAAGAGCATCCAGCCAAGCCCCCAAGCCCTTTGCTCGACAGACAGTAGGCAAGTTGCACCGTGGTTTTCTTGAAGTCTACTACATAAAAGTAGCTTCAAATCCAGATGCAGTCAAGAGAGATCACCATCCGGGATATTGCCTAGAAATCTTGGCACGGAAGGTACTCCATCCGCCAGAACGACAACTCTAGATGCGGGTTAGCCTTAGTAGCGAGATGGGGTTTCCCGTGAGACTTCCGCACTGGGCGATGACGGGAGGCTTGCGGGCTTGGCTGTTCAGCCACTGACGAGTGGTATTGGGTCGAATTATAAGTGTTTCCATGCCACAGGCCAGGGAGTCGCGGGATTTGGGGCCGACAAGGGCATTTGCGTAGTGCGGAGCGGGGCGGGGAAGATTTGCTTGGCGACATCCCATGGTTCCGGACGATCATCTCGTGCTGGACTCAGCCCTATCCATGCTCTTCTTAATACAGATTGCTACGACTCCAAGACGAGGCCGACGAGTCAATTGTGTGATATTCCGGGGCGCGGGTAGCACATACGGTTGTCGGCCCTCTGGATTTACATCAAAGTATCAGGGATGAGCTTCTTTGATTACCTCTTAGAGTTTAGTTGATCCGGCGAGAGCTCGAATTCAAGTAGTATAGTCTCTTCTGCGGCAGTCGGGTACCAAAGTTGGGTTGTTAGGGTGCATAGCTCAGTCGTCGCTTCTCGGCGCTGTCGACCTCGCCACCATTTGGAATTGAAGGCTAGTCAAGTCGGCGGGATCACCACGTCATCTCATTCTGCCCAGACATTCCGGAGCGTGGGATTGGGATTAGCAGTCTTTCTTGTTATGTGGCTGGAGTGAAGACACTTCGTGAAGCCAGGGCGACTTTTTGCATCTATGCCGGCCTGAGTTGCCATATGGATCTTCGTGGTCGTGCGGGCACAACACACTGTCTACGCTAACAATGAGCCCTGCAGTTTCCTCCCTCACGACGTCAAGATCCTTTCAAAGGAAATCGTGTAGTATCTCGACTTTCGAGTAGAGGCCGCATAAGATGTGGCTGCTCGGGTGATGCCTCAGGAGCGTCATCAGGGTGGTTCAAGAGCAAAGCTGTGGCCACCTGAAAAGAACGTCATTGGTACTCGTGCCAAACGCTTTGTTTAAATCCAAGATTCGAAGCGTTGTGGTTGTTCCTGGGCGAGATCGCGTGGCGCTTTAAACGCATGACTCGTTCCGCACACCCTTGCAAGCCTCTAGTCTCATCCAGACCCAACGTTAGCGTGTCGACCTAGCGAGTAACCGCGTGTCGAGCCTCAACCTCGTCTTTGTCTACAACATTTCATCGGCCTTCAACCTCTTACGCTTCGTACTTTCAGTCTCATGTAAGCAGCGGTCGCCAGCCGTCCAGGTTTTGCACGTAATGAGCCGGACCTTCTATGCAGTCCCTTTTAAAGCGACACTATTTTCCACAATACTTTTGGCAGGCAATCAACGGTTAGAAGCCTGCCTTGTATAGCAAATGATCTATGTAGATGCAAGTTGTCGACGCTCTTAGTACAGACATAAAGCGCGAACATGTAGTTCGACGGTGGTTCACCCGAAAACTTGCGAAGGAGACGGGGCCCGTTTTGGGCATGATGTGAGTTGCACATTCGTCATACCGTTTCTGTACTAGTTTACCGAAAGGGTTGAGCACGAGAGTGACTCAAAGAGCACAAAGAGAACGCCTTGACAGACTCTACAAAAATACTGCGACGCACAAAACCGCTACGCTACCCAGTCACCTTAGGCACGCTTCTCACTCTACTAACAGGTTTTTTTTTCCTTCACACGGCTCTGGCCCTCAGGTACCCCGAGCCGTACTTCGAGCCTGCCTCGGGTGTGGACGAGCATGTCCCCTCTTGCGACTACAGGAGTCGTTATTCCTGCACGAATCGTTCTGGTACCTTGAGCTAAGGGTTTGACCGATCGCACCTGTGGCTAGACCTCACATCGCTCTCCGAGTCTTTGTCGCGGTCTTCGTTCTCACCCGCGCATTCTCGAAGGCACAGACCTCTGCTCTCAAGCATACTCACATTCGTCGTAGTTGCCGCCGGGGAATCAAGAGGGTCCAGTGAATCTCATAGGCTGAGGACTTGGACGTCGTCTTACTCGCTATAATTCCCGCCGTTGAACCCCCTTGGTTGGATCCTTCTGCTCCAGGCCAAGCTCATCATTGTCATTTCCGGCTTCGTGGCCGCCCCAGCATGGATAACTGCGGATTCGGTCCTTTGTGACAACCCGGTTCCTAGCCAGGCGCTGCAGATCATCCGTATGGGAGAAACCTCCTGGGAATATGCTGCTGCGGCGTGGACCTGTCTCCTCGAAACGACCACCACTTACATTCAAGTCGTGATCCTCTAGGTAGACACATACAGGCAGACGATCGTGCGTAACGGCGAGCCTAGCGGGTGGCTGCTGAGGAACTGGTGGTTGTCAAAGAGCGAGTGGCAATCGAAGAGGCTGTAGCGATCGAAGTATCCCCCTAATACCGTTGCGCTCAACCTGCGAATCCTCCATCTGCATGACCATACTCTCAAGCTCTTTAATCACCTCTTCATAATCTCGCTGATGTGCTTTGCGCCTTGCTATTATGTTGGCGGAGAAACATCCGCATTGATGGTCTTCAAGTGGTAGCATGGACGGATGAGGTTGTACAAAAGGCTGCTTATTCTGACGGACCACCGGAGAAGGTCGCAGAGACATGGGCCGCTGGAGCGAAGAATTGTTCCTCTAGATCCTATTTGGTCGACGCATGTACGCAGGGAGCATTAATAGAAGGCCTATGTTGCTAATGAGGATCGTTCCGATAACGAGGTCTTCTTGTCCGAGGAATGGCATGACCAAGGTGTCCCAACTTTGAGACAGGTTGCGAAAGGTTTAGAGTGAAGTACCAGATTTTGCGATGGATCATTGCGGGGTTCATATGTTTCAAGTCGAGTGGGATCGTTGGATGTGTATGCCAGTGTTGAGAGGGTGTGCTGGCGAGGGTTATGGAGTTGCCAGCAAACAGTTCCGTGGGTTGACGAACTTGTGACTATGACTTCGTAGGCAACAAACGCAGAAGACAGATAACGTGAACTATCATGTTCCGCTTATGTTAGTTCCACCGATAGACATTGCTCTAATTTGGTCTCACATGCCGAAAGATATGCTATGGCCGTTTCTTACGCAGAGTAAGATATTATTTTGACCGCTTAAGGATTTGCACTGGCTTACATCGGATTCGAGCTCGCGCTTTAAGGAGACCAAAAAGAAGGACCTTCTCCAATGTAAAGATGCTTAAACCGGTTTTTTCAATTCAAGATTTCAGCGACAAGGTCGAGTGGTTCCGCCGTTGAGCTAGTGTGTTACTATACCACACTGATACGCTTGTGATACCCTATACATACTTGACAGGATATTGATTCTATGTAGTATAGAGATTAGAGCACCAATGCTCACTAAGAGCCAATTCTCCGTGCAAACTCCCATTCGCGTTTTTGATTAGCATGGCGAAAGTCAATAAGTAATGTTCTGCTCGAATTCCAGTAGGTACCATGGTTCTGTAACATGGTACATCTCATGAATACATCGTGAGATGAGCTGTACCTTCTACTGGAGCAAGTGTCAAGCGAGAAGATGATGAATTGAAGTCGATGATGATACAATTCAAAGGCGTTCAACCGATCGTACATATCGACGGATCTTCGAGAATGCCGTCGTACGCGCGATAAAGCGCATCACGCTGATTAAGCACTTCTCCCTGAAACATGGTTTGTTGCTCGAGAGTGATTAGCAGTGCCCATTCACGTTGAATCCCAGGATCATACGCCTTGATCAAAGTAGGGTTTTCGTAACGCGAAAGGGTACTGAGGAACATATCGGTATTGTAAGTGTTAGAAAGTGGGGTTTACAGCATGTGGTGTCTCAGCTAGCTGCAAGAATAGCTCGTACTGGAGATGGATAAAGGCAAGATGTTGCTTGCGTGCAAAAAAGGAGGTTGACTGATCTCGGTGGTCGGAGGAGCCGAGTCCGCACCCCGCTCAGAAGCGCAACCGTCTCTTGCTCACGAGTCTCGTCTACCACATCCAATGACACCAGATGCACAAGCAGCTACCGATCGACATCACAACCCAGCAGTATCTTGAGCAAACAGGCTGTGTTAGCTGCACATCTTCCGACATACCCGCTCCCTAAGCAAAACCGTTGCGTCATTGTCACAGCCCGGCGCCACCTCACCAACCAATCGTGCGCAACCACTCCTACCACCATGCTTACCAAACCGTTGAACATGCATATGCCCATGACGAAAAGCTTCCAAGCAATAAGCATCAACAATCGCGCGATCGGAACTCACCGGCAAGTTCTCGGGCTTGAGTGGGAAGATGTATATAGACGCGGGCTGCCGCTTTCGTGTCGACGTTAAAAATAAGTTAATTGCATTCTTGGACCTTCATAGCAAACACGCTTTCGCGCACTTACAAACCTACAACACACAACATCGAGCTTGCATACTCAATACTAGACCACGACATCTACGCAAAACAACATGGGCGCCCTCAAGAAAATCGGTCTCATCCTAATCACACTTTTCAGTAAAGCCATCCCGCAGTGCAACCTCCACTCCCCAAGTCTAACAGCCACGCAGTCCCACCTGTCGGTGTCTTCCTCGTAGCAGGATGCGGTGCAGACCTCCTCATAAACATCGCCTTGACACTTCTTGGGTACGTTAAACATTATCTAATCCTCTCTCCAACCTATTGACACGGGACCAGCTACTTCCCCGGCCATATCCACGCCTTCTACCTTGAATACGTCTACTTCAAGCGTCGCAACGAGGCGAAGACCGGTGTTTATACTGGCGCTCCCGCTCCGGGCGTGTATAGTCAAAAGGTGCAGAGGGGCGGGTTGCATACGCATGCGGTGCCGCCGGTCGTTGCACCGGTACCAGCGGCGCAAGGATACCCGCCTCAGCAGTATGGAACGGCTCATTGAGAGGGAGGGCGGAATGTAGGGAGTAGTCGAGGTTGAAAGGGCACTGTGTGGTCTGTATGCGGGAAAACCAAGGTTCACAAGATGAATGCAAGATTCGGGCATTTACTTCAAGGTCGGAGATTAGGTGGAAAAGATTGGAACGTATGTCGCAGGAGTGAAATCCACGGTTCTCATAGTGCTCATACCAGTATTCATACGTTGTCAGGAACATGGTTCAACTTCCTTTTAACCTTTCCACGCCATACTCGCTACCACACCTGCCATCTGCAAGTGAGGAATTACACACAGCCGCAACTCCCCAAGATGCTCCAGTTCGCAATCTAGCCACAACGCACGGGTAAAAATTGTGGCTCACGTATATAAGACAACACGTACTGAGACCCTGCTGGCCGAGCTTCATCAACTTCGTATCAAAACCTTAGGCGTATGCCCACGCTTCACCACACGCTTCACGAAAGACCCATCGTATCTACACCAACCACCGACCACCATTCCATCTAAATCACCCCAGAATGTCGACACCCCCACAACAGCCCACCTGTCAAGGCTTTACGACCTTCCTCCGCCTAACGCCTGAGCCAACCACGATCTCCAAGCCCCTTGCAGTCTATCCATCCGCACTGTCCCTACAAATCTGCAACCAACCATACCTCTACACACCGACTACGGACTTCTTGTGGTGCGCCAAAAATCCATACCTCGTACTTACTCCCACGCCTATCGCGTCCACAATACGCACAACCTCCACAACCTCCACGCTGCCACGTACAACTCCGAACATCAACCATGTCTCTGCACATGCCAATCCACCACCTCATTTTCAAACACGGACGACGCAGCCAACAAAATCGATGGTCGGATATTGGTGAAAGGCGAAGACGAAGCGAGTACGTTGCTACTACCTGCCCTGCTGATCCATGTCTTGGGGAAGAGTACTGTTGACGATGATATCGAGAATCTATTTAAGGGCGCGGATAGTAGATACATGAGCGCATTGACGTAGTGAGGTGTGTTGATCCCAGGCTAAATGGTGGACTAGAGATATTAAGGATAAGCATACACGGTGAAACATCAACGCTATGGGCGGCCTAACAGGATATCTCAGGCACGATGTCCTCCGGGGGTTTCCTTCACTACAGTTTAGCAAAAGTTGAACGTGCGTATGATGTATTTAGGCATCGTCGCTCATCGTGTACACTCTACAAGCAGCGTCTCCGTCTCTAGCCTCAAGTTTCAATATAGTCTAAACAAATTGCGCGCCTTATGCACCTGTGGGGAATTCACCTCTCCATTACGCGTCACATACCATCACATTCGGGAGGATCTTAGAGTCGAAAGGGGGAACAATTGTATGATACTAAGCCAATTCCTACTCACATACAGCTCTGTTCGACAGCCCATCTATCGAGCCTTGGTATAAGCTCTATACAAACAACGACTTTGCTCCCCACTCGATATCCAGCTGACACGAAGAATTCCAACACCGTGGTAGGGATTGCGTCCTCCCCTACCCCTGGATCCATCTTTCCGCACTGTCCACACACCAAAAATAAACCAAACAGCTAAAGTATCGCCACTATACCATTCAATGCAGACCAGTCAAGATAATACTAACATACAAACACCGATGACTTGACGCCGAATAGAATGAGAATGATATATGATGAAGCAGGAAGCCGTCTGCCGCCCTCGCCGTGGAAATGCAGAGACAGGAGAATTCGCCATCAACGTGTCATGACCTAGTGAGAGTAGTGTACCCGCCCTGCGCCGAGGAATGCTAGAAGGGATACCGAAAGAGCTTATCGTCCGTAGCCGTTCGAACTACTGCCTGCCGTAGGCATCATGGCAGCCGAAGCTGGCTTCCAAATCCTGACTTTGGTATCATCGCCGGCGGATGCAAAGACGCGTGGATCAGTAGGGTGCCACGCGACGGCGTTAACGCAGCCGGCGTGGGCGTCGAGAGCTTCAACGAGCAGACCATTACTCCGCCAGATGTATATCCGAGAATCTAGTTTGTCAGTGTTGCACAATAGACAGGGCGAACATGGTTACTCACCCTCACTGCCGCTAACGACAAAGTTTTCATCGGCGCCACCAAAAGATGACCGAATGATGAATTGTCGCTGCATCTGCCCCTCGAAGCTCTGGATGAGCCCGCCGCTGTCAATGTCCATGAGGCTGATCTTGTCCTTGTTCATGCTGACAAGCATATGTCGTGAGTCCTGGCTAATTGTTACGCTGGTCAACTTAAGATCATCGAGATGCCACTCGCAAATCTTCTCCTTTGACGCGAAATTGTAGACTAGAATGCGGCTTTCCAGGAGTACGACGAGGCGCGAGCCGTCGGAGGATACCGCGAGGTCATTGACTCGCATGCCGTCTTCTCGGAAGGCGTGCACTACTCGGCCCTCGAGGTCCCACACGCAACATCCGTATTTCGTGTCTTGCGAGCCGATGACAACGTGCTTGCCAGATGGAGTCCACGCAGCTGTTGTGCATGGGTAGGTGAAATCGCTAATACACCTTATGCATATGCCGGTCTGCAAACAGTCAGCTTTTATCCATCGCAGCTCCAGTACCTTAGCCGCTTACCTTCACATCCCATATCCGGGCCGAATTTTCTTGCCATGCGCAACAAGTGATGATTTTAGTGCTATCAGGACTCCAGGCGAGATGCGTTACGCCGGCATCATGATCGTCAAGATGGTGCAAAACCTTGTATGTTACAGTGTCGTAGATAACAACTGTCTTGTCCTTGCTTGTGGATGCGAGCTTGGTGCCATCATTTGAGAACTGCAGGAACCATACCTCGTCCTTGTGGTGGCGGAGCTCTAACACGGGCTTCATTGGGAACTCATCTCGGTCGCAATTATGGTCGACGTAGAGAGACGGAGACACGGCGGTGTTGTGGTAAAGACAGTTCGTAATCCAGCTGTCTTTTACCTCATCTAGAAGCGTGGGTAATCTGTGTTCCGGTATCATCACACTAGGGGAAATGGATTCTGCAAGCGTTAGAGTTGAACGTGACGCAGGCCAGACACAAGCTTACTAGAAAGTTCTGAAAGGAGCAGTGAGCGTGATTCGCCCGCCGCCCCATCCCACTGAGCTTGATATCGCAGATCTTCGGCAGAGGGACACATCATAAGACTACAAGGTTTAGCACTCGACGGAAGAAGGGTAGGATGTTAGACAAACCTTGAGAGAGTGTGCAATCGGGCCACATCATGATGAAGAGGGGTCAGTTCCTGCCGGAGCACCATCAGAGCTTTGCCCAGATCTCTCCTCTCAAGGAGCTCGAGATACTTCTGCTGCTTTAACCAAAAGAGCAATTCATCTCGGTTTGCACCCTCGCCGAGCGGCAGTCCGCCAGAATGGCGAGTGTTTGCTGTTGATCTTGACTTGGCCCAAGACTTGCCATATCCATCTGTCCTGTCCAGATCGATGCCCCCTCCGTTGTCATACGAAGTGGTTCCAAACAACAGCTCCTCGGCTTCTGCCCAGTCTCCGTTCAGCACGGCGCTGCGAAAAGCCGCCACAGTCGGACCCTCCAGCGTGTAGCCGCTCTCCTTGACCAACGTGTCGGCGGCATGCTGATAACCCAGATCCGTCAAGCTCTGTATAATTATGCGCGTGATCTCTTCCGTATCGTGGCCGAAGAAGGTAGAGGGCGGTGGCTTCCTACTTGCTATCGAGCTCCCATTCGAGTACGAACCATTGTTCTCGGACTTGTGTGACTCTCCATTCGCAACCTTGCCCCGGGACGACCTGCCCGGGGACCTCGTTGATCCGTTCGTGTAGCTCCGCGCAGGCGACTGGGACCGTTTTGAAGCATCGCTGTCAAGGCGCATCGTCTCTTCGGCTCTACGCCTGCGCTTCTTGGTGTGGCGGGAGGACCGGCCTCGGACGGCGTGCGAGTTGGAGCTCTCGGAGGGCTGGTCGCTGTCGGAGGCGCTGTGTTGGCGCTTTCGTCTCGTTGCTGAAAGGATGGTGGTCGCGGTGGTGGTGGCTGCCTGTGCGGAGGCGCTAGCTGGAGGCTCGGAAGTGAATTCGGGGGCAGAGGGTATATGGGAAGGAGAAGCTGGCGAGTGCGGAGGGGCTGGGTGGTCGGAGGTGACTGGGGAGGGGGCTCGTGGGGCGGTTTCGTCTGCCAGGACGAAAGCTTGGGGAAGTTACCCGCAACGATGCGGATACTCAAGAGAGGCAGGCGTGCCCTTAAATGGCTCCGTCTCTGGCTACGGGACGACTCATAAGGCGCTCAAACGCGGAGAAGCTGGAGTGGCACGAGAAGCACGGCGGGCGAGCGTTTGGCAAGGTTGGAGACGTGGGGACAGCTCGGTGGAGGTGCTGGGGATCGAACGAAGTCACCTGCGGTGACGATGGCGGGCGGGCGGCAGGCGATTAGCGGCGAGCTGGCTCCGCTTGTTGACATGCACGCCTCCACGCTGCCACGGCGGGAGAGAATCGGACGGGGAGTGCGTGAAGTAGGCGGGCGTCAGCGCGGGGATTGTAACGATCGTAGCAGTGGTGGAGAGCTGGGCAGCAGGCCGCGGGTTGGAGACGCAGGTAGATCAAGACCGAGATCCTTGCCCCAACCTTAACCCTAATCCGGCACCAGAATGGCTACTTGCAGTTTCGCCCGTGTAACACAGGCACGGCACCTTTACAGACAGCTGCTAGAGTCTAGGTAACCACTCCAGACATCGATAAACATGTATGCCTACAGTCACGGGGCGTCCCGCACGGGTTGCGAACACGCGCCATGGGCACAGCAAGCGTGTAATCGCCCGCGATAAGCAGCCCTAGCGGAACTGTGTCTCCTGCCCGCCCGCTGCAACCGCCATCTAACTCGCCCTTCACGTGCGATGTATATCCAGGCGCCTGTGTACGATGCACACATGCGAGTTCCTGCTTGCCCGTTGGGCTTGCGGCCTCGTTGGCGGGCTGTATACGTCACTTGAAACAAGGGCGATGCGCCAACGCAAAGTCCTGCTTGTACAGCCAGTAATGCCCGGCGACCATGCATCTTTTGGATTTTCCAGCGGAGGCTTGATCGACTGGGAGGCTCGCACGCGTAAGAAGAAATCGTTGAACTCGATTGATTGCAAAACTTTTACATATTACCCATCTCCATTAGCTACATGTGACGCATTAGGTGCGCAACACCGTTCCATCCAGATATGCCAGTAGATCGAGGCACAGCCCGTAGTTAGAGGCTCCTGCTACCACCGCAGACGCTCCTTCGATGCGAAACAGTGTCCGGAGATAGTGGGAAATGGTGCCAAGAGGTGTGCACTTGCGCATGGACGCTGACACGTTGTGGTTAGGCCTTGCGTTGCTTCTTTGCAGGAGGCGACGATCCACTTGACATTCGTCCCTTGCCTACAAGCCCGCGGATGTCAACAATCTCCTCGTCCGAGTCGTCTTCGTCCATGTCGCTGACCTCAAGGTCGGAGAGCTCTTCATCATCCGCTTCGTGAGATTGCTCTACGATTTGTTAGCTTGCTCACTCCACGTCTAGGTCCAACCTACTGTAGTATTTGAGGGCAGACGGCCATAGATCATCGGAGATGAGTGTAGCAATCTCATCACCCTGTGGGAAAACCTCCGTCTCCTGGTAATCCAAGTCGTCGTCGTCATCATCCTCCGGTTCGTCGTCCAGTCTCTCCCCGCGCTTGAGCTTCTCCAACCGCGCGGCATCTTCTTTCTCGGTTCGCTCTGATTCTTCGGCGCTTATCCACCTGTAGCTTGACACGAATCCGAACCAAGCGAAAAAGCTGAGAGATGCTTCGGTGCTCTCTTCGATCTTCTTGGCCAATGCCTTGTATTCTGGCAGGCTGGCCTCTTGCTTTGCTTTCAGGTTGTCCTTGGATGACTTGGCGAGCTTCTTCCTTGCCTGCGCAAGCTCATATGCCGCGTCCGTAAGGCCGCCCGTCAGGTCTTTGCCCTTCTTCCAATTGATCTTGACCGGCTCGGAAACAAGCCCGATCCAGTCCCTCGACTTGCGGTACCAGAACTTCTTCTCAATCTCCTTATCTGTGAAGTACTCGTTGTCGCCAAAGCCAAACTTGATTGACACGCTGCGGGGAGAGCCTTTCGGGTCGTCGATCTCGAAGCGCGACACCTCGAAGGTTTCGAGGCAGTCGACAAAGACTTTGGAATCGCTTGGCTGGATGAAATTGTCGAGCTCGGGTGGGGTCTGTTCGAAGACGAGAGTCCAGAAGTGAGGGATCTTTGCGATGATCTGGGCGCGCTTTTCCCACAGCGGCACGTTCAGTGCGTTCGATTGGCGGACTGCGGGAGTTAGTTCGAACGATGAAGACATGCAGGATAAGGGTGCGTCGCACGGAGTTCTACATCCACATTGTCGAATTCAGCCTCAAGAACCGTGAGTTCCTCGAATCTCGCCTCGGCTTCCTCGGCGGCATTATCAGCCATGCTGCTTGCGATTTTGTGGTTGCGGTGCGCGAGTTGATCGACAATGTCCTGGAAAAGGCATGTTCAGCAATCGATTCGAGTTTGCAAGGTCGACAGAGAGCTGCTCACTTGCGAAGAAGGTTATATCGCGAGAGGTACGCTTTATCGTGGTGGGTGCGTAATGGTTGTTGTGGAGAGTTGAGAGCTCGAAGTCCCAAAAAATTTCCGGGGCGATCCCATGGTCCAAGCGGGTGCGCCACAGGGGACCACCGAGCGGCACCGATAGCGTGAACAGCAACCCGGGCCAACGCGTTATACATGCGTTACGCGCGACCCTGTTCGCTCTCTGAAGAAGGCGCTTGAATAACACCAACAGGTAAGGAGGGAGGCCTTTTCTCAACTTTAGTACTGGACGCCACGGTCTTCGTTCACTGCGCCTGCCTGTACTGAGGGAGTCATCGATGAGCCCTCAATGCTCTACCTGCAGAAATGCTGCCTTCCTACTCGGTGCATAAATCTCTCACCATCCCCATTGTTCTCCCTTTTACACCAGCAGCTCAAGTCGACAAGAGTACTCGATCACTACTCAGCATCTCCGACGACTCCAACGCTTGTGATCTGGAAAGCAGCCTTCTGTGCAACATCGCATAGCATGGGAGGCCAAGCCTTCGTCGACGTCAAATCCGACGCTCCGATCTTGGTACCGCGCATGCCACCAGAGCTGTACCAGAAGGTCGCAAACGACGTCGAGATCAAGCTTGGAAGCCTGTTCAGCAGAGTCACAATCCCACGCGAGGCGCCTGGAAAAAAGGACTTTGGCGACATCGACTTCCTTGTCGACGGTGTGCGAGCTTCCGCAACTCGAGATACCTGGACTGTAGTCAAAAATGAACTGGGTGCCGAACATTACCTTTCCCGTGGCGGTTCCCATTCATTCGGCGTTCCGCATCCAGAGATACCCAATGCATATATACAAATCGATGTCGAACTTTGCCCTGGCAGCGGAACTCCCGACAGCGCTGAGCTCTACGAGTGGACCAAGTTCATGAAGGGAGACTCCGACCTCTTGCAAATCATTGGGGTCTGCCATCGGTCGCTGGGTCTTACCTGTAACGATCGAGGTCTCCACGTCCGTGTGGAAGAGATTGAGCCATACAACAAGAAGAAAGCCTTGCTGTTTCTGACCCACGACCCGGGCAGAGCGATGGAGTTCTACGGACTCGATGCTCCCAAGTACTGGTCGGGTTTCCGCGATGAGGAAGACGTGTTCCAGTGGGTTACGAAAGGTCGCCTATTCGCGGGGGAGGTTTTTGATGCCCGCGTCGAGAAGTCGAACGACCGTTCGAGGCAGAACAAACGGCCCATGTACCGCCGATTTGTCGAAGAGTACATGCCGGCGCATCCCGAGACCGGAAAGAGCAAACATTGGACCAGGGAAGAGGTACTGGACCAAGCCCTCAACACGTTCGGCAAGCACGAAGAGTACCAAGCTATGCTGGCGGAGCACAACATAAAGGAGGCGGAAGAGGGACTCTGGGAGAACATACGACAGCTACTGCCAGTCACGGGTAATTCCTTGGGAGTAGCACTGAAGGGGCTCAAGCGTTGGGTCGACTTTGACGATGGTCGACCATACATAACGGCGCAGCCATTAGAGAACACTCTGATATGGAAGACTATTGTCCCTCCTGATTCGACAACAGAGGTTTTGGACTGGATCAAACACAATTGGCAAGAGATCAAAGCGCTGGAGAAGAAGCGCGCAAAGGACGCAAAGGAGGCTGCGAAGAGCAATTTCAACGATTCAGGTCGAGAATTGGAGGGTCCACTGTAGGACTTTCAACGCAAGTCTCGTGTTGTCGATTTGGTGGGCGAAGGTGCCGGTATTGCTGTACCAAGATGACTGCGGAAGGGGCGTCGCCTTCGCCGTCTTTTCACCCGTAGCGTCGTAGTCATCCCGAGCTAGAGAAACCTCCAAAGCCGACGTTATCCTGCTCACTCACATCGTGCAGGCGATGACTTCCCTGTGTGGTGCAAATTTTCAGTTTTGAAGGGGTAATATAGGAGTTTTGGAGGGGTAAGAATAATTGGAAGAGTGGAGCCTCGTCCGTGGAGTTGCATAGCGCGCATCACTAGGTCGGGCCGATATGTATGGTCCGGGGCATGCATGTCCATGGTCGGAGTAGGCTAGGGCTTGAAAATTGCTCTTCGAACTGCGGCGGAAAAGTTGAAGGTGAAGAGTACCATAATTATCGCCTGGGGTCCAATTATTCCTGATCGTCTTCAATCTGAGCCTCGGATCTATCTATTTGCCCTTCAGTCTCTGTGCGCTGCTACCGAATCGAGCGGTGACGGAATTCGTCTGCGCGACCAGCACCCGCGACCACCCGTTATCAACCGAGCTCTGCTAACGTCCAACACGACGACACCTCACTCCCGAAATTCGAATGCCTTTGCTGGGAGAGATGGACGGCACCTTCCCGGAGCTCCAGCTTCCCGAATCGCGGGTTCTCATCATCGTTACAGGTGCGAGTCACTCGCATGCGCGTTGCACGTTGACAGGAAGCTCATCTCATATTCGCAGGTGGCACAATATGTATGCGAAAGTCTGAGGATGGATTGGTCCCCGCCAGAGGCTTTTTGAAAGCAGGACTCGCGCCGCGACCTTGCTTTAACGACGGTTCCTACCCGGAGCCTCTCGAAATAGCCACTGATGACCAGGGTACGCGAAAAGCCGTCCAGAGCTTGAGGACTCCTATCAGCGCCTACGAACGCCGAGTGAGATACTCTGTGCTCGAGTTTGAGAAGTTGCTCGACAGCAGTTCCATCGACGCCGCCGGATGGGACCAAATCGCAAACAGCATCTACCGGAACTACCAGCTGTTTGACGGATTCGTAGTGCTCCATGGCACCGACTCTCTGGCCTACACGTGTTCAGCGTTGAGCTTCATGCTCCACAATTTGGGCAAGCCCGTCATCGTCACTGGATCGCAGGCACCGATGATGCAGCTGCAGACGGATGCCGAAGACAATCTATTGGGAGCGTTGATCATTGCCGGACACTTTATGATCCCAGAAGTTTGTCTTTTCTTCAACTTTAAACTGTTCCGCGGTAACCGGACTACGAAAATATCCTCGGATGACTTCCAGGCTTTCGCAAGCCCTAATCTGCCTCCTCTCGCAGCCATTACATCGCTCAGGACCAACGTCTCGTGGAGCCATGTCTACAGGCCAACTAGCATGCTTCCGTTCTCGATCCAGACAAAATTGGACACGGCCCATGTCGCCTGCCTCCGCATTTTCCCGGGCATGAAGCCAGAGATGGTCGATGCGGTGCTGCATTTAGAAGGCATCAAAGGACTAGTCCTAGAAACCTTTGGAGCGGGGAACACGCCTGGCGGACCCGATAGCGCGATGACACACATCCTGGCGGACGCAGTCAAGAGAGGAATCGTTATCGTCAATGTGACTCAGTGCCTGAGTGGTAGCGTGAGCCCACTTTATGCACCTGCGACTATCCTGGGTCGAGCCGGCGTGGTCTTTGGAATGGACATGACCTCGGAAGCGGCGCTGACGAAGATGGCCTACTTGCTGGCTCTCCCTGACGCCACGCCCGAAGAGGTCGCCAAACGAATGTCGACGTCTATTCGTGGAGAGCTCACCGAGGCGACACGCACACATTTCGAACACCCAAAGACAAGCGGTGCTTTGACGCCCGAGGTTTCCAGCCTGACGGCGCTAGGCTATGCTATCCAGAAGGGCAGCCTTCAAGAGACCCGGGACATTATTCGAGGGGAGCCTCGGTGGCTGCTGAATGATTCCGACTACAACCTAAACACGCCAGTGGTAAGTCTAGCCCCCCTTGCTTAACGTTTGAGTCGTCTCATCCCGAGGCGATGGTCCTTATCGCTGGCGCTTGTTCCGGGTGGCTGTTGAGCAACCGTCGAACCGCCTGTTTTGGACGAGCGAAAGACCTTCACGTCATGGCCGGCATCGGAAGCAGCCATATTGCATCGGAGACGGTGCGACGACGGTATCTATGATAAAGAGCCGTTGGCGGCCAGCACAAAGCCATACAGAAGGCAGAGCCAGCTTGGCGGTAGCACCAGCTTGCTCTTATCTTTCGCACGTCCAGAATGGGTAGGGTCAACTATTCTCCGGATGATGCAAGATTGCGCTGGTGCATGCGACGCTGACCATGTGCAGCACCTGGCGGCAGCTGGGCCGAACATTGAGATTCTGCGGGACTTTCTTGAGCAGGGCGCATCGGTCCACCTCCGCAATCGTAGCGGGAACACGCCCCTCTTCATGGCGGCGGCTGCGGGGTTGAGGGAGCAAGTGGGGATTCTCAAAGCTGCCGGCGCCCATCTGCACTCTGATGAGATGACCACGGCCAAGATGCACGTGTCGGAGGGCGACGGCAACGCCGCAGTGTGGGAGCTGGTGATTGGCTGAGGCGACCACCGATGTCGAATTTGCTGGAACGACGGGTAATTATGGTCCTGCTCGCGGCTGCGGGCTGCGAGATGTGGTGGTTTTTAGAGGCACGATGATGGTGATTACGGCGAGGGCCAACACGATGGCGCCATCGCTGGCGCATCTCTCCTCAGGGTCGGGCGACGGGCGTGAAGGGGCGGGAGGCCAGGTCTTGGACCTGTGGTGGGTACGCGACAGCGATGTCGACAGCGACCATTAGACAATGACAGCGACAGCGACAGCGACAGCGACAGCGACGGGCGGCTTGACGAACTGTGCCCATCTCTATGTGAGACTGGGCTCGGGGCCTAGGCGGACGAGGGCAGACATGGGAGCGGTGGTGATATCAGGGGCAGGCGAGCGAGGGAGCAATTGTGCACTAATCGAGGTGGTTTTTGGTTACTTGATAGAAACGACGCTGCAGGCCAAGGTTGTGCGCGTTTCGCAGGATGGCGCTTCACGGGTGCTCAACGATGGCTCACGGCGCAGCGCCGGACAGGACAGGGTGGCCGGGACATGTAGCCGACGGCGGCCAGCGGTGGATGGCCTTGCCGGAATGAAGTCTTGTCGTCTTTGTCGTGCTGCGTCCTGTCGTCCTGGTCGTCGTGCCGTCTTTGTCGCCCTGTGGGCTGGTCGTCTTCCCCGCACTCGTCTGGCTGCCCCGCCTTTGCGGCCGTCGGCGTCGTGCCATAGTGGACAGTGAGGGCAGCATGCCAGCTAGCCTCGCGGTAGTGGCCAGCACCGCTACAGAACAGCAGGCCCAGGTGGATGTGGGCGGGTGTGCGCGTGTTTGCATGTCGGCAGGCTTCTGCTCAGCGAAGAGCCTTCCGGTGGGCTTGCTAGTCGCACGTTCTGCTCCGGGCGGGCTCCAATTCGTCCCTGGCGGGTGCTATTAGGTAATTTGCTCCAGCACCGTCATGGCCAGCAGACAGAGGGCGCAACAGGTGCTACAGGACGGGGCGGATCGTGCTGCGAGCATCTCCTGCTTCTCCGCCGGAGCGTCATGTACACACGGCGGCGATATAATAAGTTGCTACGCATCTAGTCTACCGGTACTCCCTCCAGCGAGCCCTGCATACACCCGCGCCTTACGTCTCCTCCCCTGGGCTCCCCTGGCTCCCCTGGCTTCCCTGGCTCCCCTAGGCGACGCGGGCATCAGACGCCTCGATATAAGCCCGCTATCTGGAAATCTCTTTGTGCTGCCCCAGCACGTGCTCCAGCTCGCTGTCTGCGTCAACCCGTCGGTCCCACTCTGGGTCCCCCAAGGGTCACACGCCCGTCACCTTTATCTGCCCCATCACCCGTCGTGCAAGCCCGGGGACACGGTCCCGTCGCGCCTCGTCCGGCCCCAGTGTACTCTACTTCGTATACCTACATCAACCGCCACCCTCGCCCGCCTACTCTACACCCACCATTTCTGCACACCCTCTTATTTTCCCTTTCCCTCCCTCCCCCACCCCACCTCCCTCTCCCTCACCCCGCACATCCGCATGTTGACCGAGCCACGCATGCAGAGGACGGTGGTGACCATCAACAGCAATGGCCGCCAGTCGGCGAGCTTCATTCGCGTTGCTTCCGCATTGGG
>Ga0247733_1000136_pt1 | contig 101293 bp, 114 predicted proteins | sample UWRJL043104R2_FD_180932 | JGI IMG/M metagenome (GOLD analysis project Ga0247733, IMG submission 180932) | Plant litter microbial communities from Arlington Agricultural Research Station in Wisconsin, United States - UWRJ-L043-104R-2 | ecosystem: Environmental > Terrestrial > Plant litter >... | reverse complement strand
TGCCGTCCTTTGAGGAGTGTTTGATGACTTGTCGGCGCCAGTAGCACTTGCCGCCCTCAACTCGTCCTCATCTTCTGCTGAGATCTGTTCACATTAGTATGGTGTATTCTACTCGCTGAATAACTTCGTAGGCTTACATTAGCGTTGACTACTTGTGCTTGTGTCTTGGGAGGAGTCGAGTGATTTGGCTTCTACGAAAGGTTAGCTTAGTACTGGTTTAGACATCTCTTCTCTGTGCAGTTCAGTCACGACTCGAATCAAGTCCGTTCTACACTTAGCTTTGTAACGAATTCAATGGATTACTTTTATGCGTAGCTTACTGTCGATATTCCGTTGGTGGGGCGGGACTTGTTAGAGTCAAAGGGTGCTGAAGGCATGGTTGGGTAGGTGTAGAGATGTGAGGGCTTGAAGGATTAGTGGTATAAACCTTGTGCGGAATATTTTATAGGGACCGGACTGCAAATCATCAGAAGCAGTTATGAGACTACAACGAGAGAGATAATGGTATTACTGAGCGCTTTACCATCTTCTTCATGTTAGTTTTGGTACTTACACGTTCATTGATGAGCTGGAGCAAATGAACGCGAAGGTAAAGGTAAGAAGATGGAGCCACCAAAGTATCCTACAAAATACACCAACGCTCTTATTGTACAAATCTTAAGCCTAGACACTTCTCTGTGGTCGGGTAAAAAAGATGAAGATTGAGATAGACCAGCTTTTCCAGGATTGACTTGTGCGTCGGTGTCCAAGTAGCTGTTGATAGAATAGAACCTAGGACACATTGGACAAAATGATCAGGAGATTGGACCGGAGTATCATCCAAGTAGCGGTGGATTCAAACGGCCCCTAGACTAAAAGGGGACTGAAATGACCTCCAAGTAGTGCTGAAACTAGACCGAGGTTCAATCAGAGATAAGAGTGATATTAAGCTCGAGATTAGGACGATGAAAAGTAATGCGAAGCGAAGATCCAGAATAATCAAGCTTCAAAGATTATCGAAGGTAAGATTCGTGGAGAAGCGGTGGAGTCGAATTTAAACCTTAGGTAAAAATAAGCAACAATTGGAACCCGAGCAACACACCGAGAGAGGAAAACACTTGAATGACGAGTAATAACAGCGTATACCAAGTAACAATTTCGTTATCATCAAGAATTCCAATAGCTCATCATCACCATATATACACCGCCATCACATCCCTCATCGTCCTCTCATATACAGTGCTCACCGTCCCCCCACCCCGCCTAGAAGATCTGCTGGTCATCATAAGCCCTAACACTCTCCAACCTCTCCCTAACCACCTTGGGGTCCCTGCAAACATGTTTGCTGTCCCATCCATCACTTCCGCCGTTGTGATCCGGGAACGTCGTCTCCAACCCCTCAAGACTCATGTCCGCGCTACAAAGAATTGCCTGCCTCATGTAGTCGAAGCAGTGGATCATATGCCAGTGGTGGTCCTCCTCGAGCTGGTGGTCCGATTTGAGCGCGGAATATGTCTGCACGACGGCGAAAAGGCAGTGCAGTTGGTGCGTCATGGAGGTCGTGAAGACGGTCGCGTTGGGCCAGACAATCGGCGTAGGGAGGTCATTAAAATTCTCCGGGTCGGGGATTTCTTGGAAGCCCATGCCGACGGGCATTAATTCGTTCCAGGCCGTCAGGGTCTCGGGCTTGAAGAACTCCGATGTGTTGTAAGGCGCGAATGTTTGGTTGATCTCAAAGGTTGTAACTTGTGTTGGTACTGTTTTCATCAGCATCTTGGCCACGTCGACTTTATTCGAGGCACGACTTACTGTGCGGGCCCCAGCCGGTTACATCGCCGCCGACTTCATGTTGACTTGTACTCCGTCCGTATCCGAAGCCGACTTGTCTTAGAAGACCTTGGTCTTTTGCCAACAACCCGACGATGACGACCTGCAATCCAATGACGACCCACCATCGCGCCGCCTTTAGCAGAGCCATGAGTGTATTCCTCTTCGACCGCCTTGTCCGGCTCTTGAACGTCTTCGGATCCCATTGCTTCTCGGTTCCCGCGAGCGACTCGACTTCAGTTGAGGAGTCGTCATCGTGCAGGTCGTGTGCCGGAACATTCTTGTAGTTGTGTTGCGAATCCATGATGGTGAAAGATGCGAATAATCAAAGAAGAGCGAACGACACCTGGTCTTCGAGATAGAGATTTTAATGTAGCGAAAAGAAAACGTGAGCACAGCTAACGATCTCAGGATTTGCGGGCAGCGCCGCAGTGTATACCCAACATCTACATCGCTCCAACGCAAGAATCTGCAACCTCTGAAGTTTGACTTCCATCATTGCAAATGCCGCTGGCAGTAGCCCGACGAAGTCTGGGCAACCGCACGCGCACAAAATGCACATGAGACGAAATGCTGTGTCGCAAATGTCCAGACTAACGTCTGTCCGCTTAGATCGTGGGGTCGAAACGGATGGTGAATCGCCAAGAGTGAGAGGCTAGTCCCGATTCGGCAGGACTGTGAAACGGAGACGGGCTGCATCCGCGCGACGTCAATCCATCGGCGGGCAGTGATGTGATTATGGATGAATTTCTCGACCTTTCGTTATGTTGGGACATTTTTGAAAGGTCGTATCGCATAATGTGAGGATTGGGTGAGCGTTGCTAGGAATGGTATCCTATAAACCGTAAGGAACAATGCTTCGGACGTGGCCACGCATGATGTGGAGCCGGTTTGCCCTTGGCGTTTTGAGAATTGGTTTTCACCGAGGCTGACGTGTATGCGATGTCTCAACGCTTGACGCATAAGTCACTTCGGATGACCCACTTCTCGCCCTGTAGTACCTCGCGCCCCTCATGAAGCATGCACTGCGCACCATGACGGTGCAACAGCGCGAGCCCGACTTCCAACTCGACAATGAGAGGCTCAGGTGCAGGATCTTTGCTCTTCTTCGACGAGGAAGGCTGCTCCGGGTAGAAGACGGTTTCGCCTCCAATGCACCCCGTGGTAGGCGAAGTAAGGTAAAGTAGCAGTGTCCAGGTCGTGCGAGCAGGCACCGAGGGAGACCCGGTTATGGTAACATTGTTGGAGTCATCGTAATGCTGGTCGAAGTATTGGCCTTGGGTGTACCGGTAGATGCGAATGTTCGGGTTGAGTCCGATCTGGAGCATGTGAGCGTGTGCAGGTATAGGTCAGCGAGGTGTCGTACAACTTCACCACCCCAGAGGTCTCGCCGCTGCGCTTCGCTCATGTTGAGGCCGTCTGATACTACACGGCCTAGAACAAGGTCCTTCAGTGAAGTCTCGTTCCAGAGTCGTTCGGCAAAAGCGGGGTCGTCGATCTGGAAGCGGTCGTTCACGCGAACCGCGTCACCCTTTTTGGGCTTGCCGGGCGTCGTGGTCTACATGGAAAGCGTCAATATCTTCAAGATGGGAGACATTGGACATGGACATACCAGTGGCAGGGACGCCAGGAAGGACACGTAGTTTTTGCACAAAGTTGCCGTCCAAAAGTTGGGCACAGTGACAACCTGGCCGGGTAGCACTTCCTCAAGTGACAGGTCGGATACGGGAATGAGGGGTGTGAAGGGCGGCCAGTTGGGCGCCGCTTTTGTTGGGATTGAAACCATGCCTGAGGCTTCGGCCTTGCTTTTCTTCTTGGGCGCCATTTTCTATCAACTCAGACGAACCACTGCGATATGCAAGCGCCAAGGAATCGTGCTGCGACTTGATGGTCTTCACCAAGCAAGGCGACGTGAGAGAAGAGCTCACGGCAAAGGTGCACAGTCGCAGGTAGTGAAAGTGAATCGAGAGAACGGTGAGAACCGTGGGTACCTTGCAGGTTGGGTGACAAAGGTCGGGGTCAACGGTACCTCTCTGCTGCCTAGTAGCACAGTAGATCAGCAGAACCGCCGTGACTCTCCCAATCCAACGTCAAACCTCCAGCTTGGACAGGATGCAGGCCATTGCAGCGCAGCCTCGGGCGTTGGGTGCAGGTGCGGAGTTCGCGATGTTCGAGGCACTACCAGGTAGGCGATGATCTCCGCGATGAGGCTAGGGCTACAGAGAGACGGGAGAGGCCAAGGCGAGGCGAGGCGGCGGCACGTGCACGGGGACAGGCCGGCAATCGCCGCAAGCTTCTGCGCAACGGCAGCGACGACGAAGAAGAAGACGAAGACGACTGCTGGTCTGCCCTCCCCCTCCAAGTCACGCCTCCGCGCCGCCCACGCCTCGCCTTCCGCCCGACACTCCCTTGCGCTCCCTCTTCCGGGCCACGACAGCTGCTCCGGTACGCTTCTGAGCCGCGCGCGCGCGTTTCTGCGGGCCATCTGCGGCTGATCTCGGGCAACGCCAATGCTAACGGCGCGCAGGATACAACACCACCTTCTCCCTTGCAGGCTTCGCCGACGACAATGGCGACGGCAGCATGCTCGTAGCCCCGGGTGAGCACACGCTTGCGCTCACACCAGGACATGCCGCCGCCCACGATGCCACCCTCTACGAGAACAACACGATCGCGCCTGCCCCCGACGCCGCCATGGAAGCTGCGACCGCCGATGCCGATGCGAATGCGCCCAGCGCTCCCGTCGACATGGCAGCCACCCTGCCCGACCTCCAAGGCCTCGCCCCCCACGACGACACTGCGCTGCCCGCCGCGTTCGACGCCGCGGGCACCACCTTCGACATGCCCCCCATGATGGCCGCCACCGCCATGCCCATGCCCTCGTTGGATGCCCCCATATCCCTACCCGCCGACATGCACATGGACCCCCTTATGGTCCCCGACTACGGCCTGAACGGTGCCATGCCCATGAACGGCTACTCGAATGCTGCGACGGCTGAGCAGCAGCTGAGTGCCTTTGCGCGCCTCCGCTTCGATGACGGCTCCTACTACATGCACACGTACCAGATTGTTCTCGGCCGAAATGTGCATCTTGCCCACAAGGACATGCGCCGCCTCGCAAAAGTCGAGCAGCTCCAAGCCAAGGGCGAACAGCAGCGCGCCCAGGCTCTGCTCCATGGCCGCAGAAAGAGACACGCCGGTGCTCGCAGTGTCATCAGCGAGGCCGGCGGCATCGTCAACGCCCCCATCGACATGATGCCCATGGAGTATCAGCAACGCCGTCAGAGCAACGCTTCGCACTCTCTCGCCAGCTCCGGCTCTCAGCCCAAGGGCGAGACTGGCCAAGAGCCGGACCATGCGCCCCAGGAGATGCTCATGCAGGCTTTTCCAGAGGCCCCTGACACATTCGACAGCCACGTTCCCGAAGACCCCAACGATTGTCCCGTGGTTCCAATTCATCCACAGCATATCACGGATCGGACAGGCTTGAGAGGACCCAAGGGTATCAGCAGGCAGCACGCAAAGATCTTCTACGATTTCGACAATGGCCACTTCTGTCTGGCCGTCATGGGCTCGAATGGTCTGTACCATGAAGACACGTTCCTGCCGAAAGGTACCTGTGTGGAACTTAACCACGGCGACACTATCACTATCGGCATGGTCGAAATGAGCTTCTTCCTCCCAGACATAGCTTTGACCGAGGAACAACGCAATCGCCAAGAGTCTGGTTCGCAGTCTCGGCCCATGAGCTTCAGCTTCGAGAACGGCCAAGGCGAAAGCGACGACATGGACGACTCCGCCAGCGAAGATCTAAGCGTCAATCCCCGCCATGTGTACCACTACCCTGTGGGCAGCGATCTGGAGTCAGAAGACGATGGACTCGCCGATGACGACGATCTCGACGACCTGGAAGACGACTATAGTCCCGTTCCGCGCGCGAAGCCGAGCTTGAAGCTGAAGCTCAAGAACAAGCGTCATGCGCCGCCACCAAAATTGTCCAAACACGCGCACAAGCATAACCATAAGCACAGCCATAAGCACGGGCACAAGCGCAAAGCCGTGCGGGAGCCATCACCAGAAGAACCGCCGCCGAAGAAGGTCAAACACAAGGTCAAAGAACCTCAGAAGGACCCGCCCAAAGAAAAGGAAAAGGATAAGGCCAAAGCGTCCAAGGCTCCTGCCAAATTACCCGCAAAACAGCCTGCGAAAGCTCCGGCCAAGTCACCCAAGGCCGAGACTCCAAAGGCCATCAGCCCAGTCAAGGAATTAACCACCGAACCCACTCCACCCGCTACCTTCGGCGGCTCAGTTGCTGCACAAATCTCCGAAGCAGCCAGCGCGGAACTAAAGCTTGAAGTCGGCGAGGGTACCATCACTGCTGAGGTTGTGGCGAGATACGGTCTCCCGGAGTCGCTCCTAGGCACGCAAATGCCCAGTCGTAAGGGTCCGGGTAGACCTCCGAAAGACGGTCTTATGTCAAAGCGACAGAGATCGCAGCTCATCAAACAAGGGAAAGAAATAGAGAAAGCCAGAGCCGCGGGCATTGACCCAGCTGACCTACCTCAACCGACGGTTAAGCCGAAGACGGCACGCCGAAAAGAGTCCAACGCTGGAGAGGAGGACGACATCAGAGAGTCGACTGAGAAAACCGACGGTCTGGGTGCGCTGGGTGAGAAGAAGCAGCCGAAGCCCGCCAAGCCCGCTCGTACTCCTTCACCAGAGATGCGCCTCGAAGACTACACAGAAGAACAGCTGCAACGCCCTACATCCAACTATGTCGTTCTCATTCATGAGGCCATATCTTCCGCTACTTCTGGTCAGATGAATCTCCAGCAGATTTATAACTTCATCGAGAAGAACTATCCCTGGTACAAATTCAAGACTACGACAAGTGGGTGGCAGTCAAGTGTGCGTCACAACCTTGGTCAACACGATGCTTTCGTCAAGGGTGATAAAGAAGGCAAAGGCTACATGTGGAGAATCAATCCCAGTGTGTCCATCGAGAAGGAGCGGAGGAAAAGGCAAGTCAGTCCGCCGCAGGTCAACAATGCCCAAAGACCATATTACCCTCCTCCACCTGGATATGCGCCGTACGGGCAACCCGGTTACTATCAAGGCATGCCTCCCCACGGCCTCCCACCCAATGGTGCGCCTCGGCCGCCACCAAGTGTCGAAGCTGTGCAACCGCGTCTTCCTCCGAGTATGGCTCGGGCGTCTAGCTCAACAGCGCCAGCACCACCACAGTCGGGACCCGCCCCGTCGCCGTACACCTCGCCATGGGCGGGTGGAAACACTGCTGGTAGTCCGCCAACGCAGATGCCCCCGAGGCCATATCCACCACCCACCTCTCAAACGCCCCCGGTTAGCTCCGCAGCACCTCCGAGCGGACAGTATGGTGTATTGTACCCCACGACTGCACCACCATCGACATCAACCACATACACTGGCGTAGGTGGATACGGCAGCCCATATGCAACAGCAGGTCCTGCTCCAAGTCCTTACGCTGCGACTCCAAGTCGCCCTTACACACCGTATCCGCCGCCTGGACTGCCACAACACAATTACTCCGGGGCACCTTCAACTTCAGGATACGCCGCTCATGCGCAGCCCGTGCAGACTCATGCAAATCAGAATCAGCACGATGCCCCCACCATCCCGCATATATCTGGCCGATATCCTCTATCCACAAATCCCGATTTAATTCGACAATTGGAGGCATTCCGAACAGTTTATCTGCAAACGAGGATCGAGCCAGGTGAAGATGCTAAGGTGGATAACGCCATCAAAGCCTATGTCACACCGGAGGTGGCCGCGACCTTGACGCCACAGGAACAGAACCTTCTCGCTTCCATCAAAACTATCCCAACACTCGAAGGCCTTCGCATTACACACCACTCTATCAAGCAGGAAGATGGTGCGCCACCGGTGGGAACCTCAGCTCCACCGGTTTTGAACGTACAAGCTGCACCGACGACCACTGCCACGGAGACGGCAACCGCCACTGCTACTGCGGCTGCTATTGCAGCAGATGCAGCTGCCAACACAGTGCCCAGCAACCCACCATCGGCAGTGCCCAACGCTCCGTCAAGCGAGCCGCAGAGGTTTGCGCCGAATATGACTGGACCGGCACCCTCGGCATCCATCCCACCACTACCTGCTGCAACACCTGCTCACGTACAGACGCAAAGACCCAGCGTTGAGCCGCTCACGCCTGTTCCGGGGTCACCAGCTGTGCCAAACGGAACACCCATCAAGCGTTCTATAACAGAAATCACAGCTGCACCACCTGAGGACACCACGACAGGCGCACAGGAAGCAGCAAAGGTAGCGGAGGAGCCCACGCCGAGTGAGGCGCCCAAAACAGACGCGGCATAGGATATCGCGATATTTTTTCGAGCGTACTGGCTCGCTCATGAGTTTTGACGGAGAGCTTCTCATGCTATCCACACATGTCTACGACTACGACTTCTAGGGTTACAGGTGTTTTGGTGTACAGGCGTCTCGGGCTAGCTATAAGCATAGATACCCGGCGCGACGAAAAGTTCTTATGTTTGTATGTCTTTAGGTCTTTGAAGGAGCGTTCCGCGTGGGATATAATGAGGGTATGATCATGGACGTGGAGGGCTGGGGTCTGGGCTTGAGCCTCGGACCTGCGTATACATAGATAGACGGTGAATGTCATGGATGGAATTCAAATGTGCCACGAGGCTGTGTCTGGTGTTCTGGTATGCTGACGTGACGTGAACGGTCATGAGCTTCCGCGGCCGCCACTCCGCGTGACGTCTTCACCAGCTCGCAGCAGCTCAGCAAACAGCGCAAACATAGAAAGTCATTGCTCTGGACTCGCAAGGTATATCCGCCGCCATCCACTGACTGCATCGTCTAGATACCGCAGGTCATGCTAAAATAGAAGACAAGAAAAGAAGAAGAAGAAGAGATCCGCGCTTGCACGCGCCAGTACGCCAGTCCCAGCCCCCATCCAGTACACGTCTCAAATGCCCATGCCGTATGCCGCTCCACATTCCAGTCGCTCGTCTCTAGCGCAAGGAGGTCTCTCCAGGTCTTGTATCCTACGCATGCACTGCCCAAGCAGTCAAATCTCCCAGCACCAGATTGACTTGCAAGAATGATGTATGCCAAGCGCCATTTCCCAGCTCGATATCGGTATATCTTGGTATGCTTGCTCACATAGCCATCTCCGCCTGCAACTTCCGCAACTCCTCTTCCTCGTCGTCCTCCTCGACTACTCGTGCGGGGGCCTTGCGGGCGAGATCTGCCACGGGTGCCTGGGGCAGCTTGCTGACCTTGTCGCCGACGGGGACGTTGCCTGTATTGAGCATTTGCTCGTCGAGTTGTTCTTGCTGGAGTTCTGCGAGTTCTTCGTCAAGCTCGTCTTCGTCGATGCCGTTGTTGGTGACACCCGATGTAATGGCTTCGTTGATTTCTTCGCCGATGGCGTGTTGTTCGCGGAGGCGTTCCCTGTGGGTGTGCGTTAGTAGGTTGATATGGAGAAGACAGGGAGAGGGGAAAGTACATAGTGTCGTCCACCTTGTCAATGGTAAGACCGGCGTGGATTTGCTCCATGGCGGATCCGGCGTTCTTCATAGCATCTAGCGTTTCCTTATTGATATTTGCCGTTTCGATGCTGTATATTTGATTCTCCAGGGTGAGAATCTGCGCACTAGTCTGATCAAGCGCGTGTTCGAAAGTCTTCTTCCGCCTCAGTGCTGCCTTGGCCGCTGTTATCATCAGTTAGCAGGTCAATCCTACCCTAGATAGTGACCCGACTTACCAGGCTTGTTGGTAGACAGGTGCTTCCTCGCCAGACCATCCTGCTCCGCCATCTGATTCTGCAAGTGTTTCTCTCTCTTATTCAGCATCTCCAGTTGACTCCGCAGCCCGAGAATCGCCTTCTTCGGCGCATCCTTCTTAGCGGCACCGCCGCCGAACCAGCCCAAACCCCAGCCGGACATCCTGGGTATCGCGTTGTATGAGGGAACTGCGTGCGGGAAAGCCGGCGAGGCCGATCAGGAGGCGTGATGCGGCGAGTGGGTGTGTGGAGGTGGGGTGGTCTGCGAGGGCGGGGTGTGTAGGAAGCTTGTGGCGGCTTCTGGCTCCGCAAGGTAATGAGTACTGTGGAAAGCGGAGCTGGAGGAGTGTCGAGAGGTGGTACGCTGAGGGAGGATTCGTGAGTGGTGTTTCGGGGGTTGCCTGGGGGAGCGGAGTGATCTCAGGCGGTAGGTATGATGTCGATAGCGCTAGTCCGGCGGCGCACGTGCTTGTCTTGCTGATCGGCGAAATATTTCACCGATGCATACCCCCACCACCGGCCATCGTGCGAACATTCAATGTCTGGTCCGGTTGCTTCGAATTTGGTGTTGCTTGGTGAACTTGGGGACAGCGCGCCAGGGACGAAGGTGCGATTTTTGGGATGGTAAATGTTTCTGACGTATGGTATTGGCATGCAGCTAAATTGTGCAGTGTCGATGAGTATGTCGTCAAGACCGCGACTCTTCGCATGAAGCATGACTACCCGCACTCCGCGGCATCGAAGGTTGCAAATGTGAATATTGAGCTTGTGCTGGAGGCGGTACAGCGCACCGCTGTGGATGTGGGGTCTTGGATCAACGTGATTGGTTATGTTGAGCGTCGAAAAGAGGAGGGAATATTCGTGCAGGCTGTTGCAGTATGGGATGCGGGGAATGTGGACTTGGATGCGTATGAGAGGGCGGTTGAGAAGAGGAAGCAGCTATGATGATTGTGGGCGATGCAAGAGAGAGCCTGAGGTGCAGTGCAGCTCTACTGGAAATGCCACTATGTCGCAATCGCATATGCATGATGTCGAGACGGGTGTGATATCGGCATTGCGCAGCCTGATGACCCTTGCTGCGTAGAGAGTTGCGGAAGTCGACGACTTTCCTTCATCCGTTCGTCGTCGTTCTGCTGGAGGATTGGAGCCAGGTGCCGCTAGTAAAGTCCATGCTGGGGTCTTCCAATGGCATGAGAGTCGAGAAAGCGACCATTCGTAGCTGTCCCGATGCGCCTTCAATGCATGACTGCGTCAAAATGTGCTTGAAAAGTCTCAACATGCCTGGGTACAGAACGTCGTTATGTGAGCGATGTCGAAATGGCTACATGATTAGCCTTAAAGCTGCGGACGCCGCTGTAGTCACTATCCGTAACATTCAGGTCCTTCACTATATCATCGAACCACCTCTAACTGCGTCAGATCCATAAATTAGCAGCTAGATTGTAGTTCTGACAAACGAAGCTCAATGTACCCTTGACGTACGAAATACTGTAAGACTGGTTAGATCCTCTTCACCTAGGTTCGTTTCGCCTAGATGTGCGCTCCTACGAGCAGCCATCGAAAGTGCCTATGGAGACCAGATACTGTCACTGCAGAGCATATACTAAACTCTTTCAACATTTTACACGCCATTACTATCAAGTGTTCTTAGCAATTTCGAGCTGCTCCCATCCCACTAAGTCTGACCTGTGTTTCTAGCACGGCGTGGGTATCGTGTACATAGACCGCTGTGTTGACCGGTCGCTGGCATAATACGGTTCAACCAATGAACGCTCGGCATCCTCTCTATTCTACCTGACAGCCCGCCTTTCGCCTCACCCTAACACCACAACGCATCACGAATATTTTCAACGCCCTGTATTCCTTCACCATGACGTGGCACCTGTATACCCTCGCCAAGCCGTCCGGTCAATTACATATTGAGCGCGCCGCCCCGTTGAGGCAAGACCACGCTCTTTCGGTGTCTTCGCATCGCCCGAAGATGCACTGGTCTTAGATCCATACGCTCAGCAACGGGGAATATGAGGCAGAACTGGTCATTTTCGCTTCTTTGCAATGCTGAGGGTGCCGACGTGACTCAGGCTTGCAGGTGCAGCGTGCATGCATTGTGCAGCGAAGCGGAATGCGCTCAGGCAACCGACTGAGAGGGCTTTGGGGGCGAGAATATGCGGATAAGTGGCGACTATCACACTGTCACCTTATGTTGGTACAGCTCTAACGTAGCTCATAGGGTATCCAAACTGTGATCCGGTCAGGAGCGCTTCTTGGGGCGTAATACCTGATGAAAGCATCACACCGGGAGTGTTCGCCCTGAAATGGAGCCACCCAATACATCAGCAACAATAAAGTTAGGCCGTCGAATGTATGCCGCCCTGGTCCCTCCTTCTCCAATGTGGTACACCTCAGCATTCCGAAGGCGCTGCCTTCCCACCAATCCGTCAGATGGACTTGCACATGCATTTCAACAGCACGGCGTATCCTCTTGGGATATTGATACGCGAAAACGTGAGTATCCAAGACGTTCTTCTGAACGAGTGTGGCGTTCGAAGACAAGAGGGCTCTCAGGACGATTCGATTTCACTCGCATACCTAATGACACCCGCACGGCACGTCTCACACCTCACAGTACAGTGAACTTCATGAGAATGAGAATGCAATCAAATTGGATACCAAAACGCGTATGGAACATAAAGTGAACAAGATCGAAAGCTCCAAATCTGAATCCCCGGTCCTCCATGCAACGCCGTTCGTGCAATCGAATGATCATCAGAAGAAATAAGAGGGTATGAGAAACGTAATTGTGGAAACTGGCTCGCACTATGTCTCATTACGGCCCAATCTGGTCGAGTGATGGCTTTAAAACGTATAGGGGTCGTTCGCGTCGTCGTTGGAGACGGATGTTGCGCCAGAAGAAAGAAAGAACCCACCAACTCCGACAAACCGCAGTGCTACGCTGAACAGCTCGATATCGGGATAGGATCACGCAGGTGAAAGTCGTCATGTCCGTCGCATTCGTTGGTGTACCGGTATGGGCTGGTTGACGAAGACATTCGATTCGTTCGCTATCCGAGACTGCTTTTCTTCGTACTCCCGAGACGAGATCTTCAGATCTTCGATTTGCGCCTGCTTGGATCAGCGAGTGCACGGCATAGCCTAGTACCACAGCACTACCTGGGTCAATGGCGGTCCCGAGGTGGTGATCAGGAAACCGTCGCGTCCCTGAAGATCTGGTCAGCCTTGCTGCAATGATGAAGATCATTCAACGAATTTCGACAAGACCTACCTGATGGACATACGGCCTAACTATCGATTGAGGTCCGCAGTAATAATGAATCTCGTTCTGGATGACAGCTCTTGAAATTCCATACCCAGGCACGAAGTACGAATTTGCAGCAGACATGTTGAACGTATACGAGTACAGCAAAGAAAAAGTGTAGCAATGCGGAGGCGGGAGGAGGCAACTTGGGCTCCGTGGAATTGCTCGATTGGAGTCCGATGCGAACCAGTTGAACTTATACTTACTCAACTCGCAAAATTGGCGTCGGAGCCGCTCATTGGGCTTGTCGCCTAATTCCACCGGCAATGACGATGCTTAGCGATAAAGCGTTGTGTTCTCGAGTTGGGCTCTGCTGACCCGGCTGCAATGATGCCGCACGCCGCACGCCTCACTCGCCTCGCCTACAGTCAGGCTGCAAATCACAACAACGCCCCATTCCGACTGGCCTTGGTCAATCAAGATGCAATCCCTGTATGGCCTCCTTATCAACCTGGGCCTAATGTATGAACGGTACCGCCCTAGGCGGCTCGAAGTCGTTTACCCGCAGTATTTTGCGATGACAACTCATCGTAACACGTCTACGCTGCGGAGGTCTGAGGGTCGCATACGTATAAAGCGCGATTCGCCACAAATATGCGGCATCAATTCAGCATTTCTTGTTGTGCGTTGCTTGTGCATCTGTTCGACATTGCCAGTTCTGGGTTTCTGGGCCTTGATGGTGTAGCAGCTCTAGACCGGATTGGGCCTTGGCCTCAAACCACGAATACCCACGCCGCGATGATCTACACCTCATCACGAACAGCACATCTGCGAGTTAGCTAACGCAACACTACCGCTACCTGGATCAGGCCTCGACATGCCTCCGGTGTCGACTTGTGTGACGGGCTCACCGCCGTCTAATGTGAAGATCTCCACTTTTCCGGACGCGCAGGGAACATCCTCGGCAAGCAGGAAGCGTGGGCAGAAGTGCATTCGCAAATACGATTTTCCTGCCCAATGACCGGAACTTAACGACAACGACTTTCTTTTTCGTACCCGGCCACGAGAGCGCATGAAAATGAGCCGAGTCAAAGCTTCACGGATCGCGGTGGCAAAAAGCTTAGGAAGCCTTTTGAGCCCAACATCAATCAGTCCACACGTCAAACGTCGCACATGGTTCTCTGGACACGTTGCAGCGACGGTTGATCTGGGCAGACATGGGGGAAAGGACCCGCATCGCGAGATCAGGTGCCGAAGGTGGTGACTTCGAAATTCTCGGAGGGCCTTCGTCTGAGAAACAGTGAGGCTGTTAAGTATCAACATCTGGACTAGCATCTGCCGCGCAGATCAACATGTTGGCACACTCTCCAGCACGGCTCAGTAGCCGGACCATACTCAACCCCAGGAAAACGAAATACTATATTCACAATCCACCGCAAGCAACCACTTTGCCGTGACGTGCTTGGAGGCGTGTGGACTTACGAAACACTTTATGGTCATCCTGGAGCAGGGACAACTCAGTCGCTGTCCATGTCGTCGAACTCATGCCCAAAGCACCCCACCAGGCCCGGGTTCCCGGGATCGACTCATACCGAGAACAACAGGCGTCCATCACTACTGATACCATCGTGGACAGCGGATCGAGACGTCTCTACCCCGCATTCGGAGGGTCCCACTCTCTTTCGGCGTGTGCAGCATACGTCATGCACAACACGAGCTGGATTGTATTCCCTGCTATCACGTGAAGGGTTGGGCACGAAGCAAGGGCAGAGAGTCTCACGAGTGCGGTGGATACTGATTGACGAAAGGTGTCTGTAATGCAGACTGGGGAACCCTGCTGACATGGACCGTATAAACCAGTGCCCCACTATCAGGCCATCTCCGCCATCAGCAGGAACTGGCAGCAACCGAGCTTCTCCCTCACTGGTACCCAACATGGACCGTTTCTCGGTTGTCTTGACATCCGCGGGGTTCATGTCACCTTGTTCCCTTCACCGGATTTGAATGTCCCACCGCCCAGTAGCGCCCCTGCCCTCCAGTGGTGACTGCTGGGTCGAGACCTGCTAGTCAGGCGTTTGCAGTGAGGCATACATGCGTCAGCTCGCCTCGCAACCAAAAGCACGTTTGTCCCACGAGAGCGGACAAATTGTATCAAGGTGTAACGGACTATACATGAGGCTTCTGGGAGCCTGGAGTGCCGAAACCAATCGGTAGCTGGTCTCAACTCTTGCTTCACCGGATAGAATTGGATTTTCTTCGGCGTGGCTCCACCATATGTCAGTTACACTACCATCCGGATGCTGACGGGCTTGGTGGAGGTGTTTTGAAATTACAGCAGCAAACACTCTTGTCCGGCTTTATTTTCGAGTAGACTACGAAGCTTCCGTCGACTCGCTGCACCGCGCATTGAAGAAGACCCTGATACCGCATTACCCAACGCTCATCGCCATTCCGAGTCACTAGTTGCTTTAAAAGTATCTGAACTCACCCTCGATTTCCCCGCACTCTTAAACTACATCTACGCACGCTCCCCGCGTGATGCAGGGCGAGTACATGAGTCCAATCAAATCTTCTCCATAGGATCTGTCAGCACTCACGATATGCACAGCTGCGAAAACCTCCCGAACTTAAGAATGGCCCCGCACACTTCTGGGATAGCTTCGCGGAACTTACAATCCCCACGCCTAGAGTAGCAGTATACGATGCAGCAGATAGAAGACGGTGCTGCATGTGCCATACTAGTTACTTCACTCGCATGACTTTTGCCACAAGCAAAGGTTCATGACAACCTGGGCAGCGTGCTCCACGATGTGGCGCTCCCTGAGATTCCTTTCTTGAGTCGGACCGAGATCGCATGAAACCGGTCCGGAATGAAACAGGTACTTTCGCCCGGTTGCACGAGTGCGCCCTCGCGTTCTTCAAGTTCCTAATCCGGGTTTTGGGCCACCGCAGAGGATACTGAGCAAGTCTCAGGGGAGTGAGGCGGACAATACGCCTCGCGCTTGGCCTCGGTAGTTGTAATCTCCACACTACCCTGATCTACAATCTCCCGCGAAGGTGAACGACATGTGGGGAAAAAACAGGACATCTGTACAACCGTCGGAGAAGATTCACAGCAAGTAAGGCGACCAATGGGGTGTGAGTCGTTCGGACGTGGAGGAACGACGATCTTCTTGTCTAGGCCAAGCGAATTAAGTAGCTTGTAGCTAAGAACATCGGACCAAAACAGGTTGACGACTTGATCAGCGAAACTCGGAGTCTAAAAGATATTCAGCGCGAAGTAGGGTCCCGACTGTCTCGTCGGAATCCATGTTTCATCTCCTTGAAATTATAGTCTGTACTTCGTCCTCTGCTTAGCTGGACTAAAGATCGTGCTACATCCGTTCTACTATCGCGCATGAAGTTTACCGGGGACGTATCAGCGACACTTCTCCTCCGACCCCTTTCAATAGCCTCTACCTAATACATCTACCACTCTAGGTCACCTTTCATCGAAGCGCTTCGAGCCTGCACCTCTGGCAGACGTACTCAGTCACCCTTATCTCCGCTCTAGGTCCAAGACACATCCATCCTACGACCCCTCCCCGATTCCTTGCCGAAATACTGCCGTGGCTGCGAATTCGGCCACGACCTTGGGAGCATACTTTTGAAAGGTTGCCGGACAATTGGAGTACCAGCGCTGGGGACGACGGCTTCTGTCGGAAGAGTCGGGTGGGTATAACCGTTGGGAAGGGTGACTAGTGGTGCGTATTGATGGCCAAAATGATTGGAATGCCCTTGCGATGGATGCTGAAATCCATCTGGAGCCGTGAGTCCTTGCGTGGAACGTTGGAACCTGTTTGATGCCGTATAGACTGGGGCTGGCTGCTAAAACTCTAGTGCGGTCGCGTATCCCTGCGTTGGATGCTGGAGCACATTCGCCGTATGGGCTAGAGGTATTTGCCGCAAGCGATCTCCTCGTTCTACTCTACCAACCGGCAGATCTCCAACTTCCTGGCTTTGCTAGAGATGTTGCTGACACGGAGATGCCAACTGATGGCATTGTACCATATGGTAGTTTCGTTAGCTTCTCGACTGGACACTGCCACATTGCACCGTTGGAGATACCGGTGGATGCGTTATCAATTGTAGGTTTCTTAAACGATCTGCTTCCATGCGCACCATATGATACATAGTTGCATGCAGGCTCACAGGGCGGCCTTGGATCATCTGCGTCACAGGCTCCATATCTCCCATGGATCCACTCACTGGACGAGCAGTATTCGAGGGACTTGCTTAATTAAGGCTTGCAACTTATCGACCTTCTTCGCAGTTTCGAAATGCCCCTTCTTAACAAGCTCGTACTGCTCCATCGTGGATTGCAAGCCATCGACATACTTACTCGGCTTTCCCATAGTCTTACTGATCTTGGCGAAGGGGTCGCGCTGCTTGACTAGGTGCGCGTGGCGCTCTATGATTTCGGCAGGCAGTTGGAGTGTTAGTGGGTCGATGGACCGCTGCTTCGGTGGGTATTAAGGGGGTGCAGCAGCTTGTAGATGCATCGTGTTGGTCGGAGTTGGGAGTCGATGTCGTCTGGGAATTATCGATGGAGGGTCAGGTTATTGAGCTGAATGTAATTTGACCTTCTTGAATGTATTTGACTCTGCAAGTTTGGTGGAGCTTTAGACTTTCGCTTTTGGCATGCGTTTGCGAGGAGCTGCTTACAGCCTTCGTCAAATACAGGATATAAGCACTACCCGCCACAACTTTCTTATGATCTTTTGGCCCGTTTTCCACGAGAGAAATGTATTTGACCGTGCCCGAAATGTTTTTCCTTTCTCTAACCACAGCGATGGCGTCCGCGTCTTCTCCGGTTGTTCCGACAGATTGAAGTCAAGGGCAGTCAATTGTCGTTCTTAAAGCGGAGTCCGTTTCAAGCTAGGCGTGTCACTTACATCCAGATAATTGATCTTCATTGACCTAAAGTTATAGTTCTCGGACACAATGATACTATTCTCAGCATTTGTTGGGGGTTGATTGACATCTATCATATCGTGCAACAATTAGCACTTATCCAAAATTGTGGAGCTCTGCTGGGTGCGAAGATGGTTGTTCAAATGAGCTCCTTAAACAAGGCGCTGTCGCGGTCCTACGCTGACTTCATGAGATGATCGAGAGAAACGTTAGATATATAGTCGAGTATCGGCGTTTGTTCTTGAATCGGTTAGTGACATTCCGGAGTGCAGCCGCCCCTCTCTTCTCCCCGCATTTTAGTGGTACATCTCCAAACGACACCGAGGTTAACGTAACAAGAAGGGTTGAATTAACAGCAACAAGATGATTGATGTACCTCAGCCTCGATTAATATCCAAGTACATGCTTCCAGAACGCCAGTGCTCCTTTTCCGCCAGCTACCAACCGCTCTGATCTCGCTACCTCACTCGTTGAATCAACTGCCTGGCGAAAAGATCTTTGCATATCATCAAGGTTACTCGAGACTTACAGTCCTGTTTCTAAACCGCACTACCACCTACTTCCGGGCAGCCCGCTTATTGAATTTCAGTAATTGCTCGTATAGTATTTGCAAACGGTGTGCTTATTGAGGGTGGTCATAGAACCCCATCGCGAGAATATTATCGAGGCGCTACCGCTATTTGGCGACTGCACAAGTACTAAACTCCTAGATCATGAAAGGAGATTGTCGAGGTTTTCAGCCAGGCACCACGCTTCGTGACATGAGAAGGAAAAATACGCACTATCCAGGTAACGAGATCTCAGCAATTACCACCCGTATTCCTCAAACCTGGTTTACCTGTTCAGTGGTTTGTCAAAGCCGATATGTAGCAGAAGGATTTCTGCTCAACGGCTAAACGGAGGAATTGCGCAATTTTACCGGTTGATAATTCCTCGTGGAAGAACGTTAGAAACTCAACTAGGTTCAGCGGATCTGCAACTCCGCTGCTTGGCTCCACAGCGGTTGAATGGTAACTTAGATAAAGAGCACAGAGGAACCAGGACGGCGGGCGAGCGACTAGGTTCTCCAAGAAAAGTGTTTCATCATGAAGTTCTTATTCCCATTCCTTGGCCTAGCCACAAGCGCAGGGGCTCAGAACTACTCGACTTCCAATGCAACGTACACCAACCCCATGCTCCCTGGTTGGCACTCCGACCCTAGCTGTACACGCATTGATGATACTTTCTTTTGCGTGACATCAACCTTCATCGCGTTCCCCGGTCTCCCCGTCTACGCCTCCAAGGATCTGCGCAACTGGAAGCTCATCAGCCATGTCTGGAACCGCGACTCTCAACTGCCTGGGCTGAGCTGGAACACCACGCAGCAGCAACAGGGCATGTACGCTGCAACTCTCCGCCAGCACGCCGGAGAAATCTACGTCGTCTGCGAATACCTGAATCCTCCAGGGAACATCACTGGTGTGCTGTTCAAAACGAGCGACCCATACGACGATACAGCATGGAGTGACCCACTAATCTTCCGTCCCAGGAAAATCGACCCAGATCTATTCTGGGACGACGACGGGACGCTTTATGTAGCAACACAAGGCATCATCCTGCAATCCCTCGACACCACAACTGGCGAATTGTCCCAACCCCCAATCAGCCTCTGGAACGGCACCGGTGGTGTCTGGCCCGAAGGTCCGCATCTCTACAAAAAGGACGGATACTACTACCTCATGATCGCTGAGGGCGGCACCGCAGAAGACCACGCTATCACTATCGCGCGCTCGCGAAACATCACCGGGCCGTACGAAGCGTACGCGGGGAACCCTATACTAACAGCTCGCGGAACGCAGAACTACTTCCAAACGGTGGGACATGGCGATCTGTTCCAAGATGAGGCAGGAAATTGGTGGGGAACTGGTCTTGCCACACGATCGGGACCGGCGTATGAAGTGTACCCCATGGGTCGTGAGACCGTTCTGTTCCCCGTGACGTGGGAAGAGGGCGAGTGGCCTATTCTGCAGACGGTTGAAGGAGAAATGAGCGGATGGTCGAGTATGCCCTCCATCAACCGCGATGTCCCCGGCAATGGGCCGTTCGTCTCGGATCCGGATGTCTACGACTTCCAAGCCAACAGCACCATCCCGAAGAACCTTATTCACTGGCGCGTGCCCCGCTCAGGTGCCTTCAAAACTACGCCTGCAGGCTTGCAAATCACGCCGTCGCGAGCCAACTTAACAGGCATTCCCTTCGGACCGGTCGAGCTCAGCGGCCAACGCGGACTCTCCTTCATCGGTCGACGACAAACAGATACACTATTCACATACAGCGTTGACCTCGTATCTACACCCTCAAGCGCCGGCCAAGAAGCCGGCATAACAGTTTTCCTCACACAAGTCAACCACATCGATCTCAGCGTGGTCTACCTCGCCTCCCCCAACACCACCTCAGGAACAGCCGGCCAACTCTCTCTCCGTCTCCGCATCGAAACCGCAAATGTCCCTATCCCCGCTCCAGAACCCACGATCATCCCTGTCCCTACCTCATGGAACACATCGACCATACGTCTTCAGATCTCCACACCGAACAACGCGACATACGAGCTCTCCGCCATGCCAGCAGAAAACCCAGGCGCCGCGATCAAGATAGGAACGGCGTCGGCGCAGTTTGTGTCTGGCGGGAATGGAACATTTGTGGGAAGTTTGGTCGGTGCATTTGCGACGTGTAACGGAGCGGGAGAGGGAGATGATTGCCCGGAGGGTGGAGAGGCCGTCTTTAAGCGGTGGAGGTATGAGGGCTTGGGACAGCAGGTTGGGGATGATCTTGTGGTTCTATAGGTTTGAGTTGATTGCCCTGTCCGGGTAGACTCGATATCTTTCCAATGTTTCCAAAAGGTTATATGAGCGTCATGTATCCTCATTGTGCGCTAAATCTCCATCTTCCCAACTTCTTATTCTCGTCACAAATGCCCGCGGAGAAAACTGGAGTGCTATGCCAGGACATAGCTGCATCAGCGTTCAACCGTTTTCGCTGCCCCTTCACCCGGGTCCCCGGGTTCCGGCGGTCGAATAGTCCTTTGAATTGAAATTGAGCTACAAACTCTCATTGCTAGAGAGCGAAAGCCAAACGCGAAATCGCAAACTCACTCTAGAGCATGACCAAGCCAATCATAATACATTCTTTTGTCGAGGCCACTCTTTCAGCTGACCATGGTCCACGCAAGACCCCCGCTCCACTGCTTACAATGCTAGTTGTCCGCTCTTGGTTTGCCTCTGCCTGCCGGATGCCGCCTCAAAACCGCATGGCAACGGCACCGGCACCAACATCATCAACCTCTTCCCCATCAGTTAATTAATACTAACATATATCCGAGTCCGAACAGAGATCAATAATCTCGATCGAAGTTTTCCTTGAAGTGAGATTTGTCCCCCTCAATGGTACCTGGATATTATCTGAAGATACCGAATCAGAAGTGTCATCGATACGTCGGGTGATTCTGGGTACAACAGGGACTGCGCTACGCCGTTTCTGTTTTCCCTGGCGATTGTCTGTCTGCTGCCCTTGGGTATTGCTAGAGTCTGAACTTCGTTTTAGCGACATGTGCACCCTAACACTTGATAATTCGAAATACTCACTGTCATTTCTCGGGCGGCTCTGGTCTCTCGCTTGAGGTGTTTGCGATAGGGTAGATCGAGTGAATTCATCCTGCGGTATTATCGACTCGCGGCTCGGTTCGTATGAACCGTGTTCCCGGGCACATTCTCCTTTTTCGTTGCTCGATTTCCTGCGGTCCGATTCGTTCGCTTGAGCTCGCGGAAACGCGTTCACGCTGGTATCCTTCAGCCTAAGGTTGCGCTTTGTCTGCTGCTCGTTACCCTGTAGCCAGCGTATCTTCCACCCCTTTTTGGGTAACGAGTCTCTCCAGCGGTGGCATTCCTGTTGCTCTTTCTCTGACTTGTGGTCGTGGAACTCGCACCATCGCCAGAGGAGGGCGTCCACTAAACCGTCAACCATGTAGGCCCTGGTCCCATTAGACTTACAACCCACATCCATTTGGGTCGAACGATCGCAAGGTATCCCCCAACGACGAGTCTGCTTGATATGAGAGTATACATACCTGTGCCAGCAGATTCCAAAAAGGAATCTTTCAATCACTGGCCCACATGGCTCGTAGTCGTCTAGCATGTAGTCGTCACTGGCATACCAGGCATGTGTGAAATGCATCACCAAGTATCCCAGAAGGATGTGTCGCCTAGGGAGTTCCTTGAAAGCCTTCTCCACAATGGAAAGGTCGGGCATCGCAAAGCCATATTTCCCCGACCAATCCAATCCTTGCCATTCCCGGAGCACCGCTTGCTCGAATGTAGAGCCAATTTTGTAGCGCTGTGAATAGATCATCAGATCTAAAAGATCCTCGTACACTTGGTTGTATCGTTGTTCAGAAGCGGCCTGACACACTGTGAATTGCCGCAGAGGAATCTTTTTCGACTTCCGATGTACAAAAATAGTCTTCTTCTCCATCCAGTGGTTATATAGCGCCAGCGTGCGAGCAGAAGGAACGTAGGCCAAGTCTTCGTCGTTGGTGACGTCTTCTGCGTCGGCATGTTCATGGTCATGGTCTTCGTTCCCGTTGAACTGTACAGGGCCATCCTTCTTTTCTACATCATTTTGCGCAAAGCGGTCCTCGTTCACTCTGTTGGACTGCGCGAGACCACTTATGTCGGCCAAGCTGGACAGCGTGGGGGATAGGCGCTCGGTGTGTGGATCCGGTATGGGCGTCAAAGCGCGCGGCGCCACGGCGGACTCTGATCTAGACCGAGTATCTACACGATTAGCTAAACCCCATGTTCTGCGGGCCCGAAAAAGTATAATTCGAAAAGGAAAAAAACAAGGTTCGAGAAAGGCCGAAACAAAGCAAGGTTGTCAGGATCAGTATTCGTCTCGTGAGCGATAGTTCAAGGACGGACAGCTAGATGATCGCAAAACGCTTTGAGATCAAAAGCGAAACATGAAAGCAGACGGACAGCCAAGAATTTTCACTTACTGTAGCCATGACCTCGTCCGCGCCCGCGCCCGCGACCACGCCCACGTCCCACTGCAAACTTCGTGTTCGTGACAGGACTCTCATCATCATCCAGTTTACGCTTCGTCGGTCTTTGCGGTGGGAATTCCAAAAGACTGTTGCTGGACTTCTTGACGACCTTGCCACGGTGTTTCTTGATGATCTTCTCCGCTTCAGACAGTTGACGTTGCTTTTCGCTCCGAATTGCGTTATCAACCGACAGTTTGGAGTCCACTCTAATGTCGTTGCACAATCGTTCTTCTTTAGAGCCGTGTTTGTGCGAATGCACGTCACACCATTGCTTAAGCACGGCGGCATCGATGCCCAGCATAAAAGGACCCTGCACTCGCGCTATGCCGTAGAGGAGTTTCGCGACAGCCACGGGGTCCAAGTTTTTGTACCTGTTACAGAACACGGAATAGTCTTCCTCGGCTGCCGAGGACCACAAGAACGAGTAAAAGATCGTGGTCCAGCGGCATAGTGCGTCGTCGATGGGAAGATGTCCGATTGCCTTGACAGCGACAGGAAAGCTGGGCATATGACAGATAGTGAGGCTAGTCTTCTGGAACTCAAGTAGTAGAGCATATTGAAGATCGTCCTCGTGCTGAAAGTCGGCAATGATGTACAAGTCCACGAGACTGTTGTAGTACCTCTCCGCATCGTCCGCATCGTCCGTATCGTACATGACCCCAGGATTTCGGACAGCACCTGTCTGTGACCATTCAGTGTACACGTCATAAATGTACCCCGGCTGGTCTAGTTTCAAGCCAACCTTCCGCGCTACGTCACCTATCATTTGGGGGGCTGGCAACTCTCCTGTGTGCTGCGCGCTGCGCTGATGTTCCGTGTCGTTGATACTTCCGGTAGACGCGACATTGTCCCTCGCCGTCCGACATGCAAGGATTAAACTTCGATTTGCCGGTTCTGGGGATGCTTCAGTTGCTTCACTTGTTAGATCAACCGAAATCTGGCCTATGCTGTCATTTGGGTTGCCGAGATTCGAGCTATCGTTCTGCGTCTGGTCGGGAACTCGAGTGTTCTGCGACGAGATCGTTTCCAAAGTGTGCTGAGCTAACTCACAACGAAGTGACGCCCATGGGTACTTCTTTTGGATGTTCTGTATCACCGTCGGGTCTGCTTGTACTTCATTTTGGTCAAGCTCGAAGATAGCATTCTTGACACCCTTGGGCTTTTCAACGTCGATGATAGCCAGTGTTGATTCTGGATCCGCCCCCAATTCTGGCTCAGGATCCGGTACAGAAGATTTGATGGTCACTCCAGGAAAGTGGTTTTCTAGTTCTTCCCGACGATCCGCCGTCAAATCCTCTTTCGAAATGGTGAACGTGACCTCTTTCACATATGAAGGGACCAGGTCTTCTTTCACGTCAGCCGAGGAGATGGGATCGTCGTCCATGTCGACATCTTCATTGTGGGCGTATGCAAGATTGTTGTCTGTCACATTGCGATCGGTTGTAGAGTCGTTTACGTCTGGATCAATATTTTGATTCGAGAGGATCTTGCGTCGTAACTCCGCACCAGCTTGAGCGAATTCCAGGATGATATTGTCAGCCACCATAGGATATCGACCAAGACACCGATCATTTCCATCGTAGACCATAAGTTCTAGCATTTGATTCCTGTAGTGTGGTCAGCCTATGTGCCACATTGGATGCGTATATAGATCATGGCATACAGCTTGTGGTCATCGTCCTCGTCCAATGCTACGTTCCCATCCTGTTCAATCTTTCTTAGCTCGTGATAAAGCTGAATTTCCTTCTGGTTGACAAGGAGTTGGTGCCACTTCATCGATGGATCCGCCATGGCGTGTGCAATGATTCTGTTGGTGTGGGATCGGAACAGATGTGTAAGCGGTCACTACCTATGTAGGTGAGGGTAGTGATAAAAGCTTTTCGAAGACTGTGGGGTGGGATATGACCCTTTGTTGCGAGGGGAATTGCATGCAGATAATAGCGGTGCAGCGCGTCGCTCTCAATCGGCTGGAGCGTTTAAATGTTCCACGACAGGACCATTACATTAGGCGAGCTATGAGGCGTTCTACAACGTGGGTCGAGAAACACCTCGTTTGCCCAGCATTCGACAGATTGGTAAAGGGGGAGAAAAGACAGCTCTCGATGATCGAATGGCGTAGGGAGAGACGGGAGGCGGTGCGATCTTGGTGTGGAACAGTCCGCACCAGTAGGCGCAGATGGTCGCGCGATGATGGGCAGCTAGCAGATAGTACCAATCAGCTCTTCTTCTGTCTTCTTCTGATGCGAGAACGAGAGCAAGTGAGGAGATGATCTGGAAATTTAGTGGTTAGGGACGTGCTGTGCTGGCTGGAGCAAGAGCGACGCCAGCTACCCGCATTAGGTACGACGTCCGTGCTGAGCGTCCTCGAGACGTTTAGGGGGTGATCCAAAGGCTGTTTCAATATCATGCGAACAGCTTTTTTCGTCAGTTGCCATGGCGTGTACCCCGGGTTGCATTGCGTGAGAAGGTGATGGGAGGACGAGTCACACTAAGTCTGCAGGACGCAATATACTCACTACTGGATGAGACACGACAGCTCACGTTTCACCGCGCCGCAAATAAGCAGCCATCGTGAACATTCACCTGCTCGCGTCCCCGCACGGCTCGACCCCCGGCCATCCGAGGGCGCCACAATCTCACTCTTCCTTCGCGTGTCGCCAAAACACGGCGCGGTTGTAGCGAATTCTCACACGCCACGTTACGGTGTGGTACCGTCCACTAGGCTCCAGTAAGTATCAGATTGCCGCCCGTTGACGAGACGCGGCAGCGGCATGCAATCTACATCGGTCACGGTTGAGGGGAATACCGCGCCGCCGGGATATTCGTCCGCGTGATATGCGTCTAACATGCTGCGTCTTGTACTAAGGTCGTTCTTCTTTGCGACGAGTTCTGCGCTGGTACGTATCATCTTTGAAGTGAGCACAGCGTCGCTCGTAACTGCAATTGATAAACTAGGGTGCTTGCAAATATATACCCTGGTGGGTCTTCAGTCGTCTTCCAATAAGTCTTGCGAAGCGAACAGCACATGGATGTTCCTGGTCAAGAAAGACACAGTCATATCGCAGACATGATACCAAGTATTCCAATCCAGAAAACAGGAAGTAAACACATCAGAATCGAAATGTGGACCCAAGTATCCAGGCTCTCAGCTCATCCTTGACCCCTCATCTCGAGCAAAAGCTCACCCTCGTCCCCTCCTATCGCCCTTCACATCCCCATGACCTTGAACTACCCGCGGGATATTCGGTCTCGCAGAGTCCAGGAGGCGGGCATTCCTCAAGCGGTGGCGATCGTGTAGTCGTGCTCATAGACTTGCAGGTCCAGTTGTAGGTCGCGGATGCGGTGACTGGTAACTTCGTTGTGCTAAGAAGGTGGTTCATCCCACCTTCCACCCCGCCCCCTTACCACCACTTCTTCTACCCACCACCCCTGATTAAAAAGATGCTGGGTCGGCGATTCGGATCCGGCATAGTTTCAGATGGATACACAAGAAGTAAAAGCTTCAAGCCGCCAGTAATGATGCTAATGCAAAAGGCCAACCCCAAGCCCCGCTGGAAATGCAATGATTCAAGATCGTATTTCGGCCGCGTGCCGGGAGGTCTAGTGCGCCGTTGAGATGCGAAAACGGGAATTCGTATTGTGTATGAAAAGTTCAAAATCGGTTTTCGATCGCATCTGCTCAAAGTTAGTCTCTCGTCCCCGCGCAAGATCAATCATGACTTACGGATCTTCACGGACCAGCCCGCCCAATCTCCATCGTATACGCCTCGCTAAAAGGCGTCATCGTTACCGACGACGCACCCGACAAGATAGATTCCGATCCGTTTGTACTCGAAGGACCAATCTTGTTTCCTATTTCCATTTTCCCCGAGCCGATAGCAGTAAGCATCATGTCGTCCTCACTATTTCTCTCGGTATAGCTGACATGCCAAAGACTATGCTTCCTTCTCAGCTCCTTCGAGTCTGGAGTCGAGCTCGCCTGTCCGACACGCGTCGGCTCAATCTCCGTAGAATACCAGGTGTTCGTCAGGAAATTGGCGAAGGAAGAATCCCGCACGTGCATAAACAAGCGCGGCAGAACCGGAAGGAGGAGAACGAACATGCCCGAGGAGATCTCGCCGTAGCACGCTGCCCACATGAGCGACGAGTCGTAGGCGAAGTCCTTCGTATGCACCGATTTGCTGCTGTAGTAAAGACACATGATGGCGAATCCGCACGGAATGATCCCTGCGAGGAAAAGCATAGACAACTTCCAGCGTTGCTTCTCCCGCACACGCATCAAATCCCAGATAGCCTTCTGCGTGAGGAACAGCACCAGAAGGTCGCCGGCGAGGTTCGCGCCCGCCATCGATATCGATATGCTGCCAATCTGCTTGCATTTGCCGGGTAACCACGGTCTCCAGGCTTTCGCGACGGGGTCGCAGGTGAAGATGAAGAGGAAAATGGCGATGGTGTAGTAGATTATGTTAGACCACATGAGCGCGTGGGCGACCCAGTACGTTTTCGACGAAGAGCCGTGCGGGACGAAGATGCGGAGGATTTGGATTATGACGGATACTTTCATGAGGACGATGGCTATGTTGTAGAAGACTGCACCGAGGCGTAATAACTGGATGCATACGTTAGCGCGAGCGGGTTGAAGTTTTTTAAGTGTCTACCCACGAGGAGATATCTTCCGTACGTGTGCCAGGTCATGTCCCAGCTGTGAACGAAGGGCGCGAAGTCGTTGATTAGGAAGCCGCAAGTGATCTGGCCCATAGCGGCGAGCTTCAGCCCGTTAGCATACGAAGAAGATCGTCTGAGTTGTGTCTTGGCTTACCCATGCGATAGGTATTAGGTCTACATGCAATTAGTGAATATGTATAAGTTGAGGTGAAACATTGGGGTAGCTTACAGTCTTCAGCGTGAAGCTTGTGTATAACGTGTATTTTGATATATAGACGCGTCCACGCAAATACCGTGACCGTAATCAGAGTAATGCTAACAATCGTGTTTGCCACAATTGCACTGCTGGGCGGATTGTCGAAGTTGGACTGAACGCCCGGAGGCGGATCCGCCGCCGCCTCGTTATAAATGTAGTCGTCCATCTTGTTACAGCATTCCTTCGAATCGAGTTCGGAAACTGTCAGACACTGCTTTGTGGCGGTTGTGTGTGTTGCAGTGGCTTGCAGTGAGGTCGTAAAGGTGAGGTTGTACAACCAGCGTGTGGCGGTCGGGAGTCATGAAACGAGGGCCCTAGAGACCCCAAGGCGATGCATGATTTTAACAAAGCTCATTACAGCAGCCAATCAAAACCACACAATCATGTGGGAGCTGCTGACGTGGGACAAGGCTCCACGGATTGGTCGAGTTTCTCTGACTTCGGTCGGGTTTTACTGGGTGCTGTAAACCCGGAGGATTGAACGATATCACCAGGCTGGGCCCGGGCCAATCAGCAAGTCCGCTGTACAGTGCCACAACATCTTTCGGCCCCCGTACGCTCACTTGCAGGGCACAATAGGGAAATGGGATCGGTGCAAATCTTAGTGCATATTGTGGATGGATTCGCGTAGTGTTAAGATGGAGGTGGCTGATTCCCGCGATGAGTCGAGCAGCACGTTGTCAACGTGGGGCGGACATCATCGTATTCTAGAGAAGAATCGCATAGACGTTCGATTTCCCTTCCTTCGACCGCTTGGTGTTAGCATTTGGGTGCTTCTCACGCATAAGGCTCCATCCCACCACCACGTCCCCCTCCCGGCATCCCCCGTAGGTCGGACTTGTCGTCTGCCAGAAGAAGGATCGCAACGTGAAAATCACTACGCCTCATCCCCCTTTCTGCGACCACGTGTTTAGCGCAACGGCGCAGCTAAGTGCACAGGCCAATGAATGTATCTGCAACGGCGGCGAGATGCCTTGCTAGCCCCAAAGTACCGGCCACGAGATTCCCGGCCTGCTGTTCAAGTTGTGTTTTCAGACGAGCGCCTGCAAGAGTTCTCTCTGCATCGAGTAAAGAAACCTTCGTGAACTGATCTCGCTAAGTACGCAGGCCAATGAATGGATATGCAACAGCTGCAAGATGCCATGCTGGCCCCCAATTACCGGCCACAAGATTCCCGGCCTGCTGCTCAAGTTGCCCTTTCAGACCATCGCCTCCAAGAATGACTTCTCCCCGCATTGAACCAGAGAAACCAACGCGGGCACCTGCTCGCATGAAGAGGCTCTTGAACTCTGCCCTCTCTAGCGCGTAAGTGGAAGCGATGCGGCGTAAAACTTGGTCCCACTCGATAGCAGCGTCTTTGAGAACCGTGTGACTGAGGCTCAGGGAACGAAGAGTGTCTTTGCATGGGTCGAGGAAGTCAAACAGGTTGTCGACCATTCGAATGCGGAATAAGTCGAGTTTGCAGGTTTCCATCCGTGGGAATTTGCAGTGTTTAGCTAGGTCTCGCAAGATGTCTTCCTCCAATGAGCTGAAGCATGACAACTCCAGAGTCTGAATGTTCTGGAACCGAGATAGAAATCGCACAATGAAAGGTGCTTTATCCACTGGCATCGCAAAACCTTCGTCCGGATATCGCCAGTCCCGCAAGCTAAGCTGCAGGTGACTCAGTCCTGGAAATGCATGGTCGAACTTCGTCAGAACGGGAGAGATCGACTCCAAACGTCCAATACTTATCGCGCCGCAATTTCTTTCGGGGTCGACGCCTATAAACAGGACATCGCAACGGGATGTGGCTAGTGCAGCCATAGTCGAAACAAATGGTCGGCTCATCTCATTCTGGCTGTTCTCGCAGTATCTACGCCCGAAGAGAAGGTGGTTCTTGTCCATGCCATCGTAAGCGAATATGATGGATGACAAACGTTGCAGCCTCTTGAAAACCGAAGTGAGAATCATCTGATCCTGTCTCGTCTCATTCCAGTACCTAGTCGCCGTCTCGGATTCCTCTTCGATCTTCAGATAGTAGCTCTGTAATTCGACGCGCCTCTCAAAGTCCTGCTGTGCAGTAGCATCGACAATGCCCTTCTCAAGCTCCCATAAGCGAATGGCGAATCGGGGTGTTGCATCCACTACCAGATCTTCCAACAGACCTGCGAAGCGAGGATGTGATGTCATCCATTCCAACTGCCACAAGCTTTCGATGTCCCATTTCAAGGTTCGTTTGCGGAGGAAATGTGTGTATACGTGTAAAGATTGCCGACTGAGGGCTGAGCTCGTTAGGCGGAAGGAACGGATCGACTGAACGTCGAGATGCTCGGCGATGTTCTCGATGAGTTCTGTAGGAAGCGATGATAGCGCCATGGAAAAGGTTCAGTCTGACGAGAGACGAGGATATTGTGGAGTCGTGACATATAGGCAGAGCGGGGAAGTGTTGGCCATGGTGGTGCGAGATTGACGTGAGCACGCACTAGGCTTGGTCAAGCAACACTAGGCGGCTGCTCCAACCAGATGTCGACCACGGTGCCTCGCTTCTAAAATTATGCCAGAGTCTGTCACGCAGACGATGCGTCATGAGAAACTTTTCGATTCCTATTCTTCTTCAACTACTATCACTGTCACTATCGCTGCCTGCCTCCTTAGACCCGCTCTCGCTCGCGCTCCCACTATCTGAACTTGCGCTGCTATCCAACGCGCTGCCTGGTGCTTCGTCGCTATTGCTTGCATCGCGCACAGAGTCTCCTGCTTCGCTTGACGCAGAAGACGCCGAGCCAGAGTCAGAGTCAGCCTCGTCGCTGTCTTCTGAAGAATCTGAGCTGCTATCACTGCTGCTACTGTCGCTGCTCTCGTCACTAGACACATCGGTACGTCGCTTCCTTTTCCTCGCTTGGCTTATAGGGACCAAAGGCCTCTCTGGCTCCGGTGAAAATTTCTTCGAGAGACCGTTCATCCGAACTTGAGGTTTTACGGGTGCAGGTGCAGGCGCTGCGAGACTCAACGCGTTGAGGAGGGCTTGAGCGCGGCCTCGCTTCAGTCGACGAATGTACCCTTCGGAGTGGGGGTGGTCGAGCATGTTCTCGATGTCGCCCTCGAGACGTCTTCTCTTTCGTTCCTGGGTTAGTCTCTCCTGCAAGGCTTCCTCCTCGGCGGCTTTGCGGACTTCGGCATCGTCCATGGTGCTCAACTCTGCGTTGAGTTCTTCGATAGCGGTTGCGCAGCGTTGCTTGAGTCTCTCGATGACGCCAGCTCCTTGAAGGCCCTTGATGTATGCGATCAGCGCCTCCGAGTAGGTATCCGGGATGCGGAATATATTAAGCGCGTTCTCCAAGATGTCGTTTTGCTTGGCCTTGTTGAACTTCCAATTTGGCCGATCGCTGTGGTACTGCGTCAGGTAGTCGGTGTATCGTGATATGTCTTTCGTCTTTCCCGTAGATACTGCAGGCGTGCTTGCTTGCTTATTCTTTGGAGGTAGATCTTGGTGTGCTTCGGCAGGCAGTGTTTCCGTCACTTCGCTAGTCCCCGGCTGTGGAGCCGCGATCAACTTTTTGGCCTTCTTCTCAGCTTTGGCTGCTTTCTTGTCTGCCTTGGCACTCGTGACAGCTGGAGTTGGAAGGTCGTTCGCCGGGTGGCTCTTCGGTGGGGGGGCAAATTGAGCGACTTCGCTCTCTGAAAACTCGGCACCGGCACCCTTTTGCTCTTGCGCCCACTTCTTAAATAGGGTCGAGGCGCTGTTCCCGTCTACCGTCTTGGTGTCGGGAGTGAAAGTAACAGATTTGCGTCGATCTATCCGCGGTGACAATGAGCTCGATGCGCTGTTGGTACGGTCTTCCTTCGCTAGCCTCTTGGTGCCCTCGTGTTTCGCAATAGAAGTGGACTCAGGGAAGTCAGTCTCGGTAGACGCAAGTAAAGTAGCGCCATCGAACGCCACGTCCAGCTGGCCAGGTGAGAGAGATGGGGTGCGGGGACGTTCGTGGAGAGTGTGAGCGCTCGACACCTCTGTTGGAGGCGCGGCAACAGGCTTCCGGGTCTTGTACTCTTCGATTTTGCGGCCCTTCTTCCTTCGATAATTGGGATCTCCTTTCGGTTGCAATTTGTCGGAGGCGGCAGTACTCGACAATGGTGCGGCAGCTCCATTGTCTAGACGCGGGATAGTTGCAGGAGTCTGCCCGGTGTTTCCGTAAGCCTCGTCGTGATCTTGTGTCTTTTTGCTCTTTTTGACCGTGTGGCCGTCATCCTCAGCTGTGTGCTTCCGTTTGCCAAGGCTCGGATTGCTCTCTTCAACCCGTCCGGGAGCATGATGGTCAATATTCGAAATGGGTTCCTTCGCAACCTGAGACTCGCCATGCCGATGCTCGGCGACCTGGTGTTCGTTCTCTTGGTTCTCCGTTCCGGATTGGCTGCTCTTGAGCTTCAGGCCCAGCCTCTTCCAGGCCGGAATCCTGCGTCCGGCATGATCCATGGTGGAAATGGGCAATGTACTGTAGGGCTATACTGTGCCTCGGTCGATTCTCATCGCTTAAGCCCGAATCAGCTTGTCGAGCAGCGTTGTTGATCTGGAAAGGTCAAATGAGAGGCAGAGCTTCGAATTTTCGGAGGGCCCGTGATGACGGGGTCCGTGCATGCGGCGATTCCAACGGCAAGAGCGACAGCTAGGCCCTCCAAGCAACGCGTAACTGCACCTGCCTGCACCCCAGCGACGACTCCATCAACCACCTCGCCCGACGCCGCTGACATCCAATTTCCTCGAGCTACCACCAAGCTGAAGCACCCCGCTGCACATATACTCCCGCCGCCGCCGCCGCCATGTCTGGTGCGTTGGAGCTCCCCCGAAGCTGCTGCTGCTGCTGCTGCTGCGGCCCGTGGGTCCTCTGCTAACAGCTCCCCGCCATGTAGGAAGCGCAGGTTACGACCGACACATTACCATCTTCTCGGACCAGGGCCGGTTATATCAAGTCGGTACGCACATCGCCCTTTGCTACCCGCACCACTCGCATCACAGACGGGATGAGGGGAATCGCCGCTGACGCTGCTTCCAGAATATGCATTCAAGGCAATCACGGCTGCGAACATCACATCAGTAGGCGTGCGAGGCAAGGACTGCGCCGTCGTCATCTCGCAGAAGAAGGTGCCTGTATGTATACACATACACCCGGCTTTGGGTCTATGGACCAGCGCCTAGATGCGCCTACAGCTGCCATGAGCCAGACTGACCCAAGACAGGACAAGCTCATCGACCCGGCGTCCGTATCGTACATCTACAGGCTTTCGCCGTCGGTTGGATGCGTCATGACAGGGTCCATAGCTGATGCCAGGGCCTCTGTGAGTCGGGCGCGCGGCGAGGCTGCTGAGTTCCGCTACAAGTTTGGATACGAGATGCCCTGCGATGTGCTGGCCAAGAGGATAGCAAACATCAGCCAAGTCTACACGCAGCGGGTAAGCAAGGCTGCGGCGGAGCTGAGTGCGGGGAGCAACAGGTGTCGCTAACGTCATTGACAGGCTTACATGCGGCCGCTGGGTGTCGCCACGACTCTGATTTCGCTCGATTCTGAGTTTGGACCCCAACTCTACAAGTGCGACCCCGCGGGCTACTATGTCGGTTACAAAGCGACGGCGTCGGGGCCCAAGACGCAGGAGGCGCTCAACTATCTCGAGAAGAAGCTGAAGAACAAGGAGCAGGCCGAGGGAAACTGGGAGGAGGTGGTGGAGCTCGCCATTACGACGCTGAGCACGGTGCTGTCGGTCGACTTCAAGAAGGGCGAGCTCGAGGTGGGCATCGTGGGCGGCCCCCGCGCCGATGGCGAGGAGGGCACGGATCCGCAGTTCAGGGCGCTCACGGAGGAGGAAATCGACGAACGACTGCAGTCTATTGCCGACAAGGACTGAGCGGCCGCCGATGGCCTGGGCCTGGGACGGGGCGAGAGACGCGGTGGGAACGCGGCGGGCCAGCAGGTAGACAGAAGGGCCTCTGATACGCCATGGCGGCTTTCGACAGCACGCTGTATCAAGGATTAGACTGCTCACTCCTGCATGCGCACACTGTGATCTGGCTTGGGACAGCAGTGCCGACGGCGATTGGCGTGGCTTCTCAGCCGCGACGCAATGGTTTGTATGTACCTGTACCGTTAGTCTCACGTCAAATACAGCGATTCCTTCATACTCCAGCTGTGGTGTCGACGGCGGTCCAGGAACACGGTGCACGCAGTCCTCTGACTGGCTGGCGCGTGCATGGCACAGCCGTGTGTGGCTGACGCTGGCGACGGTGCGGGATGCTCAGGCAGCGTCAGGTAACCTCCCCCGAGCCGCTTATTGCAGTCCACCTTCAGCGAACCTCCACGCGAAGACGCACCGCTAATCTGGGGCTGATCGCCAATCACGCACGCCGATGCGGCTGTTGCCCAAACCCCGCTAGCCCGCATCGGACGATGTGGCTGCGCTCTTCCAGCGCAATAGCGATGGGACCGGCCACTCCAGCTGTCATGGTCATGGTCATGGTCCGCTTGAAGCAGAGCAGCCCATGGCTGTTTGCGTTGGTCGGTCCGTGTCTTTGCTCTCAGACTCCCCATACGCAGTGCTACTCTTACACGTTATCGTAACCCCCTAGCATTCCTTGCGATGCTGAAGTGCGCTGCCAGCTGGAGAGGGCTGCTCACGGCCCTAAGTGGAGATCTCGGCAAGCACGCCTGCGGGAGGGACCAGCCTGACTGACTACTGTGCGTCTGTACCTGGCTCCTCCGACTACCTCACGAACGCCCGTTGAGCTTGAGCGCCCTCGTTATAAAACGGTCGCCACGCCGCCGCCATCAACATCATCGACACTACAGGTTCAAGCCTCAGGACCTCTACCGACTACTCTTGCCGCCTCTGACAACCATTCGCTGTCTCCTATCCACTCCCCTCCACCATGTCCGACGGTCGTAAGGATGCCCCTACTCTTCTACTACACCGCCCATCACTTCGTTCATCACTAGCCAACACCCCAATCCTTCTCTTCATGACCAAGAAGAACGAGCACTAACACTGCCCATGTAGTGAACGATGCCCGCGCCATCCGCGTTGCGGAGATCATGGGCGACTTCCGCAACCTCCAATACTACCTCAGTCAACTACGCGCTACACCGACCGCAGAAGAGTACTATCTCGAAGGCTACTCGCTGCTCCGCCAGTGCGCAGCAGAAGCGCAATCCATTCTCGAAACTCCCTTTGCGGCCAGCAGCGGCGCGCCAGGGGGCGACCCGGAGCGCGAGAAGCTACAGCTGAGGGCGTAAGTCGTCTTCTTTCCATTTGCTGTCGACTACAAGACCAATATGGATGGCCCTCAGGTCTCTCCTAGTGGCTCAGTGGTCTGGGGATCGTGGCACGAGCAAGAGAGAGCAGTCAAACTGACGTCAGAGCACAGAATCATTACCGATGCAGCGGTGCGGCGATTCCAGTGTCAGAGGGCTTATTTGAGGGCGCATGCGGGTTTGCGGTGGATGAATGCTAGGAACAGCATTTTGCGTGGGCAAAAGCCTAATGCGAGCCATTTTGGTGCTCTACAGGCGGCAGACAGCACTTTGCGCATGGTATGTTACATCACATTATATTCACGCTCTACACCACTGTCTCTAGCTCCATGTCGACGACGTGAAGAGGATCTGTACTGATGGTGCTTTGTAGGAACTCCTCGCCATAAGCGACGCCCACGTCGACAACACACTTCGCTCCCAGGACGCGGGACAGGGCAAGTGGCTCTCCGAGGACCCGTCGCTGGTGCACATCCAGCAGTGTCTTATGAGCCGGTAGACGTTGTCCGGCTTTTGCTCCACCGACTCCCTCAGTTTCCCGTACTTCGCTATGCTTTCCTCCTCGACTTCGCCTTTCCTACGATACCCCCCGCGCCATACCTTTCCGCGTCATCGTTTCCTCATTGCGAGCTACAACTTTCGTCCACCGTTACATCTCGCACCGCGCGTCTTGTCCTCGAGCCACGCACACACGCACACACGCACATGCATCCTCGGCATAATTGCATCACGTCGCGTCCAGACACGTTCTAGATGCTTCTGCGCTCGCGGCTTTGAACTTCCCTTTTCGGGCAGATGCTGGGCATCGCCGACAGACACATCCCCGTCACAAAAGCATATCGTACATGAATCTTTCCGTTGGTGTGGTCGTTGGATCCCTTTAGCGTTGGTGTTGGCGCAAGACTTTCTTTTTAGCGAACTGGCTAGGTCGGGGAGGGCTAGTGGGCATGTATATAGGGGCTGCTGGGGAAGGAATTCGCGAGAGTGATTGGAGAGGGTATGTATATGTGGTTTGCTTTCCTTTGTTTGTTCTTTCGCTTCTTTGGGTTTCTGTCACATCTAGGGTCTGCATCTTCTGCGTTTTCAAATTGTTTGTCTAGTCTGTTTCTTTCATTCTTTCTCTTCATGTATAGACTTGCTTTTTCCCGTACATATAACCTACTGTCATCGGCACATAGCATATTAGCATCAAGACCAATCATCGTTATGTAACACTTCTGAAGCACCATCACCCACGCTTTCACGACTAAGGAATCCACTTCCCAATACAGCAGAGCTATTCTGGTGAGCACCCTCCACAACTCCAACTCCAAGATCCAAGAACACAAACCTAAGATAAGCTCAACCGCTTAGCTCACTTTCTAATCCGAGCGCTGCGCACAAGGCTAGCTAGCCGTTCAGCTGAAGTCAAACGCCGACAATTCTAAGATTTTTTCAGCTGACGATGACATGACCGACGCTGTGGTTCAGCTCCCGAGCTGCTGGGTGCTGGAGCCGCGTCGGGGGTGCGTGCATGGGCTCTTGTACAGCTTTGGAGATCTTGGAACGCGGTGAGAACTTACTTTGAGCTGGGGGCCTTGGGTGGTGTTGCGGTGGGGGTTCCGGGACGATACATACGCGGATGGATGGACGGGACAGGAACTGTATGTGCAATGGTGCGTTCGGGTATTCCTGCTACTCTCTCTCCGCGGGATGTGGAGGAAAGAATTAGTACGCCTACCAAGTCAGACGTTCACACCATAGCGCAGTCCCTCATTCGGTACCTACCACACTACCGTCCTACGATCCCGTCCCCACCACACCCCTCCGAACCCTCCACCCATGCTTAGCAGTCTTCACCCAAACCTTCCATCCTTCGCACCGTACACTATCCCAAAAGAACACCACGCCACACCGCATTGCCCAAACGATACTTCAATGGGAAGCTCCGCGCGGCACGGGAACCTAATCGGCCATCGCCTCGTGGTCTGCGCACGGGCCACTGTCGCTTGTGGGCGCTTCCACGTGGTGATCCTTGCGTTCCCGTGCGTTAGTGCGTCAATTTTGGGGATAGAGGGCGCGGAAGGGGGATGGCGCTGCTCGGGGTTGCCGATCTTGGTTCAGGACATGCGCGACTGCGGAGTTGAGGTGCAGGACGGGTGTGGTGGTTCCGGTGTGCGGAGGGGTCGCAATGAGAGTCTCTATGTTTGGAGCGAGAGAGAGGAGGGAAGCGAGGGTGTGGCTGAGGTAGATGTAGAGGTTAAGAAAGGGTAGACGTCTCGTCGACGTGGGTATCGCATATGTCGATGACGGAAAAGTGAGTAAGGCTGGCGCGACGGGGGAGGCGCTGTGGGTCTGGTCCACCAACATCGATCTGGGACTAAAGTGCAGTGCCCGGCTCTTGTTCTGGATAGTATTGATGACGATGAGTATAAAATGACGAGTAGAGGGGTGTTCGCATCGTGGGCTTAGGTACTGTTACGTGATGTTGTGAAGGCTTAGGAGGTGTGCTTTCCGTGCTTCTATCTGTCTATTTCTTCGGACTGAAATCGAATGTACAATGCATTTGAGATGTAGGATCTCATCGAGTCTTTCGTCCAGAGAAGAAAGAGACGGACATAAAACACCAAAATCAGTAGGCTTAGTCTTAAAGCACGCAAAACCATCGCGATCGGAAAGACCAAAGTGCACACCACAGCCTCACACTACATAGATCCACATCCATACCCCCACTCCCTCGCAGCGCCCACGCATCCTCGCGCCGTATTCACCACAAGCAGGGCCTCAGCCCCTACCTGATCTTCCCCAGCCACACCACCCGTACCCCTCACACCCTCCCCATATCCTCCTGATGCCGCTGCGCCATCGTCCTCAGCTCATCCAACTGCCTCCGCCTCAACTCCACAAACTCGTCCTTCTTCCGCTCCATCTGCGCAACCCGCTGCTCCCGCACAAACAGCGCCTGCTCTTTCCGATGTAATTCGTGCTCTCGCTCGTTGAGGCGCCGCTCCCGATTCTTCATCTCGTCTTCGCGTTCATCCACGCGCCGTGCGCGTGCGTCGAGGGCTCGCCGGCTGAGGTTGTGATCGACGGTTTCGGGGCTTGAGGAGAGGCGGAAGGGGGACTCCGATGGGGCGGTGTTGGGGTACGCCATGCAGATATCGTCGCTACTGTCGTATTCGTTTTCGTTCTCGGTGTCCAATTTTGGAAGAATTGGGGGCATGCGAGGTGGGTAGACGCACACGAGAGGGAGTCCCGCAGGTCTGATGTTTCGCGCACGCCTCGAATTCAAAGAAGCGAACGGGTCGGAGGAAAAAGGAGTACGGCGTTGGGTTTGGCTCCGTGTAGGTACTATGCCTGCTGAGCTCCCAGTGGTATTAATCAGTGGCGAGTTGCCCCTTACAGTTCCTCCATCCCGCTCCCGAGCAGCTGCACCTTCCTCGCGGCGCTGGCGCCTCGACAATTGATTTTGGCGAGCGCGAAAGCGGATGTCCGCGATGTCTTGACGATACTGCTGGAAGCTCTCGGCCGTGACTTCGTCATCGGAATCTGTGTCACTGTCGATCTGAATGATCTGTCCGGGATGAGGATCTTGGTTAGCGGCGGTCCTGCTACCGACCCTATGGCTTCCGGTACGCGCGATGAGATGCCTTCTGATGTCGGATACACTACGTGGTTGAGATGGAGCTGCGATCCATACAGTGCGGCAGATGGGGCACTTTTTCTCTTGCGTCGGACTCGCGGTGAGCAGCTTTTCAAGGCACTTTACGCCGATGACGTGCGTGCAGCCCGGGACACCTGTGATACGAGCAGCCGCCTCATTCGTATACGGCTCCAGACAAATGGCACACTCATCCATGATTGGCGTGCTGGTGGGACTCAAAACGTCGATCTTGGTATTGATGAAGGTGGTGGACGCGAGAGCAGCGGCTTGCATGTCGGCCATTGTGGAAATTGCGGGCTGCGAGCGACGGCGGGTTTCGGTATGCTGTGATTGTGGGCGGATTGGCTCAGGCTGTGACGGTATATTGGGGCGACGACGTTGAGTGTGGTAACCCTCGTCCTTGGGTGGAGGAGGGGGAGGTTGGGTCGGCTGCACCTCCGTGGGAGACGCTGATTGTGGGGTCCAGATAGAATGACCGGGGGATGGCATGTCTTTGGCAGTCGGTACGGGCCTCGTGTGGGCTTGAGGTCATAGGGTGAGAGATTTTGGTTCCATGCGGCTGTGCACGTGGTAATAAGAGACAGAGCGAATCTCATTCACTTTGTTTTCTACTTCACTTCGATTCAGGTCCGTCTCATAAGGGCACCAGCCTTCTCCTCACCCTCAGAGTAAAGACGAGCCCGCCGCACAGACAGTGTCGAAGTTGAAGTTTGCCGCTTCACGTTACGGAATCATTGCTCTCGGTTCCTACATTATCGAGCACTCCGGACCACTCCCGAAGCTTTAGATGGCTGCACGTTCATTCTAGGCCATGGACGGCATGGCATATTGGAACGAAGCCATTCAAGCTGACGAACACAGTGCTTCGGCTAGATAAAATTGTCGTATAGATGCAGAGCATGCGAAGTCCATCCCGGGGGGTCTCAGCACGTATTGGCTCATTGTGAGCAACCCAACCAGTGGGGATTCACAACGCAAACTTCACCTCACTTGTGCACGTTGAGTGTTGTTGTTGGAACCATGAATCTGATATGATGCTAGAGGCGCAAGGAATATACCAATCGTAGACGAAGGGAGCATAATGCCGCCTCCATTCTTCCCGTTCCATAGCTAGCCAGCTCCAACCAATCAAAACGTTCGTATAAATTGCGAATGCCACGATATCCAAAGTCACACTCCGCGAAACTCAACCATAGTGTGCCGGGACAAAGGGTCACTTCAACACACGTATATAAGGGGGACTGCAACACCCCCAGCGTAGAGATAGTATCGAGACCTAATGAATTCAATTTGCATACATTGATCCTCCCTCCGCCTCAACCAATAGCTGCGAGTTACAAAATTCCTACTTCCTTCCCCCACTGGCACAATAGGAAGCACAAACCGTGACCGCTCGCATCACAACCCCTCCCCATCCTAAAACTCCTCCGCATACCCCACCGCCACATCCTCCAAACCCACCAAGTCCCTCCAAGCCCCCCAAGTCTGCCGCCAAAACTCCATCATCTGCCCCCGAAAGACTTCGTCCCCCACAACCTCCCAAACCTCCATCAAATCCTGAAGAATATCCCCGAAAAGCGCCATCATATCCTCGAAGCAAACCCACACATACTCCTCCTCACAAGATCCCCAAACTGTGACCATTTCCGAAGCAATGTCTGCGATCAAGTAGATGAAGGGAGTGTAGTCGTTCTGAATATAGGATGTGATGGCCGCGTTGGTGTGCGAGGGGAAGTAGGGCGAGGAGTAGATGTGCCAATATTGGAGTCGGATCTGGGTGTTGGCGAGTTGGGTGAGGATGTTCTCGAATGCTGGTACGAGGATGTTTTGGGCCCAGGTGTGCCTGCGGCGGTAGGAGAGAAGACGGCTTGCTCGGTCTGATAACCGGAGTCGTTCTTCTCGGAGTTGGGCTGGCGTTGGGTTTTGGTGGAAAGAGGACATTCTGGAAGGGTCTTGCTTCTTGTAGAAAGCAGGAAGCGGTTTTGTAGAAGATTGCTTTTCACGGGGAAGGTGCTTTTGCAAAGCTCAGATGCGAAGGCTAAGTCGAGCAGTGAGTAGATGCGGGTTCTTATATGCAAGACGTGCTAGAGAATCCAATTTTGGGAAAACCATTCTTTATTCTAGAATCTAATTTCGAGTTGCTACTTTTCGAAATCGGTGGCCGAAATCTGGAAGAAAACGACTGACCAAGGTTGCCCCTTCTGTCGACCACAAGACCCCTTCGAATAAAACCGCTGCCTAAAAGAAACAATGGTACAGCCAACTATACTAGCAATGGTATCAAGACTTGTTTCCAAATCTCAAGGCACCATTTATCGCGCAAAACTCATATTCTCAAAGAAATCGTCTTCATAAATCTGTCATTTACCACGCACTCATCTCCAAAGAAACCCCCATCACACAGCAACACGCTTCACACATTCCGCAGCTTTCCAACCGACGATTTCAACCAACTACCTTAAATTAAACTCCTACCAACAATAAAAATGGCCGGTGCTACCTCCCGCTCCGATTTCGAAGCCAACCAGCTGAACCCCATGCCCGTGGACGGTGACTCTGACGCCGACGATTGTCCAATCCACCACGGCCCATACGACGCCTCCGATCCACCCGTCCGCATCACCACCTGCAACCACACATTTGGCCGCCACTGTCTTCTCGCCTGGCTGCAGACCAGCAACACATGTCCGCTCTGCCGCGCCGTGCTATTCCCTCTCCCTGGTAGTTCTATCGCTGAGCGCGACCTCCACATCGTAATCAACATGGCCCTGCCAAATCCATCTCCACTATCCACACGCATCACCATCTTCGAAGCCGCTTCCGAGATCGAAGAGCTGAGCGAAGAAGAGATACATCAAGTACACTTGCGCCTCGACAGAGCCTGGCAACTGTGGAGCAATAATCGACCAGATCACCACAACTCATTGGAAGGCGCGTTGGAAATGACCATCTATCCCAGCGGCATGTTATTATTCAATAATGTGAATGTGGTGGAGCAGCTGTTGCTTCGTCCGGGACATCTCTGGGACTGGAGTGTTATTCGGCACGTGCTGCATTGTGCGTTTGATGACTGGTTGGCATGTTATATGGGTATTGGGTTGGTTCAGCTTCCAGATGGGTTCTGGAGAGTCGCGAGGAGGAATGATATGGAGATTGAACGGGTAGAAAGAGGCTTTGCTGTTGGTGAGGAATTGCAGGTGGAGATGGTTGATAGTTTGCCAGAGATGCATGAGGATGTAGAGAATTTAGATGCGTTTCAAGACCCTGCAAATGGCGAAGAGTGGCAGGCAGTGATGGACTCTGGGTTTTCGGGATTTACTGGGGATGCCAACGTTCAAGAGAAGCTGTAGCGACATGTCGAGACTCTGACGCGACGACTTCGCAATTAGACACACAGGCACGAATATCATCTTCAAGTCTATGAGCACCACTGGTCGAGGACCGTTGGATGGGGTATCGTTGTATCGTGCTCGTCTATCCGTACTCCATCCCGTCGCAAGCAAACCTTGATGAGTCTGCGAGGCAGCTCCAGTACTGCGTAGGTCAAACCCCGCACCAAACAGTTCGCACCATATCCCGTTTTGCATTCCCAAACGCCGCGCTACACAAAAGCCAACGTGCAAACACTCAGCTAAACTTTCATTTGATCTCACATCAAGCAACAATCTTTGCAGTACTCGGCACCTGTTGTGGCGTCTCCTTCTCCTTGTCTCGCTTCTTCTCACCCTTCCTCCTCCTCTTCGGCTGATACACATCATTAAAGTTCATGACCATAGCCAACCACCTCATATCATGATCAGGCTGATGAATCAAGTCGCCCAACAGCATTGTAATCCTCGTTTGGAAATCTTTGATAAGATGTGCAAGGCGTTTACGAAGAGCGGGGAGCACATCGTCTTCGCTAGCGCTGCCGTCGCCGAGTTTGAGCAGAGGGGGTGGGAAAGGCGAGTCGGCGTCCGAGCGGGATGCGCGATGGGGCTTGAAGGGGTCGGGCGAGGATGTAGAGAGTGCATCCTTCTCTGATAGACCCCAGCGGCCGGCTGCGGTGCGGGTCTCGATTTTTGCGGCGTGCTCCTGGCGACGTGTGAATTCGGCGACAGAGAAGGAGTAGAGACCATCCACAGCGTCTTTGTATGACAGCATCGTCTTGAGCAACTCGTGTAGCTGCCCAGTGAAATCCGTACTCTGGCTTCCCAACAGACCTTTGCGGGTGATGCTATTGAGATATTTGGCATGCGCTTGAATCATATCGTCGAGTGTGCTCTCAGGCTTGTGCAGCGCCTCTTGCAGCTCATTCCATGACGACTCAATGACTTCGAAAAGAATGTAGTACTGGAGTTGATTGATGAAATGAATCATCTCCGCGATGCCACATCGGACATTCTTCCAGTCAGAGCCAACCTTGTCGGAGACTGTGCTCAAGACACCGCGGGCTCCCGTCATGCATCGTCGCCAGGTCGAGCCGAGGGCGAATTCAACGCGCTTCACTCGCCAGAGGAAGTTGAAGACTTTGAGGTACTGCTTTGAGCCGAATGGTGTGACGATGACATCGACCGGAGCATCAATCTTGTATTCGAGAGTAAAGACGTCCCAACCGATCTCTCCATGTGATAGTTCGAGCATACGGGAGTCGAGACGCCGTAGCACTTCCTGTGAGTCGAATTGCGCGTTTGAGTTGCGCACGGCATGCTCGAGCTGAGCTGTTAGCGTATGCCGGTATTGTGTGTTGGCGGGGCGGTCAAGGTTGGCAGACAACGACTCCATCAGCACCGCGATGAAGTCGCCTGCACCGAGGAGTAAGTACTTCTTCAAGGCTTGCAAGTGATCGAATAGTTTGAACTTGTTTGCCATGAGGTCGATGAGGCGCGCCATGGTGGTCTTGTACGCATCGCCGATGGACTGCTCCAAATTCGCGGTGTCACCGTATTGCAGCTCTTTCGATGCTTCCTTGGAATACGTGTCAACCCACGCTGCATCTCCACAGCCGTAGCGGATGAAGTTCAGCGTCTTGCCGATCAGGAAAACCTTGTTGGCAAACTCTTCGGTAATGATGGTCGGCACCATCTTCTCGTTGAGCTTGTACTTGTCTTCCCACACGCTCGTGGCACCACCCTTGCCTTCTTTCCCGCTGGCCTCACTGATCTCCTCCTCGCTCTGCTCCGACACGAAGAACTCGCCAAAGGGATCTGCAAGCTCGCCGTCGTAGATCCACTGTCGCAGCATGTCGTAGAAGGGGCGTGTGACGTGTGAGAGCAACCGCTCGGCAAATGCACCGACGTAAGGGTCGCCATGTGAGAATGAGAAGGAGTGGATGAGCGAGATGAGCTCGCCGCCCTTTTTTGTCTTGGACTCTTCGACCATCAGACTCATCAGCCGTAGGCCCTGTGTCGCTTCCCGTGTCCATATGACGCAGCGTTTGAGGGTGACGCCAGCCTTTCCGATGCCATGGTGGGGCTGTGCTTCATCCAGTTGCGCCAGCGCCCGCCGGATCTGACCTTCGAGGGTGGCCACCAGCCCTAGGTACGACCGCAGTTCTTTGCCCAGCGCGGACCGAAAGCTCTGCCCGACGAGCCCACCTTCGGTGGACTCTACGAACTCGGACAGGCCGCGGTATAAGAGCGATGGCTCGGCGAGGGTATGCAGGAGGCTTATGAGAGGCACGGGCAGTGTCTGCGGCAGCTTGAGGGCTGCTGAAGACGAGAAGGCAAGATTGGTCGAGGAGAGTCCTTGTAGGGTGAAGGGAAGGTCGCGGAGAAGGGCAGGCTCGGTCGGTCCCGTGGTCGGCGTCGTCTGCTCTCCATCCACAGGCGTTTCCTTGCTTGCCTCCCGCGTGCGTCTGTCCCTCCGTCTTTCTGGCCGCTCTAGCCGCTCTGCCAGCGGAGGTTGGGATGCCGTCGCTTTGGGCGAGCCGTCGTTGAGGGGAATGTGTGACAGGCCCGGCCGTGAGAAGGCATCTCTGAAGGCCGGGCTCCCGAGGGGCTGCACACGGGCGTCGTGGGCGTCGTGGCGGGGTTCGGACGGTTCGGCGGGGCGGGGCGTGTCGGAGAGCTCGAGGAGGAAGTAGAGCATGCCCCATTTCTGGTCCAGCACCGGCTGCGACACGAGGCGCGAAAAGAGGTTGTTGAAGCGTGCGCTCTTCTGCGCGCCGTCGTCGTCGGCGGATACTACGCAATGCTCAGCAACGCTTTACCAATAATCGCTGTATCTACGCATTCATACTTCTCGTGTCAATCAGCTCGGCTACGTGGTTGATGTCGGGCACCACTGGCAGCGGCCCGGCGTTGAGCAGCTCGTCCCAGGCGCCGTTGTAGGCCTCGTCGAAGCGCTCGTCGGCCTGTTGCGCGTCTTCATTGGGGTCGTCTGGCACGATGCGGGCCATCAGCTCGTTCAACGCGTGCGCGACGCGTTCCCGGTTGAAGGTGGCCATCTGGGCGCGTCAATTGTCTGCGCATGTCTCTGCCCTCCCTGTGGTGTTTGTATGTTGCCCCAATCGGCCCTCGCGGGGTAGCCGCACGGGCCATGGGACCATCCCATATCACGCCCAGCGGACCTGTCACTTCTACCTCCCGTCACTACCACCACTTCTTAGGCTGCCCTAACGTTGCCATGTCTGGCATTCTCGAATTTCTACAGCGCGAGATGCAGGTGGTGATGGCTACTCTTGATTTGTTCGCTTCCCCGGCCGTCTTTTACTGACGCCCAGCTGCAGCAAGATGAAATCACCTACTGGACAGGCAGTTGCCGAGGACAACTCGAACCAGCATTTCAAAGCTTTGAGAACTTTACCTCGGTGCTTCGGCTGGCAATGAGCAGCGTGGTTGAATATGGGAATGTGATTGTGATTGAAGTACTGACTGATATACTCTGAGATATGACCGATATCCAACATACCGACATTTCAGTCCTCTCAATCCTTCCTACGGGACGCTCTCACGTTTCAGTCCAATTCGTCTCACCCTAGTCTCTCTCTCTTGCATTCCAATTTCTCTCTCTTGCAGCCTCAGCTGGGCTGGAGGCGTGAGCAGCCAGCTCTCCCCCCGCCCCTAAGTACTTATACAGCCTATAGCCACTTTCTTTCCTTCTCTACCTCGACACTCTCCAGGCCCCTTCTTCTCTTCTCCACTCCAACACTCTCCAAACCAGCACCAACAACACACTCTCCAGCTACGACCATGCATAAGTCCGGCCCAGGCACACGCAAGCCAGCGCGCTCGCGGACATCAACGGTCAATGAGTCGCCGCCTCCGAAACGACTTCGCGCGACCTTCGACGACAACTTCGATACCAATGACGCTGCCAATGGCTCTATCCGCGCATCAGTGATGACGCCTTCCTCCCTATCCCAAGGTTCTGGGTACGACCAGGTGCTCATGGATGTAGAGGCGCAATCCGAAGCGCAACCGAATTCAATCGCTGCAGGGGACACTGCTACACCAGGCAATCCCATCAAGGGAACCCTCCCCATGCAGTAAGTTTGTCACCACGACCTTCTCAGACGCTGATCTTCGTCCAGCAAGCTCCTTGACTCCACCATCACCATCGTATACGGCAAGGAACTCCACAAGGAATGCAGCGTTCATTTACAGCTACTCTCCGATCTTAGTCCAAAGCTACGTCAACAATTCTATCAGGCTGCAAACCTGCGCGAGAATTATTCAGAAGTCAAGTCGCTGAGGCAGAAGGTCAAAGCTCTGCTTCCACCGGAAACCAACACCGAAGTCTTCCTTCATAAGGACAGAGTCGATGAGATGGTCGCTCGGGTACGCATTATCTGTTCTCTATGTCTCGCGTTCATGCTCACACTCTAGGCCATGCCTTTGATCACTAGAGCATATAGCAAATTCCCTCTCCTCGAGTACCAGACTGCGATCAAGAAAGCTCTGGAGGCCACTACCGATGAGCAGTTTCAAGACAGCAAGCTGTGGAAGGTCCCTCCCTCAAGTGGAGGTCTCAAGAGGGCGGACTATCCTAGTTCGGTTATTGTACCACGCCTAAAGCTCATGAAACCTGAAGCTGTGCTTGCCGTCCTAAGTCGACTATACCGAGCATTGCGGAAGATAAAAGCTCAAGAGGAGGACAAGGCTTCCAGAGATTCGATCAAAGCAGCAGCTCAACGTCGTGTCATACTTCCTTACGTCGACGAAGACATTGTAGGATCGCTGCTGCATTGGATCTACAACAACGAACTGCATTTCCTCGACGCGGCTCATCTTTGCAACATTTGTGAGATGGCGGAGCGCCTCGGCCTGCAAGAATTGACAGACAGCTGCCTTGCCAAACTATCCAGTGCCGCGAGCGCGGCTCTCGAGCATGCCGGGGCCGCGAACATACCTCTGCGGGATCTCCTCGAAGAAATCCAAACAGCTGTAGACAGCGGCACTGAAGCAGCTCGCGATCCTCTTTCTGGTGTTGTGCGCATCGTCTTCACTTTCGTGCTTCGGCAGAAGTGTCCTCCAGCTATCCTCAAACATCTCGTCATCGAAGCTGTTGCGAATAGTGCAGATCCCAGCGTGGTGGACACCTCCCTCCGAATGATGACTGGCGAGATGAAGGATCAGCTCTGCATGGCTCTCTCGCACCGTCTGTCCAAGCTCAACAACATTACGCTTAAGCGGAAGCGTGGCCACAACTCGGATGCTTCTTCCGGCGCCTCGGTGAAATCCGAGAATCCAAACAATTTGGACGCTGAGATGAAAGAGGCAGGCAACAACCCGAGCAATGACATTCCCACCGACGTTGTTGCCACTCCTGGTAACGACGCTGGCGAGCACTTCGACCAAGAGCATCTCCAGTTCTGAGGGTCCCACACTCACCAAGGTTGGGCACTAGGTGCGTCGTAAAAGCAAGCTATCTGGGCGTCTAGTAGAAGGACTTACATGCTAAGACCCGGCTAGATCCGCTTTACAAAGTATGATTGTGAACACCAACCTTGAGGTCATTTCCACCATCGATTACTTATTTCATTTTCATGTGTGTCTGGTCTTATGGCGCATGAAAATAGGGTACCCCTTGGGCGTTCTGGTGGACAGAGCTTGTGGGTTCTGTTTGAGTCATCCTTCCATGGCGATTAGACAACAAGCCATCGTTGGTCGGATCATTGTCAATCATGTACTGCTTTCAGCTGCGCCTTGGTCGGCTACGGTAGGCGGCTTCAGATCTGGTGCATCTCATATCCGGAGTCAGTTCTAGGTCAAAGATATTCTTATGGTCGTGTCCTCCCTTCTTCTTTACCGCGCTGTGATGCTATGCACAGGAATATATTAGGAGACATGGTCAATAATACCGGCCACTTCTTCGCGAAGAAGCACCTCACTGTGAAAAACCCGCACTCCCCACTCATCTCGCTATGATGAGATCATAACTGTCAGCTCAGCCCAAAATACCTGTTTCGAAGTTGGCGACACTGAGCGCATGCGCAACAGGGACAGGTGAACCTCACAAAGGGTAGTTAAGCGCCCGTTTAATCTGGCGTCTGTTTCATTGCGATGAAGGCTAATCTTCTCGGACCTTATTTTCGAGTATGATGTCGAGCGACCTCCCAGCCCAAGGCGACTACTATCGATATCAGATCTTTGCTTATGGCAAGCAAGAGTCCGCAAGCCGAAGCTTTGATGATACAGGTCTAGTCGTAGTCATTAGTAGCACAGTTGTTGGTGTTTAAGACTGGACATGGATCAATTCATTCCGTATCCGCACGTGGCCGCAGACGTGGTCTGTTACCGATACCGGCCTTCGCTTGTAGTATCTTGATTCCGGTACAGGGATAGTCAGTGAATCAGATGTGCTACCATCCTAGTAGGGCATAGTAGGTAGGGGAGGGTAGAAAGGAGGACCTTGGAAGAGGTGAGCAGCAGGCTACATTCGCTTTAGGATTAGGTAACGATTAACACTCATGAAGCATTGCATCTAGAAGAAGAAATGGCTAGTCTACGTCTGCAGCTATGAGCAGATTTAGAGTCAACCACTTTATGTCTAGTCTTAGACATTGACGTACGTGCCACTAACGACTACGACTAGACCTATGTCATCAAGCCTTGCATTACCCCCAGTCGAGAGTATCACAGTCCAGCCAGGTCAGCTTATCCGCCGTCGACTGCCGAAACGCAACGGCCTCGTTGAGTATAGCGGATGAGCATTGAGGCAGCCTGTGTCACGAACGGTGGACGCAGCGGTCGCCCCTTAGTGTAACGCGGTGATGGAAATCCTGGTCCGAGGATCCGACAACCGGGTCCAGTAATGATCTGAAGCGTGCAATTTCTCACGCAACGGGCGAAGGACATGAAGGTGCGTCAGTGGCAAGAAGGGGGGATTAACAATACACCACCGTATTCTCCACACCAAGGCGCCGACACATCGGTAGCAGCAGGACCATCTGCAATTGCGATCCGAACGGCAGTAGGTTGACCTCCTGAGAAGCGGCGAACCAGACCCTTGGACCTGCTCACGACATCTCGTATGTCAATCCAAAGTGTTTCGCGTTTCACGATGATACCAATTCCGCGCCAACCCAGAGACCACCATCATCCCCAAACACCAGCCTAGCAACAACGGGCGTACCTTGCAGCACTTGGCTAGCGCACAAAGTCCGCGTTTATGTAGGACCGTTGCGCCCCACATCCCAACACGCAGCTTGTACGACAAACATGGCATTCTTCGGCCCACGCTCAGCAGTTGGGGTCGACGAGCCGAACTTGGAACCCAAGACAGTTTCGCCGCTCGCTTTCTACGCAACGAAGGGATGCTGGTCAAGATGATGGATAATGACACTGGAGAGAAGGACTGCTGGAATGCACCCGCAAAGCCGCCATCCAAAACGTCAACAACCGCTTATTACGGCATTGTTATCCTTCTGCATCTGCATGGACATCCGTCTATCGACTACTCTACTTGGAGAGAAGTGATCGCGGGGTCTGGTTGCGCGGGCGTCGCCAAGCGCATATCCAGCTGCACGTCACTTTGCGCCACGGCATCCGAGTTCAGTAGGTGTCTGGAAACTTGCGGCCGATATGGAGAGGTGGCGCTAGCGAGGCTCCTTTACATTCCACGTGGGATGGTGAGATGCCGCACCGCGGCTCAAACGGAGCGACGCCGAAGTCATGGCGTTTAGAAGGGGGCGGTTATATTGCGGCCTCGTGCCTGTGGGACGGCGTGAGTTAGTTTGCTGAGGGTACTCGTGCTCTTTGTCCCGGTTCGTCTGAGCATATAACTGAAAGGCGTAGTCGCAGGTCCTCCACTGTTATTCGCACTCCTTCGCTCGGGACCCATGGGCGAGTGCTTCGGCAGGTTCGGAGATTTCAACATTGCAGTGTCCGGATCTTGAGGGTACGAACGCCCATGCACGAACTGCATGCGAGACATACACTGACCCCGTACGTCAACATTATAGGTACAAAGGCACTGCCACAATCACAACTTCTTTGGTACATTCAACTCATCACCGCTCCTTTGTGTTTCTACTCCGTCTGTAATCCCATCGCACAATGTCAGACCATCCCTCTGGTCATACTTGGGTCCCCGCTGCCAAACCTCGTTCCCAGCCAACGAGACCACCAGTCAAGTTCCACCTCCCCTTTCCACGGGAACCGCACCCGTTGCTATTCTTCCCGCAAATGCCACCAACACCGAAGGTGAACAACAACATCTTCATCTCGACAATTCAGTTCTCGGACGATTTGGAGAAAGCCGTCGTACGATCGGCGAGACCGTACGAAAACCCAAGGAGCAGTGCATCGACACTTGTCTCAAACACATCCTACGTCAATATCTACAAGCCACATCCTCGACAAGAGCACGAATTACTACCACCAAAACGCTCCTCCCGCATCATTCGACATCTACGATACACACTCTTAACAGTCTATCGCCGCCTCTTCACCCTAGTATTCCTCCTCAACACAATACCTCTTACACACGTTTTAAACACGCATAAAATCAACCTCGACACTCTCGCCACATGCGCCTCAACAAACCTCCTCATCGCCATCCTAATCCGCCAAGACTACACCATCAACACCATCTTCCGCACAGCCTGGCACACACCGTGGCGACTACCCTTGCGAGCGAGGCGGTGGATTGCAAGATGTTATTGCTACGGCGGGATTCATAGCGGAGCCGCGGTTGCAGGGGCGTTATGGTGGTCTGGTTTTTCCGCCATCATGATGATACAGTTCTTGAGAAAAGGGCTGCATACGGTGCCGATTGTGGCCATCACGCTGGTCATTACGGGGTTGTTAGGGGGCATCGTGGTGCTGGCGATGCCGGGGCCGAGAAAGAGGTGGCATAATGCCTTCGAGCTTACGCATCGGCTGCTGGGATGGGCATCGGTCGCGTTGTTCTGGTTACAGCTTCTGCTGCTCACACAGCACATTTCCACCACTACAACTAACCACCCCACCACCTTCACAGCCGCCCTCCTCCAAACCCCCACATTCTACAATCTCACCCTCATCACCCTCATGCTAGTCTACCCCTGGCTCTCCATCCGGTCGTGGACCTTCACCCCCGAAGTCCTCTCCTCGCACGCGATGCGTCTCCGCTTCCGCAAGAAGATACACAGAATGTCTTTTCTGAGCATCTCGACGAGTCCGTGGAGGGAGTGGCATCCATTTGCCGTGTTTCCGAATGGCATGGCCGGAGAGGGTGAGATGGATGCGCGTGGGCGAGACGTTTGCGGTGACAACTCGATGATTGTGTCGGATGCAGGGGACTGGACACACACACTCATCCAGCGCGCAAGAATACTGCAGCAGAAATACGAGGCGTCACAACAACGGACTCATACTCAGGCCTGCTCACAATACCCACAACAAACGTTGACCCTCTACACCCGCACCCACCCCCGTGCAGGCGTCCTCTCCCTAACAACCCTGTTCCCCCGCGTCCTGATAGTAACAACCGGCTCTGGCATCGGTCCCTCCTTATCCTCGCTCCTGCATCGCCCACTTCACCAGTCCATCCGTCTAATTTGGTCTACTCGCTCCCCCCTCAATACCTATGGCGCCGCTATGCTAGCCTTGGTACATCAAGCGGACCCTGAGGCAATCATCATCGATACAGATGCGGTGGGGCGCCCGGATTTGGTGGCTGTGGCGTGGAGGGAGGTGCAGAGGATAGGGGCGGAGGCGGTGTTTGTGCTTGGAAATGAGGCGGTTACGAGGAGAGTTGTGCGGGGGCTGGAGGCGAGGGGGTGTCCGGCTTTTGGGCCGGTGTGGGATAGTTAAATGGGGGTTAAGGAGGGGGGACGTAGTATCAAGGTTCATTTCCTGTACTTTTGTTTTTAGTTTAACGGTTTTGAGGGCGGGTAGATGTAATAGAATTTGTATATAAGGGTTCAGTTGTGGAAAGGGGCTTCGGATGTACAGTTTTTGGCAATGGTATCATATGTCTTACTCTGCTCTTGCCGAAACCACTGTGAATGTCTATCGGAGACTCTGGTAGAATGAAACCTTAAGCCTGTCTAGATACAGGCTTCAGCAGGCCCCCAAGATCGAAGCTGGGTGCCATCACGCCTGCGCCGCCTTAGCAGCCTCCTTCTCTTTCTTCTTGCGCTCCACTTCTGCCGCCTTCGCCAACTTCTTCATTTGGTTCTTCGTCAATGGCTGGCCGTCCTCGCCCATCGTCGTGCCTTCCTCTCCACCTTCTTTCCCCTCCTCCTTCACTTCAACCTTCCGCTCCACCTTAGGGTTTCCCTTCCACTCAAGTTTTCGAGGCAGCAAGAATTCCTCTAACGTCTCATCCGAAACCTTAGCGCGCGCCTCTTGGAACTTCTTAACATACTTCGACATCATGCCGATGCATTCTTTCTTCATGTCCCCCGTCAACATCTCGCCCTTGCGATATTCCTCCGCGAACTTGACCAACTTCTCATCATCATCCTCGAAGTAGGTAAGATACTGATACGCAACATCGATATCCGGATTTCCACCCAACTCTTTATGCAACTCCAGCGTCTCTTGGCCGCCTGAAAACGCATGCTTGTTGATCTTGTTCTTCACCGTTTTCTCCGAGTCAGACATGAAGATTGCGGAGTTGGGATTTGAAGCGCTCATCTTGCCACCCGCGCCTTGCAGTGCGGTGAGAAACTTTGAGTGGATAAGGGCGGGTTTGGGGGAGGGTTGATCCATGCGGTTGCAGTTTTCGCGGACGAGGCGGAAGTAAGGGTCCTGATCTATCGCGCAGGGGATGAGACACGGCATAGCGGCAAGTTTGGCGGAACGGTGGTATGTTTTTGTGTCGTAGCCAAAGATGAAGGGGTAAGAAGATGCGAAGGCAGCGACGCACTGTTTCGCCGCGAACGCATTGCTGCCGATATTCGTCGAGCCGTGGAAACCAAAGGCGCCACGGACCTGGTTGTTTGTGACGAGTTTCTCGAATTCAGTGGCGTTGAGGGAGAAGTGGCGATTGAAGCCTGAAGAGAGGAATTCCGAATCGATGTACATGAAGGTCTTTTTTACGTCGAAGCCCATGGAGATGATGTCCTTTGCGTTGTCGCGGGCGAATTGGTAGACTTCGGGTTGTGAGAGTTTCTCTTTGAAGAGGAACTTCTCGTCGTCCGTCAACATGATGACGAGCGGAACATCGAAGACTTCCTGCAGCCACTTTGTGAACTCGAAGGGGATCGTGTGGCCGATGTGCATGGCGTCGCTGCTCGGTCCACGCCCCGTATACATTAAGAAATCTCCTTGTTTCTCGTATGTGTCCAGTATGAGCTCAAGATCGCGGTGCGAGAAGAATAGACCGCGTCGTAACCAGCGGTGCGGCTTGTGGCCCGTCACGCGCTCGAAGCGAGCCAGCAGTTCGGCGTCGATGAGCTTGGTGGCCCATTTCTTGGATATAGCTTCGTAGTCGAACTCGAGGACGTTCCCCTGATCGTCGGTCGCGGCTTGGACGTCCCACGGGTTGATTTCTTGCTCGATGGCTTTGGTGGCAGGCGCGGTGGAGGTTTCGGCGAGTGAGAGGGCGGCGACGGCGGGGGGTTCTGGTTCTGTCATGTTTGCGGAGTATTCGAGCGTCAATTGGGCGGTGGAGACGGGTAGAGAAGGGGGAGGGGGAAAAGTGTGACTGGTTCTGGGCGAGTTTATGTATAGATTGCCGTTTGAGTCAACAGCTGTTGTCCCGCACTTTGCACTTTCCAGCCGCGCCGCTAACCCCGCGTCACCAGCCACAGCCGCGCCACATCGGCGCTTGCACTACACGCGATGCCGACCGTGGCAAATCTCGTGACGATCGTCAGAGCAACTCCTCATTTAACAGGCTCTCTCACACCACATTCCTTTCATTCCCCTCTTTGCGTCACCCACCTTCAATACAGTACATTCAATTGCAGCACCGCAATTGGATGCACATGACCATGCTGACGCGCCGAATCAAATAAACACACGCGACCCAAGGTAGCCCACGAGCACCACAACCTCCCTCAAATAGCCATCCACGCATACAGCACCGTTCCGCTTCCCGCCGGGACAGAGCAGCTGCCAAAATGGTCAAATTCTACTCCTCTACCGATACGTACTCGTACCCCTTCCCCGCCGTCACCCTCGCCTACTTCCTGCGCTATCCGAACCCCTACTCCACACACGTGCTCTCGACCGACACCATCGCACGACACTTCGACCCCGAAACGCAGCGTCTCACGACCGTGCGTTTGCATCTCAAGCGATCCAAGCTGCCATCCGCTGTCGTCAAGCTGCTACCCAGCTCGCTACTCGGCACCTCGGCGACCGGCGAATCGCAGACGTATATTCTGGAAAAGTCAGTCGTGGACGTCAACGAGGGATGGATGGACACGGAATCGCGGAATCTCGAATGGACAGGTGTGCTGTCTGTGGTCGAGCGCCAATTGTTCAAGCGCCCGGTCCCCACAGTACCTGAAGAGGTGAAGGTCTTCACGGGCATGGAGGGTGCTGCACGACGCCATGGGCTCATAAACTTCACCGGCAAAGGGGCTGGCGCTCAAGTAGAAGACAACGGCGAGACTACCGAAGTCACGAGCTCCGTCACGCTACACTCCCACATTGGCGAGACATGGAAGAAGAAGCGGCAAGCGGCGGCAGAGGGCTCGAGCGACGAAGAGCAACCGCAGAAGGTAGGTTTCCTGCGAAGCTGGGGCACGCAAACCCTACAGCGAAACATCGAGAAGATTGGCATGACGCGCACACTGCGGAGCCAGCCGAATGCACGCGAGGGTATGAAGGTCGTGCTGGAGCGCATGCGCGAGGGCGGCCTCGTCAACGTCCTCGAAGGCATGCGGCGAGATCGCGAGGCCATCCTGGCTGGACGCGATCTACTCAAGGAGGGTCCAAAACACGGTGACGACGCATGATTGAGGTATCTTATGGCCTCATGTGGCAGGACAGGGTGGGACGCGGTACGATTTTTTGGGCTTCTTAGCGACGGCGTTTATGCTCCTTTCCTTATCTTCTGGCCTCCATGTCTTCATCCGTTCTTACGCCCTTACGTCGCTCCTTAATGGTTCGGCTGGTTAGGTCTGTTTTACTACAACACTCCGCATCCTGATCTTGGATATGTGGGAGGCTTTCTGTACCATATTTCCACGAACGGCAAGGACCGAAACCAATGTAAGATCGATAGGAAAAAATATATCAAATGTACAGACCTGGCTGCTCTCTCATCTGTAACCTTTCGTGGAGATTTCAAGATTGGATGACGATGGGTCACTGAAAGGTTCCGTCTTAACCCCTTACCACCGCTATTTCACCGACCCTTCCTCCTCTCGGCCCCCAACCGCACCCGATAAATACTCCACACCACGCCATGCAAAAAGTAAGAAGACTCCGGACGAGAATCAGGCTCGAAAAGAAGCCTCCACTTCGCGATCTTTCACAAAGAGCTTTTCATAGCTGAAGATCCCCTTCAGGCTTTTCGAACTATGCTTACTTTCAGCAAGGACCATACCAGGTCCCGAGTCAAAGCTGATGTTGGACGGCGGGCGGGAGGGTTGTCATTTTGTGGAGATTTCTGGGGGATAGTGGTATATGGAAGGGAGAGGGTAAGCTGGAATAATATAGGAAGAGAGGAAAACACGAGGGGTATGTTCGTATGGCCGGAGACGACTCAGCGAGGTTCAGATAGGGTTGAGAAGCAGCACGTAGACGGGTGAAACAATTGCTAAGAAAAGAGCATCATTCCTCTCCCCTTTCCACCCTCCACGTCCACCTTCCACCTCAAAAACAGAGCATCGCAAAAAGAAAAATAGAGTCCAGGCGAGAGCCCAACTCGAACCCCCCACCACGCGGTCGTTCACAAGATCTTTTCAGCATCGCAAGAACTACCATTAACAAGGAGGAATCTCCTTCAGCATGAAGCAAGATGCGATAGCACGAGCTCACTGAATATTTGACGGCTGGTAAAGGGATTCTCTTTGGGGGGGTTTTCGGGGGGAAGTGGTAAATATACCGGGGCATAAAACCTATGGGTGTAGGAGAACGGACGATTCGGGAAACTTGTGTGTGGAGGTGACTTGGTGGGGGCAAGCATGTGGATGGTCGAGCCGAGTGGGTTGAAGGAAAGAGCGATTGCGAGTCTTCAACGGCTAACGTTTGAGCAGATGAACTCATTGAAATAGAACATCGACCGAATGCGGCATCGAAGGTTCTACATCTTCCGAGGACAGCAACATCACATATTCGAGTCACCGAAGCACTTGGTCACTAAACTTCTCAGCTAACGAATCCCACCTTCCTCTATTCTAGCTCCATCACAGAGATAAATGAGCGCAACATAAACTATGCCCCTTACCAATAACTATACTGTGGCCATAGCTTCCCTAAGCCGTAGAGAAACACTTCCCTTACGTATTTAGCCATAACCCAAACCCTCGTTTTCACATCCCTCTATCTTTCAGCGTCATGTGGGTACGCACGCAGCACATCTATGTCCAATGGAAACATTCACACGGTAGGTCAGGTCTCAGGCACCCACGGGAAACCCGGGCATCTGGAGATGGGCGATGGTCCGGAGAACGCAAATAGAACACAAAAACCAGAGACACAGAGGCACCTAAGCAAACTGAAATACCACTGCCGTATCAAGTTTTGTATACCCATCATCAAACCTTGAGCAGCTACCGAGATCTGAGCGACAAATCCTCCACCACAGTCAAAGACAAGTCGCTGCGCCGTCAGCTATCTACGCCAGATGTTGGGCCCGATCCTAATATGCCGCAGCATATTCTGTGACATGCCGAAAGTTTCAATGTACCACCATTTTTGTCGCAACCCCGTCGTGGTCGATTACCGTGTCGTCGTAAAGGAGACGCAGAGCATGCGTTCAGGAGACTTCGAAAGACTCACCATCCGCCGCCACCGCCGCCGCTACCCCAGGTGTCCCCACCACCACCGGTGCCAGCGGTAGTATCGTTCCAACCACCGCCGGAGCCACCGTCAGCTGCAGCAGGAGTTGCGTCGCCGTTACCCCAGCCTCCAGAGGCCTGCCCACCATCTCCGGCAACCTCAGCCTTGCAGCGCTGTTTGGGGACTTAGCACAGATGTCATAATTTTACAGTAGATTGACATACCTTGACCGTGTGACCCATTTCGCCACATTGAGAGCACTTGACTTTAGACCAGTCCTTGGGCTCAGGGCAGTCGCGAGAGAAGTGACCCTGTTTCTCACAATTGCGGCACGTCACGTTGTCCGGATTGAGAGGCTGGTCGCACTCCTTCGCGATGTGATCCTCTGATCCACAGTTGCGGCACGTACGCGGAGGACGGGCCTCGACATTGGGGCACTGCTCAGTTGTTAGTTTTGGTCGCGAAGCTGAGATGGGCACTTACGTCGCGAGAGAAATGTCCAGTCTCGTTGCACTTGCGGCACTCGACGTTCTCAGCAGAGCGAGGCTCCGGGCATTCCTTAGCATTGTGACCCTCTTGCTTGCAGTTCTTGCAAGCATAAGGATTGACACGCTCCTTCTTGCAGTCGCGCGCGCGGTGGCCCGGTTCCTGACAGTAGACGCAGATGATGGCAGGAGAGTTGGACTCGCGCTCAACCTGCTCTTGTTTGCAGTGCTTACGGATGTGGCCAAGCTCGTTGCAGTTGCTGCAGAGGGGGACGCCGCAATCATGGACGAAGCCGGCAGAGGCGAGACGCTCCAGGTTGACCTTTGAGTCCTCTGGCCAGCCTTGAGCCATCTTGGCACGACGAGGCTTCGCCATAAGCTGGATGGAGAGGACGAACTTGCGATCGGGGTTGCCGATGAGGTCTACAATGGTCATGTTCTGCGCGATCTCCTGCTCCTTGGCGATGAGGTAGATGGGTAGCTTGTCCTGGCGCAGAGCCTCTTCCACGGCCACGAGGCTAAAGCCGTCGATAAGGGCACGAGCGTATGCACGTAGGCTGACTCGGAACAGGTCAAGATCTTTTGTAGTCGCAGCATCAACGAGCTTCGTCCAGGCCTCGTCAGCCTCCAGCTCGGGAACACCGGTCCAGTTGACGATGCGGCGAGACTTGCAGTCGACCGCCTTGTGGCCCTCCTGGTCACACAACTTGCACTTCATCGGATTGCTAGGGCAGTTGCGGGCGGCATGGCCTTGGACACCACAAGAGTTGCAGGTGCCGGTGAACTCGCGCTCGACGCGGGGATTGGTGCAGTCGGCCTGGTTGTGACTAGAACACAAGTCAGTGTGAGTCGTATGGGAATGCTCGAAAGCGAGGATCACTTACCCAACCTCGCCGCAGTTATAGCACTCGCCGGTCAAGCCGCCACCGCCCTCGGGTTTCTGCGGGCACTCGCGAGCGAAGTGGCCTTCCTCGTTGCAGCTGTACACGCACTTAGTACAGTCAGAGGCATTGGGTGGCGGATACTCACATGCGGCATGCTCCACCACCGCCGCCGCCGGCTCCACCAGATTCACCTCCAGCACCCCAGCCAGAGTCTCCGCCGGCGTCAATAGAAGCGCCACCGGTGTCTCCTCCGGCACCCCAAGAGTCAGCAACGCCGCCGGCATCGCCATCTGCGCCTGTGTCAGTGAGATCACACCTTCTGCAGGTGAGCTACGTACCGGTGGTGTTCCAGGACATGCTGAGCGTTGTCGAGGTTGAGGAAAGGTTAAGACAAGATTAATGTTGAGGTTGGTCAAGGTTGGTCGAGGTCGAGGTCGAGGTCGAGAGTGCGTATTTACACAAGCCTGCAAGTCAAATTTAGTCAACTACGCTTGAATGTAAACAAGCGAGGGTGAAGTCGACAGCGTCGCCAAGAAGCAAGGCACTGCAGTCGAAGTAAATTGCACTCACCCAGCTTTTGAAGTCTCAGCGCGGCTCGTTGAAGCGCCTGGTGGTGTCGGTCGAAGAAGGACAAGCTCGGTGTACGAATGTCGTGGACTCGGACTCGGCTAGCTGACGCGACGTAGAAGAAGAGGTCGGGGGTGAGGGGAAGAACGGGATTTGTTTACGTCCGACTGCTGTGCGTCATAAATAGTAGGTGCGGCAGGTGTTGGTCGGCAAACACTGTTCCGAAGCGACCGGGCAACGAGGTGAGTGAAGGTTGGGAGCGCGATAGAAACTCGCCGAAGGTCAAAGACTGGCTGGAAGCGGGCGGTTGGCGGACATCGTGGGTGCGAGCGTAGAGGTGATGGTGATAGTGAAGAGTACGCTGGGGGTGAGTGGATACTGGCAGCTCCCGAGAGCTCGTATCCCCAGCTCGGGGGACAATCGCTGAGGCGCATCGTCTACACGTAGAAACACAATTCGTAGGCACCAATAAGACTTCAGACTACAGCCGGCGTCGATGCTATAAACGTGAGTAGAGTCTGTCTACATTGCATCAAAGACTCACCACAAACCTACTACCTAGGCAGATAAGAACCCCTGATCGGAGATCTCCACAACCTAGGCAACTACAGGAAGTCGAAAGTGCTTCCAACATTCAGATGAATGACAAGCACGACAGACAACAACACAGCAAGACATCAAAGCAAAAGAGGACATCAAAGTCAAAGGGTACCCTATACTTATAGAACACACCCAGCCCGCAATGCAAAGATATTGGTATCAAGTCGTGAAACTCATCCAAGAAACACCGCCAATTGTGTATGTAGTATCACAACTCCTTAGTATCCAAACAAGGTTAACATACAGCGAGCTTGGCCATGACCGAACGATCCAGAAAAGGCCGAGGCTCCGTGTATGCAACTTGAAGCCCGAATTTAGTTGCAGTCCAAGTGCTGACGCCAAACGCCCGTCGATGTGTTCGAGAAGACACGCGCACAGTCGAAGTCTACACTCCACGGAACTATTCAATGTTAGCGCACGAACTTGAAGACTAAACCGCAAGGGCAAACTTACCATCCTCACCACCAAGAACCACATAGCCCCTATAAACCTAAACGCACTCAACCCCGCCACACTCCACAGCACAACCGCAAGGTAAATTTTAGCAGCCCTATCTTCCTTCGCCTCCGCCTCCTCAGGCGTCGACACGGTAACCTCCAATCCACCGCTCTGCAACACAGCCGCAACAAGCGCCAAATTGCAAAACATCCAAAATAGCACAACACCGGATCGGAAACCCTTGTAGTAATCTTCTTGCTTGTCTGAAGCAGACACGTCTTTCTTGGGCTCGACATATTTGGAGGAGAAGACTTGGATTTCGGCCTCGTATTGCGTGTTGAGATCTGCATCGTCGGTCGGGGCCTGGATTTCCGCTTTGCCGTCGGCTTTGGTGTTGACGGAAGGAAGTTTTTCGGCTTTCGTGTCACCCTTTGTTCCCCATGTGATGTCGTGGGTGTTGCAGAAGGCGTAAACGTTGAGGATGTTGATGTAGGTCGGCGTCATGAGGATGTATTGTATGAAACAAGTAAACATGTGCCAGGGGTCCAAGAAGATGATGGAGACGATGAACCACATAAGATACGTGGAAGCCAGTGACACTACTAGGGTGAAGAAGATCTGGTCCTTGAAGATGTCGCTGACGTTGAACCCATTGTTGTCCCTGATCTGGGATTGGACGGAGCGGACGGTGATGAAGACGGATGCAAACATGAGGTACGTCATGATAACACACCAAAAGTACACCATGCTCATGTACCACTTGTTTGAACCTTGCGGCCGGTTACCCAGCGCGAGTATGAAACAGGTAATGAGGACTGCAATGTATAGCCATTCGAAGGTGATGAAAAGGTATTTTCCGGCTGTGCCAATTTCCGTAGCGAGCGAAGCAGTCAGAATGCGGAAGACCAGGAAGAAGTTGCCGAGCTGGAACCAGGCAAAGATCATGCTGATAGTCTGGTAAAAGAACTCGACCAGGAACATCATCTTGCGCACGAACGAATGGTCGCTGCGGAAAATGTCGTAAGAGTGGGCCAAGGAGTACACAGCAGCGAAGAAGGAACCGTTAAGCCATCTTCGTCGCTGGAGAATGAAATCTGCCATCTCCACAGGCACATCAGTCTCGCCAGTTGCGGACTTGACATACTGAAGAATCCAGTGGCAATTCCTCTTGGACACCAGTTCGAAGCAGAGAATACGATCTTCGGCGAGGTACATGTTGGCAGTGAAGATACCAGCGGTGGTGCCGTGCATCTTCTCTCCGAGGAAGTACTTTTCCAGGGGTCCGTTTCCGGCTTTGTCGTTCTGGAGAGCCACATAGCGATAGGCAGAGAAAGCTCCGGGGAGCACAGAAATGAAACCAAAGGCAGATTCCAGAGGCTTGTCCAGGATGTTGCTCATCTTGTACTCGAAGTTCTGAGTCGCAACAAGCGGGTTCAACAGCTTCTTTCCGTGCACCAACATGGCCTTGATTTCACCACATGCGCCGGCGCACATGGGCTCCAAGTCGAATGCCTTCCAGAGCTGGTAAATAGAGTCCTTGCCGGGCTTCGTTCCGGCGTCGATCAACACGCAGACGTTGGGATCCAAGACCGCTCCGAACGCCTGGAAAAACCATCTGTGAGAGTTGATCTTCTTCTGGTTCTTTTCCTTCAAACAGAACAGCATCTGGACAGGGGTCGTTCCTTTCTTCACGCCCACCACGCCCTTTTTGATATCGAGCGTCATTTGCGTGGTGTACTGCAGCAAGTTAGCCATCGCGTCATCTTGAATCTTGGAATACACACCTCGTAGATATGCGCCGTCACATCTTTACCGTTGACCTGCTGCTTGGCAATGCCGTCTTGATATACACCTAGAGCGGCTAGTACGGCGCGCGTTCGGGGGTTGATCTTAGCTCGCCCATCGCTGACGACGCACACAACGATCTTCTTCCATGCGTCTTTGCCCCACGTCTTGCTGTTCGTCCGTGAGTTCATGTACTCGATGTTCTTGATCACACCAGTCATGGTCCGCGCAAACAGCTCATCCTCCTCGTTGTACATGGTCACCACGATGAACAGCTCCGTGTGTCGGGGCTTGGCGAACAGCTTCTGGCGCAACGTGAAGCGCTCCCCATCGAAGTCGGAGGGATCGCAGGTGGCAGCCGAGTACCGCATGTGCGTGAACTCGTCACGCTCTGGGGGTTGTGCATGCGGTACTTGGTTGAGCAGCCGCGGCGGGATTGGACAATCGAGCACCAAGTTCCCCTTGAACAGCTGCACCTCCTTGACCGTCTTCCACCGTTTTATGGGTGCCGGGCTCGGTGTGGGATGTACCTCGTCGTGGAACGGGTTCTCGGGAGCCAAGCTATCGTGATCTGCCTCATGCGGGTCTGGGCCAAACGAGTTTGCGCCCTGTATCATGGGCCGCGTGGCATCCTCATCCTGCCAGTAGTGGTCGGGCTGCGAGCCATAAGGCACCGGCGTCTCGTCGTGCGGCGAGGGATCGTACGGGCGGTTGTAGTATGCATCGTGATGCGCTTGAGGGTCGAGGGAGTAGTCGCTGCCGTGGCGGTGCGGCTGCGGGTGGTAATCATCGTCGTGGTAGTCGCTGGGGCCGTAAGGGATGTTTTCTACCGAATACTATGACTGTCAGCTCCATTCAACCTAGCAACACCGCGTATACATACACTGGGCTGCAGTTGCAGTCTGTCTCCTGGCGTGCCTGGACCTGGCCCAGGGCCCATGGGAATCTCCAGCGGCCCAGGCTGCGAGCCATATCTATCGTCCAGCTGGTAGCTTTGTAGCGGATTCCCTGGCGAGGGCGTGCGGCCTGGTCGTCGCGGATCCATGCCTGGATCGTAGTGGTCGTCGTCTGCGATGCTCGGCGATTAGTTTGTTTACAGGCGGAACAGGTGTAACGATGGTAGTGCAAGCGAAAGAAAGGTTCAATTGCGCAGCGAACGAGTCGCAAACGAGTGGAGTGGAGGAAGGGTAGTGGAATGAGGTGTGGCGATCCGAGCCGGTTAGGCGCGTCTCAGCGGGCTATGCAGCGTCGTAATGCTAAGGATTCACGCGAGGCAGGGAGACTCACCGAGACGGTTGTAGCCAGACATGACAGTGGGGTGTACCCGGCTGCTCTGTTGCTGCGCCTGCGAAACCTGGGGACAAGAGGGGACTCCTTGATGGTGCTGGGACAATGAGATCACCCGGCAATTCTCAGACGAACAAGTGCGTCAAAGGACCCAACGAACGTTGAAACTCGGCTTGGTGGTTGAGATGATCCTCGAGGATATGCGCTTTTGGGCTAAGGCTGTTGTTTCGGATCTAGGGTGGAGACGGGGGTCCGGTGTTTACTGTGACCACGGCAACGGCGACGTGGAGTAGATGGGCGCTACGAAGATGCGCAAAGGAGAATGAGGGCGAGATGATGTCTCGCGATGGGCACACTGTACAGTACACGAAGAACAGCCAGCCCTCAGCCGCGAAGTTCTGCAATGCTAATGCTGAGCGTTTGCCCGCCTGAAACCCTGGGCCATAGCCCTGTACGCGTGCCACTTCACGCTTGCGCTTGCGCCTCCGCACCGCCGCACCTCTTCTCCACCACTCAGCGATCCGCTGCATAATGCAGCCACACCAGATGTATATATAGATCCGGTATGATCTCATCCGGGACGGCTATACGGCGAAGCACATATGACGAAACTCAACTTGCAAAGCAACACTTCTCGCACATCTTTGATTTTCTTCGTCTGAGAGAAGCTGCTTGACCGGTCGCTTGCACAGAGGTTAGCTTTCTCCTGCTTCAGCCGCACCTCACAGGCTACCCAGCATGGCGTCGCTCGAAGGAGCATTTTTACGCGAAGTTAATCCAGAAGAATGATTGTGGCGTCCGAGTGTGTGGTTAAAGGACCGCTTCTGGAGCGTCAATGAACTGCGTCACGTTATGTGAAAATGGGAGCTCACGGCAACAACCAATTATCAAACTCAATGGGCTCTCAGTCCAAGTGGCTCATAGACACCAAGACTCCTCTATATCGGTATTTTGGACGTATGTAAAAAAATGCCGCTCAGATTCCGGCTCGGTGGAGTTGACGCTGAGAAATCTTCTGGCGTCCACATGTCGCCATCCGTCGTAAACTCATGCCATTCTATCATCGTATGTCGTAGTCTATCAGGGTATCATAACGTCTATCCGCCTACCTCCAACCTACACCTAACTCAACTCTCCCGCCTCCAACGCCTCCAAAAATGCCTTCGAAAACCTCACACACTGCTCATAAGCAACCACAAACCCATCATTGGCGCCATAGTACGGATCCTGCACCTGTTCTCCCCCCGCTCGTCCACCCCTCCTCTTCTTGCCCCCAAATTCGCCAAACAGCATGACCTTCCCTGTCCCCTCGTCCCCGTTCTTCCTCACATAACGCGTCCTCAAATCATGTAAATCCTCCAGATTCGAATCGTCCATCGCGAATATGTAGTCAAAGTCTGCGAAATCGGGCGTGGGCGAGAACTTGCGCGCTGCATGACGGTACGTTGTGATGCCGTTTTGCTTGAGTGTAGCCATGGTGCGGGAGTCGGGGGAGTCGCCGACATGGTAGGCGCCGGTGCCACAGGAGTCAATTTTGGAGACGAGGGGGTGTGGCTTGGAACGGGGGGCACGTGTAAGGGATTGGAAGACGCCTTCAGCCATGGTAGAACGGCCTAGGGAGTGGTTAGCTGTGCGGAGGACGATGGGGGAGGGGCAGCGTACAGATGTTTCCTAGGCACACGAAGAGTACGGAAACGGGTTTGGGGGAGGTATTGGAGGTCATTGCATCGGATTTCGACCCTGCTGTTGCTTCGCCGGCGGTCATGGTTGCTCTGTATTTGTGGTTGCGGATGCTAAAAGTTGGTGAGCGAACGAGGGTTCGGGTCAACCTACTGCCAAGACATTTGATATACCGACTTAAGTGCTGCCAGCTAAACTGAACTGAACATAATTTGTCCATAAGTGCTACATACTCTTCTCCGAAATCACTCAATTCATTCAATCATGCGGTATTCACGTCTGATTACTTTGATACATGTAGAGTACAATAGCTTCGTTCAATGCGCGTAGCGTCATTCCGCCGGACGTTGGTCATGTCATCAATGCACGACGTACGCACCATATTCGCACGTACTTGTGGCCAGTCGTCGATCAATACCCCATGGTCGTGTACTGCTGCCGGTCCGCTCAAGTCCACCGTCACCCAATCTTACAAAGTGCGAATTCAACGAGAATCTTGGGGCCCCGCCGCCAACCTTGGTTGTAAACTTCGCCTAATACACTGAAGTGAGATGGGAGGCAGGTCGTCAACACCTGGGGTTGAGTCGGGTTGAGTCGAAAGATTTTTTGTAGTCGCACATTACGCGCTCGTCGTCTGCCTCTCAAGCTCGCGCAACCGCTGCACAAGCTTCTGGCGAAGGAATGGCGACAATCCAAGTCTGCAGGCCATTAGCGATTTCAGCACTAGGCCAGTCTCAAATACTCACATCCCCTCCCTTGTGACCATCCGATACGTCCCACTATCCTGATAGCCCCCACACTCTCCCACAAAGTTCCCCTCACCATCAACCTCCACACTCCCAAAGATATCCTCAGGATACGCTATCCTCCCCCAATCGGGCGGATTCCTCTCATCACTAACATGAACCCAGCCTCCTCTATTCCCGCCGCCTGCACCACCCTGGTGGCTCGCTCCGCCTGCGCCATCGGCGTTGCTGCTGGTTGCGCCGCCGAGATTGAAGCCGCCGGACGAGGCGTAGACGGCGGCCTGTTGCTGCACTAGCGGGTCCTGTGTCGCGTATAGACCGAGGACGGAGTGGAGAATGGGACGGAAGGAAGGGTTTTCGGTGAAGTTGTTGGAGGTGAGTGGGAGGGAGGTACTGGTTCCGAGGGAGAGCTCGACGTTTGGCGGGTCGGTCGAGAGGAGGGTAAGAAGGGAGCGTGAAGGATCGAGGGGATGTTTGAAGACGTACTGAGATATCGTCAGTGTTCAAGTAGATACCATACTTGTAAACCGCTTACGATGTGTTCGTTTTCTGGAAGCGTTGATACACTCCTAGAGCCGCGAAGGAGAAGGGTGGGTGCTCGTGAAGGCAAAGCGGCGCATCGCGCTGATCGTAACATTGATCTCGAAAGCATTATGAACGTTTATATGTACAAAAAAGAAGTACTAGAAGTCGACTGGCATCAATATCAAAGCGAAGCTCCATGACGATGACGAACCTTTTGCGATCAAAGGGCCCAAGCTCCAAGCTATCCGCCGCTATTCCGAGTTGACTTTAGCCCCGGTTCCCCGAATCGTCGCAACACGTCTGGACCAACACCGAACCTCCACAGGACTCACTCACCTCTATCCGAGGCAGCAATAGCGGTGAGCGCTTAGCAAGGAATTGTTGCGGTCTTTTCGGCTAACATGAGCCTCCTCGGCTCAACTAAATTCCAATAATGGTCCGCCCACGCGAACCGCCAACATGCAGCACCATCTCCGAAACCACCACTAGCGCAACCCCACCAAAAAGGCAAAATACCTCGCGTCCACGAATGAAAAGCCGAACGGGCAAAGTTCCGTCGCTGTAGGATGATCGGCCGGCATCGGCTCTAGGTTCGGTAGCCTCAACTTTTCTTTGCGGCTCGCATTCGTGACTCCTTCAACTTCCCTGCGATAGCGTTGTGCGACCTTGGTACTGCTGAGGATTTACAAAGATGGCTTCTGATGCTATCGGACGTGGTCCGGTTGAGAAAGAGATAGCTCAGAGTGCGGAAGACGGATCGAAGCAGGGAGATTTCCAACGGGATGTTGAAGTGGGGCCTGAGATGATTGATATCGATCGGATTGAGAGGGTGTACAGGTATGTTTTATCGAACCTTTCAAATTTTGAGATGCTCATAAAGGTTACAGCAAGCTCGATCGACGCATACTACCAGGTATGATTGTTTTGACAGCTTTCCCGTTCGCGTGCTAATCGGCATAGCGTTTTGGGTCCTTTACTTCCTCTGCTCCGCCATCCGATCCAATGTCGGACTCGCTCAAACGATGAATTCGGACGTCGGCCACGATTTGTCCTCCGTACTGAACCTGACGCCGAAACAAGTCTCGACTGGTCTGGCCTTGTTCTACGTCTGCTATGTGCTGTTTGATCTACCATCCAATCTGCTCATGTCGAAGCTCAGTCCGCATATCTGGATGAGCAGAATCGTGACTGGCGTGGGTATCATCGGACTGTGCTTGACTGCCATGAAGGCAGCGTGGAGCTTCTAGTATGTTTCTAACGAGCCAGGATAAATGTGGAGGCTAACGTTAATTCTAGTCTGCTGCGCTTACTTCTCGGTATTGTCATCGCAGGCATGTGGCCTGGCATGTCGTACTACCTCACCCTCTTCTATCCACCATCCCGAACTGGCAAGCGCATCGGGCGCTACTTCACTGCCGCCCAGGTCTCTGCAGCCGTCGTTGGTCTAGTCTCAGCCGGCTTCCAGAAGATGGACGGTCTCGGTGGCCTCGTTGGCTTCCAGTGGATGTTCCTGCTCTACGGGCTGGTCGGGACATTGGTTGGCGTATCACTCCTGTGGTGGCTCCCAGACCGGCCCCTTCCTCCAGGCGAGGTGCGAAACCGTAGCGGATGGCGAAAGTTCATTCCAGAGAGCAAACCCGCTCTGACAGGTGAAGATGCAAGAGTCCACTACGAGGATCTGACCCGTGTATACAATCGTCGTGATTGGACTATGAAGGACCTATTGAATGTAGTCATCGACTGGCGTCTTTGGCCACTGGTCGTCATGTACTTTGGCGTCGTGGGTGTCGGTATTGGAACACAGAGCTACGGCACGGTCATCATTCGCGGCATCAATCCTGATCTTACAGGTATCCAGCTGTCACTCCTTTTCGCACCCATCTGGATCGTAAGTGATTTCCCACACACCGTGCTCTTCAGCCAGCTAACATAGCGTAGATGGACCTCATCGCCATTCTCCTCGTGACACCGCTCTCAGACCGCTTCCACCACCACCGCGCCCTCTTCTTCAGCCTCGCGGTCCTTATCCAGATAGCCGGACTCCTCATCACCACCTTCGCCGGCGCAGGAAACTCCTGGTCCCGCTACGGTGGCCTCCTAATGGTCGGGTTTGGTCTCGGCCCCACGGTCCCCATCTGCATGACCTGGACAAACGAAATCTTCCAGCCACGTCACGGTGAGGTCGGTGTCGCAGCCGCCTCCGCCTTAGTTAGTGGACTGGGCAATCTCGGCAGTGTTTTGACGACGTATGCACTGTATACAGGATGGCCAGAGGATGCCAAGGGCCCGCATAAGTATCGTAAGAGTAATCTTGTTATGGTGGGCATTCTGTGTGCGAGTGTGCTTGCGGCGGGGGTGATGGTGGTGTTGCTGAGGTTTTTTGGGGAAGGGAAGGGGAAGAAGGTCAGTAGTGCTAGTTCGACTAGCGAGGGGGGTGATGGATTTGTCGATGGGGCGGCGCGGAGGGAGGTGCAACAGAGGGGGTTGGGACGGATGTTTTGTTTCCGTTGAGATCTTGTGACGGTATGGATGCTAGTTTGCTCTGGTGTCGTGGAAAAGTTGGCAGTATTGATAATAGGAAGTTGAGAGCCGATACTGGTGTTGGTAGTTGTATGGTTGTGCCTTCCCGCTGCGCATCAGTAGCTAGGTCATCATCCTAATCAAAACAAATACCTACTTTGTACTCTCTGCCACTCCCAACACCATCTCTTCTCCCCTCAATAAGACTTCTACAAGGCTATCTCAAACTAGCAATCATTGAAAGTGCGCTCGCCTGGTAGTCTCGCGCGAGATGCTTTCGACCAAACCACGGACTCATCAGAACTCACCGCTTCGTATCCTAGTACTCCTTGGCAACGTGTCCCCTCGTGAGATAAGATAGTAGAATGGTTCGACGTGATCAGACAGGTACTACAGGACCCGGCTGTCTTGCCGGAGAATGTATACAAAATAGACGAGACTGGCGTCATGCTAAGCATGGCTCGGTCAAGGTCCTGGTAGGTAAGGATGACCGGCGCTAGTGATGAGGTCATCCAATCAGAAAGTCCGCAAGGGCTACAAGCTTGGCGGCGCGTCGTCGACCTCATCAACTTAGTCTCACTATTTGTATCACAGCCTCCTTTACTTGCAGGTTTCTAGCAATGACGCTTGGTCGAAGCGTGTCAAATATCGCAAAGTGGCGCTACCTTCGCTTACTACACACGTTCGATGGTAGCCGTGCAATGTCCTTCCATCCTCAAACCGACATGAACCCCTTGTTCTGCTACACCAGCGGACGATGGCTATGGAACGAGCGTGAGCAACTGGAAGCTCGATATCGACGTTTTGACGTTCCCAGTCTTCAGCAAGCGGCCTGCCAAGCCGTCGGTGCAGACAAGTGTATATCATTCGAGAAGATCGGCGAAGGCAACTACAACAAGGCATATCGCCTTGAGATGGAAGACGGCCAAAAGGTCATTGCAAAAATTTCACACCCTAATGCTGGCCCACGAGTACTTACCACTGCATCGGAAGTGGCAACTATGGAGTTTGCCCGGACCATTTTGAACATACCCGTCCCACAAGTTCTTGCTTGGAGTGCTACCGACCAAAACCCTGTCCAAGCAGAATACATCATTATGGAAGAAGCGAAAGGCTCCCAACTCCACGAAGTCTGGCAGGATCTTTCCCTGCGGAGTAAGTCTGACATCATTCGTGAGTTTGTAGACATTGAACGGAAACTACTCTCAGTCTCTTTTGAAAAGTAGGATCCAACATGCTCCAACATAGAATTTGCGGCAGGTTTAACTTACACACACTGGCAGATTGGGATCATTGTACTTCAAGGATAGTGGTATCGCGGGATGCGAGCCGGCTGTTGTTACAACCGGTCCGCAAGATGTCGTCGGTCACGTCGAATCGACTTATTGCATTGGACCTATCACTCGAAGAGAGTTCTGGGAGAAACAGCGCAGTGATATGCAATATCAGGGTCCCTGTAAGTGTCTGGATATCTATGAAATTCGAAATTTAGGCTCAAAATGATTGTAGGGACATCTTCTGAAGAATACTTAAAGTCTGTCGTTCGCCGTGAGATCGACTGGATCAACGCCCATGCGAACCGACAAGAACCGAATAAAACTCCCTGGCAGTACATGAGTCCAGAGCAGAATTCCCCGGAGGCTCACACAGCTCTGTTGCAGAAATTTCTAGCTACAATTCCTCACATCACTCCCCAAGACCCAGAGCTCGTCTCCCCCAGACTTTGGCACCCGGACTTCCATGCTGGTAACATCTATATCGACGACCAAGCCCGGATATCATGCATCATCGACTGGCAAGGAGCCTGGACTACGCCGGTGTTCATCGGAGCCAATCCCCCATTGCTTCTGGACTATGGGATCGACATGTTGATGAAGCTCCCTGAAAACTTCAAAGCACTCGACGATGCTACAAAAGATGAGCTCAGATACCAAGTGTCTCAGTCTGTCTTAATCCACACGTACGAAACATCCACGGCGGAGAAGAACCCTCTGATATACAAGGTGATGCGACATCCCCATGGCCAGACCCTCAAGCAATTAGAAGCTTTTGCTGGCTCGACCTGGGACAACTGTCTCTTTCCGTTTGAAGAATGTTTGATCCGCGTTGAGAGGTGTGTTGATCTGTCTGTCATTGAGTTCCCTGGCTGACCGTTGTTGCAGCGAGTGGGATCATTTTGGTACCAACGAACCATGTCCGTACCATTTCTCAGCAGAGGAGATACGACAACACTACGAAGAGGCGGGGTCTTTCAACAAGAGCCAGGAACTCTGGAAACAGTTACGAGGTGTCTTGACTGATGAGGGCTATGCGTCGAACGAGAGTTTTAGTAAGGCCGTCAAGATACTCGGAGATTTGCGAGAAGTAGGGCTGGATGACCTGAAGGGCGAGGAACGACGCAGCTTCGACAACGAGACGCGTTGGGTCGCAGATCTCGATGGACATACCACCGAGGCACGAGTTGAAATTCAGGAGCACCCAGATAAGGGGATCTAGTCCGGTCAGGGTTAGTATAGGATCAGGGTTAGGTAGGATTAGGGTTAGTAGATGTGAAATCATCGGGTTAGAGTAGGGTAATTGGGTGGATCCGCCTTATGTGGGTGCCCCGGAATCCTTATGTGTGTGCTCCCTAACGTCTACCTAGAAAGAGATGCTGTTTTGCAGGGGTGCTTGTTGGTGCCGCCGCGGGGCTAGGCGAGGCTGCCTAGTAACGTGCCGGGGGGGTCCACTTGAGGTTTATAAACCGCTCGACTTTCACATTTGATCTCAAGCCTCGAATGGAGCCGCCCGTCATGGACATCGCCGAACAAGCCACCACGCCTGCCTTTATGCGGCTTTCCACGGAACTCCTCGAAATGATCGTGGACTACGCGGTATCAAGTGGCCCTGGATTTTGGCGAATACGGTACGCAGTGATGCAAAAGCGCGCGAGCTGGAACGGCTTCTAATGACCGCAGACTCGACTTTCCGACGCTTAAATCAATGCGTCTCGCGAGTCGACAATTTGCGTACTTTCCTCGGATTATGGACGCCCTTTTCCATAGTATCCAGTTCACAGCTTCGCCGCAGCACATCGCGCTTGCCGCGGTAATGGATTTCACGAATTTGGCATATCACGTCAAGAATGTGGTTTTTCAACCTGATAAGTATAGCTGGATTATGACGAAAGAGCTGTTTGAAGAGATTGTTCTTTTGGAACCTCTGCGAGAGAGGTGCAAGAAGCATAATGAGGAGGTACGGGCTGAAGTGAGAGTCGATGGGTCGGAGGCTCCTGTATATTGGTATGATGCGATCATGTATCGACTCGGATGGAGAGCCTTTGTGAAAATGTATATGGACGGCATAGCGCCGTGGTCAGATAAAGAGCTTGACGAGGGGTATGAGAGGTACATGGTGCAGGCTCATGCGACGCGCGCCATGTTCAACAGTGGAGATCCTCAGATGGCTTGGGCTGCTGCATTGACTCAGCTTCCCAACGTGGGAGATTTTCGTATTGGAGCAAACGGGTTCGCGGGAGTCAAGTGGTGGGGGATGGCGGAGGCGAAGAGTTGGAAGAGCTTGGGATGCGAGGTGTACGAGCATGATCACAGTAGTGATCATATGGGTCACAGCAATCGGAAGTGTCAAAGGTTAGCCGCCCCGGTCGGTGAGGCGTTATTCAGCGCCGCTGTAGGGGGCCTAATCACGGCCGGCTCGACTATCACGAACCTGAGCATTGAGTGCGTGGCTGGGGGAGACTTCGAGTGGGCTGACGATGGGCAATTGGACGGCCTCGATCTCTCCCATCTGCAAAAGCTACGCTTCCGCCCGGACATATTGGAACGCGAAGCTATCGAGGAAAATGGTGAGCGCGAAGTAGCGCGTGTCGAGATTCGTTGCGCGAGAGCTGTCATGGCGCTACTCAAGGCGTGCAGGGAAAGCCTGAAAGACCTAGAACTCTTTCCGGGCAATACAAACGACTGGCCGCTTACATGGCCACCATCCTACAAGGAAGGAGTTGTTGAGGAACCCGGCGAGGTTATCGAGCTCCCCGCTCTCGAACGCCTGAAAACAGCCGTCGACATCAACCTCTCCGCCTTCGCGGAATTCCTACTCCTCGCGAAGAAGCTCAAACGTCTCGAGCTGGACAGTTGCGCAGCCGGGTACGGCGACGGCGGGTGGCGCGATCTCTGGCGGGCTATCCGACACCATCCCTCGCGTATGCAGTTGGAGTTTGACCAGTTGCCCTGCAACGATGCTACCGAATGGAGTACTAGCCATTTCACAGGAGAGGCTAGTATGGGCGAGGATGATCCCGATGATACGTGGATGAATATTGATTATGAGTTGGATATGTACATGTCGAACATGGGGCCCTGGGGGAGGAGTTGTCGAATGTGGTTTGAAGGGCTGGGGAGTGATGATGAGTACACGGACTCGGAATCGGGGGCGGCGGAAGAGAGTGATGGGAGTGAGGTCGAGAGCGGAGATGAAGATGGGAATGGAACGGGAAGTGAGGGTGAGAATGGAGATGAGGATAGTGGAGGGGATGGGTCGGAGGACTCCGCTATGCAAACATGAGATGGGATTTTGGAATTACGAGCGCAAGGCTGATACTCAAATGTACATAGAGTGGGATCGCCCAGGGAATCGTATTGGCTGTGCTTGACCAATGGAGAAAATCTTTGACCATGGCAAATGCCCATGGCGAAGGGTCACGAGGCAGCGTCGCGTGAGGCAACCCGGGGCTCTGCCATATGCGAGTCAGCATCCCGACTGACGCAGGGCGGGGGGATTGATAAACCGGGGAGAAGCAAAAGCGTTCGCCTGGAGTTCGCAGATCTTGGCTCTGGAGAAGAGAAGTCGCATCTTCCTCGTGCCCGTGGAGACGAAGAAGCTGGCCTGAGACTGTAGTTGGTGATGCCGGCGAGGCCGCGATCGGCTCAACTACGCACAGACGCGAAACGTCGATCTCTCGCAGACTGCTCGTCGTTGGTGAGGGGAGGGGCGGCCTTTCACAAGCCAGCCAGCAGCATCGTCATCTATTCTCGTCCGCCGCTCCTCGCCCTCCGGTCCAGCGAGAAGCCTGACCTCGTCGCCGTCTGCCTCTCCGCTCATCGTATCGCCCGACACGCGACACGCACCCGACGACGGAGTCCTGCGCCCGCAGCACTATAATCGCTCCTGCGCCCCACCCCTCCGCACCCACCCACCGCGTTCCACGACAATCGCCCCCCGCTGTGCGCTTCACCGTTCGCTCCACCTCGCCCAGTCACTCCTCACCCCGCGCATGCCCGCAGACCCGCGGTGAAGATCCAACCGAACACGCAGTCAATGGTGGCCTTCCCAGCGCATTCGTGAGTGGGGCAGCCTCCGCGCTTCGACCGTGACTCCACGTTGACGGCCCGGCGAAACACGGTTGGGCTCCCCGCAACCAGTGACGTCGCTACGTAAGTCTTCTTTTATCCCGTGCTTGTTGTGCGAGGAGCTTGTTGCTTGTTGGAGTTTCAACTGTGTGCCTGGGAGAACCACGTACTGGTACTCACCTCCCTCGTCCATGCTGCGAGCTTACGCTGGTTCGGATATCGCTGATACTTCATAGACCTGTCAGTGCTCTATCGCTTTGACGCCTGCAACTGCGACCCTACCTACCCTCTAAACAAACATCCCCCGCTCCACAACGCCCATCATGTCGGCCGCCATCGACACAGAAGACCTGGAGGAGCTCTCCATCTCCATGCCGGCTCCGCGCCGCACCACGACCAGACCAAATGAGTTCCCTACCCCGCCGGTCGCTCCGTCGTCGATCCTCCAGGACAAAGGGAGTGCGCGCGAGTCCAAGACTAGCCAAAGACTTGGACAATACACAATAGTGAAAACACTAGGAGAGGGCTCGTTCGGCAAAGTCAAATTGGCTACACATGGTGTTAGCGGGCAGAAGGTCGCGCTCAAGATCATCAACCGGAAAAGGCTCGTCACAAGAGATATGGCGGGCCGGATAGAGCGCGAGATACAGTATCTGCAGCTGCTGCGGCATCCGCACATCATCAAACTGTGAGTGGGCATGCACCGTACAGGCCAGAACACCACTGACTCCCACAGATACACAGTGATAACCACGCAAACGGAAATCATAATGGTTCTCGAATATGCCGGCGGCGAGCTCTTCGACTACATAGTCAATAATGGAAGGCTGGCCGAGGACAAGGCGCGCAAGTTCTTCCAGCAGATAGTATGCGCTGTGGAGTACTGCCATCGTCACAAGATCGTACACCGAGATCTCAAGCCGGAAAACTTGCTGCTGGATGATCAATACAACGTCAAAATTGCTGATTTTGGCCTGAGCAACATCATGACCGACGGCAACTTCCTCAAGACCAGCTGCGGCAGTCCCAACTATGCCGCGCCCGAGGTGATTTCCGGGAAGCTATACGCTGGACCCGAAGTCGATGTGTGGAGTTGCGGTGTCATCCTCTACGTGCTGCTGGTGGGACGGCTGCCGTTTGACGACGAGTACATTCCCACGTTGTTCAAAAAGATCGCGGCGGGTACCTACAGCATACCGAACTACCTGTCACCTGGCGCCGTCAGCCTGATCAAGAGGATGTTGATGGTGAACCCGGTCCACCGCATTACTGTGGCTGAGATACGTCAAGATCCATGGTTCACCAAAGACCTGCCAACGTACCTCGTTCCGCCGCCTGAAGACTTTCACGACACGGGCGTCGATCCGAACAAGGCCATTGATCCCAAGAGCTTAGCACCATCGCAGCCTGAGGCAGTTGTGCAAAAGCTACACGAAGTGGTTATTGGAAAGCTTGGAAAGACTATGGGTTACGCAAAGCATGATGTCCAAGAAGCGCTGGCGCGCGACGAGCCAAGCGCTATCAAGGACGCCTACTTGATCGTTCGGGAGAATCAGATCATGAAAGACAACCGTGAGCCAGCTTTACTCCATCTATGCTTATATGCTAACAATATACTGCAGCTCTTTTGACGAACGAGAAGAACATGCAGACGTTCCTAGCGCAATCACCTCCCACGCATGACAACTACATGGGATCGATACCACAAGCTATGAGCAGCACTCGTCCCCAGATCATTCCTCCTTCGTCTACGTCTGAGCACGAGCGCACACGGCAAGGTTCGACATCGAGCAGTCAGCTTGCGACCGTTCGCAGTCCTATCAGCACGATTGGAGTGTTGCCGAGCAGTACGCCCGAGTACCACAAAGCCTACATGAAAGGCCATCCGAAGCCGTTACAGCGCCAACAGGAGTTTGAAGGACCACCGTCAGCTGGCTTGTCAGAGGAAGAACGAGCAACGCAAGCCCGAAGGCTGAGACCGAACTTTAGAGCCATCCCGGATCAGAACAGACAACGGCCGGAACCGATGACGACGATGCCTGCGAAGAAAACGCGACCCACAAAGTGGCAATTTGGCATTCGGTCGAGAAATCAACCGGCCGAGGCTATGCTGGCCATATTCAAGGCGTTGCAAGCCATGGGCGCTGATTGGGAGGTGCCCAAGATTCGCAAAGCTGGTGGCAGAAGCGAGTCGCAAAGTCCCGGCTCGCACAAGTCAGAATCACCTCCGCGATCGAGATCACGCGGTTCGTCAATCTCATCGTCGTCCTCGCAAGAAGAGTACATAGGCTCCGATGGGGAAACCCCGTCTGGTCGTCGCAAACTCAGTGTCCGTAACGGCGATGATGCGGAACAACCTTCCAGAGGTCGCCCAAGGAAACACTATAACGCTGCCAACGACTGGGGCTACAATATCCCGGAAGACCCTTGGGTGATCAACGCCCGTTTCCGCAAAGACGGAATGTTCCCACCAGGCGTTCTCCACCCATCCTCTACACACTCCTCCCGCGTCGATCTGCACGACGCTGGTCTCCGTCGGCGCAGCTCAACAAACACATCTTTCTCCTCGCTCAACCCCATCGACGGCATACCCTCCATGACCGCCAGTCCCGATGCCAGAGACCGCACCGGCTCCACAGCCGGCGATTCCACCGCCGGAAGTATGCGCTACCCCGCCCCCGACGAAGCAGTCTACATCTATATGTCGATCCAACTCTACAGCATTGACCGCGACTTCTTCGTCGTAGACTTTAAATGTGCGGGGTACGAACGTCTTGTCTCCAATCTCGTGCGCGAAATCAAGGACAGTTCCACCTCTTCCACATCCATATCACAGCTTGGACTCAATAGCAAGAGTGTTTCCGGGTATGAGGATGGCTGGGACGACGCGCAGGGTATTTGGCGGAAACTTGAGGATGGGGAGTTTGAGGATGAAGTCAGGAAGGTTCGAGGGGAGGGAGATGAGAAGGGTGCGTTGAGGGAGAGGACAGAGGAGGTGGGCGCAGGGAGGACCGAGGGCAATAAGAGGTGTACTAGTCCGTTTCCATTTTTGGATGTGGCTAGTACGCTCATTTTGCAGCTTTCGGGGGAGTAGGTGTGAGGGTGAGAATATTGGTTTGGGCGTAGGACTGACGTGGGGATAGAAGATGGGAGGGTAATTCTCGAGGAGTGGTTGCCTTCTTTCCTTGAAGGTTAGCTTCGTGACGCTGCTGGAGCTTGGCTGCGTGTGTCGTGTCTGACCTTGCGTCTTGTGTGCGGTGGTGTGGCAATAATGGCGGCATTGCGGACATGGATTACCTTGACTTAATAGCGACTTGTAGCACCTATGATATACCTTTCAAACGCCTTTTCTTGGTCCAACCCCCCTTTGACATTTTGACGCGGAAGAAGCAAGGTGGTACCACAAGGAAGAAAGGTTTCTGATGTGATCTCGTGTGAACTTGTAAGGGGAGGGGAACAACCATATCAAATCATCGGGACAGGCACACTGTAGAGGAAAGTTGAGAGATTGTTCCATTTATGCATTAACCCTCCATTCTACACCCTCACTCTCGAGTATCCTTCATCCACGCCCGCTCACACCCCCCGGGCAGCAGACTCCTTCCACCTCCACAGCACATCCTTATCATACAAGCCGTTCCGCACCTTTTCCAAACCCACAGCCAAAGCGCAACAGGGCAGGGACTAGCTGAACTCGACCCGCCTACTCCAGACAACGCAACAAAGAGAGATACATTTTGTGGGGGCGCGTAAGATGACACGGTGATATACAGGGGAGAGAAGTAGTTCGAGCAAAAGGCGAAGAGAAGAGAAGGAAGCGAAGAGGTAGGGTTGGTAAATACAAGCCAGAAAGACGACATCAACACATTACTCTATTACCGCATCCCCGCTCCAGCGCCCAACCCCGCGCCCATAGCGCCTAGCCGACTCGCGAGCTTTGGGTATTTCTCTTGCACCTGTGTGGAGTGTTAGCAAAAGTCTCCTATCAAGGAAGAACTGTAGATACGACGTACCTCCAACTGTGTCCTTGTCGCCTCCGCATAAGAAAGTGCATTCACAATCTCGCCCTCCGTCCGACTCAGTTCGGCGGCACGCTCAAAGAACTGCAGCGCTTCGGTCACCTTGCCCTGCTGCAAGAGAAGCTGCGCCATCGTCGCAACGGCAATGTCGCATTCCGGATCGATGATGAGGGCCTTTTGGCAGAGTTTCTCTGCCTCGGCGAAGTCGTTCTTCCACTGGAAGAGTGCAAGAGCCTTGTTGATCAGAGGTAGGACATTGATACCCAGGGGCTTCGCCGACTTCTCCATCTCGACAGCCGTGTCGAACTTCTCAATGGCTTCTTGGTATTTCTGCTGGTCGAGGAGCAGTTCGCCGTAGTAGTTGTACACGTCGGGCACGTTTGTGAAGTTCTTCATGCAGCGGCGGAAGGTAGCCATCGACGACGCGATGCTGCCCATCTTGTACTGTGTGACGCCTAGCTGGATGTGCGAGAAGATGAAGTCCTTGTCGAGATCGATGGACTTCTGGTAGTCTTTGGCGGCCTCGCCAAACTCGGCTTTGATAAAGTGGAGCTGCGCGCGGTGGTAGTAGATGTCTGGGTCGTCCTTGTTCTGGGCGAGGGCGGAGGCGAAGTCGGCTTCGGCAGCGTCGGGGTTGGCTTCTGAGGTTAGCTGGTTCCTTGCGGAAAAGGAGACAAATCTTACCAAGTTCCAGATGCATGCTGGCGCGCTTGATGAAGCTCTGGGTCAGGGACGGCTGGAGCTCGACGCTCTTGTCCATGTCTTTCAGAGCATCATCGTTGTCGCCCTTGAGGTACCGGAATGTGCCTCTCATGTTGTAAGCGAACGCCTCGAGCTCCTCAAGACCTCCGAGCTCGAGCGCGCGGTCGAAGGCTGCTGCGGCCTCTGTGTAGCCCTCCGCGGTCTTGGTAGCCATCTCCCTTAGACCCTTCCGCAGTTGTCCCTTTCCACTCTCCTCGTCCAACTCGGCATCGTCTTCCAGGCCGGAAGGCGCGGGCTTTGGTCGGAAGCTCTGGAGGTAGTTTGTGACAAAGGTCGGGCTTGGCAGCTTCTTCTCTTTTGAGGCGAGGATAGCCTTGCCCTTTGATTCCGCCACCTTCTTCAGGAGACGCTCGACGCTCTGCGCGCTGGCCTCGTTGCGGAAGCCGTCGATGATGCAGCTCGCCGTGTAGTCGAGCAGCGCCTCGCTGTTGCGGTCCACCTGTTCGTATGCGTTTGCTCGTCGGTTCAAGGCCTTGACGTATTCGTTGTCAAGGTTGATGGCCGCCGTGGTATCCTCAATCACCTTATCCCAATTCGACATGGCGTTCCAGCAAGCGGCGCGGTTAGAGTAGAAGACGGGATCCTGTCGACACAGGATGGCCTTGCCGTAGAGGTCGATGGCGCGATTGTAGTCTTTCGAGCCGTATGCCTTGTTGCCGGCGGCCTTGAGCTTCGCCGCATAGTCTTTGCGGTCCTACACACAGTCAGAGTTGTCGCGAGTCTCGTGCAATCCACGTACCTCTTCCGAGAGCGCCGCTACACTGCTCTCATCCACCTCTGGGAGCTCGTCCTCGGCCGATGGCGCCACCGACGCCTTCTTCTCCTCAGGCTTCGTGTCCTGCTCCTTCGCGGCCTCCTTCTCCGCCCTGTCCTTTGCCTTCTTGCGGTCCCTCTTGATCTTCCGCTTGCTCGCCGCGCTGTCCGCGCCCGAGTCTTTCCTATCGTCAGTGAGATAGTAGATGACGCCTCCTGCGCCAACCACTAATGTGAGGCCCGCGACTGTGTAGACGACGCCCTTGTGTTCGGATGCCCATGACGATATGCGGTCCCAGAGGGAACTTGTGCCTTGGGGTGGGAGCGCGACGGGGACAGGCCCGGGCGAGAAGGGGAGCGGTGCTGCGTTGGCCGACATGTCGCGACTCTAATCAAAGGAACGAGGCTTGGACGCCAAGGGAGTGAGGATGAATCGGCGGGGGTTTGATGAGAGAAAGGAAGAAGGTTGAAAGACGTCAATGGCGAGGGTGCCGATGAAGATGATGGTGCTACACGGTCGAGCTTCGAGTAAATTTCCAAGGGGACGCGGACGAGGCCGAGCTTTTAGCGTCGAAAGCTTCAACGTCATCACGGCATCGCTTCGCCGTTCCACAAACATTGAACGCGTGAAACATTTACTTATGTTAGTTGATTCCCTACGCTGTCCTTTAGATGTGCAAGCTGCGCTCATCTAGTAGTTGAGACATCTTTGATGTAGAACTATCTCAGAAGGGTGGCAGTACCCAATGTCCACGGGTCTTACGTGAAAGTTCCTGCGTGAATCGCCATGCGTTCGATAACTCCTAAAACGCACGTTGGGTATCGAGAAATCTCACACACTCTTTGATCATTGATTCGAAGTATCTGCAGCATCCACAATTGCTAGAATGCATGGAAGAACGCCTCATGTATCATGCCTCCATAGCTTCAATCACGTGATTTACCACGATGCTCGAATCGCTGGTGCTCGCAGCCTCGCTTGGAAAACAGTCTTCCTGCTTGTCTCGAGATACCCTGCCGGTCTCGTATTTTGCGCATGTTACCCATCAAGAATTACACCCTCACATCGCTACCACTATCCGCACACTAACCGACATCGGACATCCCAGTGAGACACACCAACTCAACCTAAATCTCCAGTGCTCCTCCACTACCCATCCAAGAATCACACTTTCAGACCATTTTCTTCCTCTGCAACCACACCAGACCCCGCCATCCACACCATGCCCACCTCAACCTCTTTCCACCTCTTCACCTCCCTCCGCTACGACCCGCTCCTCCTCACCTCCCCCGAAAACTCTCAAGCATGGATAAACTTCATTTGCCCCTCGCCCTTTTACATGCTCTCCTACCACCGCGACCGCATGCTGGAAGCGGCGCAGCACTTTGACTTTTACGCTGTGGCGGCGAAGTTGGGAGATGGGCGGGCGTTGCATGAAGAGCTAGTGAAGAGGGTGGAGGAGTATCTGAGGGGTGGAAAGGAAGACGGACCGCTTAAGGTATGTGATGGAATAAGGACGTGAAAATCCAAGTTAACGAACGAAGTTGAGGATATTGTTTGATAGAGAGGCGAATATGACCGTGGAGTTCATGCCGCTTCCGCCCGTCCCGCTATCAACACTCTACCCGGCATCCCTCGATCCACCAAAAACACCATCTCCACCGCATCCAGCGAAAGAATGCACCATTTCCCCTCTCACAGGCGGTGCCCTAACCCTCGGCCTTACAGACGCTCTCCCCGCCCAACCATCCATTTCCACCCCACCAGAATGGGTTCTGAAACTCGACACAGCACCCACCCCCTCCACCCCATTCACCCTCCTCAAAACAACACACCGCAGCTTCTACGACACCTCGCGCGCCCGCGCCCTTCCCAGCAACCCCGCAGGCCAAGCTTACACCGAAGTTATGCTTTACAATGAAGTCGACGAGCTGACTGAGGGAAGTATGACGTCGCTGTATGTTTTTCGTGGGGGGCGGTGGGTTACTCCGCCGGTCGGAGTGCCGGCTGGCGAGTTTACTGCATCAACATTGAAGGAGAGAGGGAGGAATGGGAATGGGAATGGGGATGGAGTTGCTGACGGGAAGGAGAGCACAGAAGATGAAGGTGAATTGCGGAAACCTTTTGCGGGCCGCTGGGGACATAGTGTGAGGAGTGCCAAAGTAGGGGCTGGCGGTCAGAGGGGTACGAGTAGGCGGTGGGCATTGAAGAAGGGGTTTTGTATGGAGGAGCCGGTTGGGAGAGGGACGGTTGAGGTGGGAGAGGGGGTGTGGGTTAGTAATGGGGTGAGAGGGTTTGGATTTGGGAGGATTGTTGCGTAGAAACAAGAATGGGGTAGGAAGTTAGCGTCAGCAAAGGCTCTACAGAGGGTCATCAGTGCCTATTGTGCGAGGGCTGTGCTTTTGCGTGATCGTGACGTGTTATGTACCCAGATGATGAGACGGTACCCGCGAACGAGTATCCGGATGAGAGTCAGAAGAAGACCGAGTGCGTTTATTCGATAGAGATGCAACATGCGCTACAAGGCGTACACTGTAAATAGACTAGACCAGACTTTCATGAAAAAGACCTAACAACACTCAATCTACTAATCAATTCACTTACCTAGGTGGCGCAATCCAAGCCACATTAGGCACCTGCCCGATAACTGGCAAACACCTACAACGCTGCCTCGGCGCCCCGTACTCATCGACCCAAAACGGGGACCCCGGACCACATCCAACCGTACACATACCATCCGTGCCACACATGACTAGATCGCCCTCATCATCCGCAACCATAGCCGGCATACCGCACGTCAAACAGCACAAGCGCAGGCCCAAGCGACCTGCCCGATTGATGAACAGCTCGTTGTTGTTGCAGATCTCGACCATGTTCTCGGTGACACGGAACTTCGCGGCGGGAAAGTACGTTTGGTGGTTTCCCGGCTCATTGAAGTAACTGCCATTGTTCTTAAAGACTTCTGCTTTGCCAAGTTGCATGGTTAGATCCGTGTACTGCGGTTGTCGTTCTGGCCAGCGGTGGAAAGCAAGTTTCTTGCTAAGTGCCATGCTAGGGCGCTTTAGGTACGGGTTCTTGATGGCATCAATGATGGATTTCTTGCACTTGCGACCTTCTTCGTCGGAGCTTCCAGAGCCACCTCTCTTGTCGAGGAGCTGCGCGACCAGTCTCAAAAGTTCGATTTTGGAGTCGCGTCGATCGGCTGAGGGGTGGCTGTTGCTAACGCCGCATTTGCGGCAGATGATGGACTGGCCGAGTCGAGGGGCCGGGATGAGCCAAGGGCCGATATTGGCATGGCAGATAGGGTTGACGCATTTGTGGAAGAAGGACGTGGTGTTGACGTTGGGGGACTCATAGATGCTGGTTGTAGCGGCATTGGAGAAGCTGGGTGGGACGTAAGACTGCCTCACAGCGGTGGCTTGGTTCCGGAACTGCGGTGGACTGCGTTGATCGTACTCGGCCTGATTGCAATCTCTAGACCCGTTGTTCATGAAATGGCCAAATTCTTCACAGAGAATGCACCACTTGTAGTCTGCGGGTTCGGGTGGCCGCTGCGAATTTACAGCAGTGACCATGGGAACATCCTCGTCATTGTCGCGATACCTCGCCTCGTAGCTCGAAAAGTCGTACTTCAACCACTGATCGATGATATTTGAAATCGCCGCATTCCACTTTGTCTTGCCCTGTTCCGATGGGGTGGCCGTACAGGCGCGCGTGGAGTGACTTGTAGACGAGCAGTGCCAGCACCACTTGATTTCGTCGTAGGCGCGATTTATGTTCTTGAGCAGCTGAACACGGAATTCCCTAGGCTTCTTGCAGTCTTCATATACGTGCATACCATCACCGGCGTCCTTGCACCACTGGCAAATCATGCCAGTGGCCTGGGAGTCTGCCTCTTCACGCTCTATAGGGTCGTTATTCCAAGGACATTGATTCGAGCGATGAAACGCGCAGCCGCATTCGCACTCTTGATCGTCGGGGACCTCTTTCGCGTTGCAAATTTTGCGGTTGTGGCCCCTCAGACCGCATCGTGTGCAAGGGTCTGAGTTGTTGTTCCTGTTGCCGTTTCCGTTGCTATTCCGTCCATCGTTGTTATTGTTGTGCCTATTGTTCTTGGTTTGGTTGTTGTGCTTGTCGACCCTGTTGCTTTGGCTATGTTGATAACCACCCTTTCTGCAGTCTTTGGTAATATGGGACCGATTGTTACCGCAATTGTGGCAATACAGGTTGCCGCCGTCGTTGAAGTTGCCGCGTCCACCTCCTCCACGCCCACCACGATTCCCACGACCACCACCGCCGCCGCCTCCGCGACCACCTCTGCGACCACCTCTACCCATTGCGAATGTGAAGATATGCAATCGAGTGTTTCGATGGAAGGTTGACTGAAGTAGATGCAAAATTGTGTGACGAAGCAAGTATGAAAAGGAATGCTGAGAATGATAAATGAAAGGAAGATGGCGGTTTCATAGCGCTAGCAGACTTCATAACATCTAGCATTGTTCGGTGGCATGATAGTCCTTGATGAATGCCAGTGGCTTTGTCCATCGCAATCACAGAGACCTGCTTTGTCGACGGGAAGAGGGAATACGTAAAAACCCTTCCATAGACCGCCACATGGTGAACAAAGGCAGGCATTGTGGGTGATAAGATAGCGCGCATCTGTACATAGCATAATCACTCTAGCACCTCCCGCTCGTGACTCGAGAGCTACGTTGTGGTTTACCGCTAGACAATCGCCTTGTGTATCATCTATTCAATGCCGTCGTATGGTTAATACGGACAGTGAAGCTGCGAGCGGCGCTGCCCTCAGCGGGTCTCCAGGCATCCTCTGCCTTGCATGCCCGACCCTTTTTCATTCAGCTTTATCGAAATAGCATTGCAGTCATCGGCGCAGATTCGGCAACGGTAAGTAGTCGTGCTCGCGAAAGTCTGGGACTCACTCGCTGGTCCTTGCAGGTGGTTGATGCGCGTTGCCCGAAGTAAACTTGGGAGCTAAACATAAAAATTACATTCTTAGCATGAGCTTCTCACGGTGGCGGCGGCAAAGACGTGTCGCCGATCCAGATGAGCGGTCAAGACGATGAAATGGAGATTGGGCTCCCCCCCTCCCCTCCCTCCCCTAAGGGTCAATGTTCTGCACTGAAGAGGCGTGGAATAAGCTTGACATGAACCGCTTGCACAGAATGTGGCAGTACGATATCCAAGCATGGCTGCATGCTGGGTCGTCCAAGTCTCAGGTATTTCGAGTGTACTGGGGCCAGGGTTCGGGTAAGGTCAGCGGAGAGGTCAACATCCGAATGCAGGATATATAGGTTCGCTTGTCACGATGAGAACAACTTCGTCTTTTGCTATTTTCGACTTGAACTCATTTCCGCTACCTTTCGGGATGTGTTTTGGGTCGCTGATCGATACTGGAGATGGCGGGTAGCTCGTGGTTCTGCAGTGCGACTTCTGGTCTGAGAAGCAGAGGTATCTCATTCTAGCTCTTATCGGTTTATGTACGCCCTAGACTAGATTAGAGGTCAAGGTCATGCTCTATTATTGGGTTGGAGGTCAGTCCCAATGTGAGAACCGAGACTTGTATCGGAGGGATGCGCTGTTCACCCAAACTGAGGGTAAATTCCGCGCAACCTGAATCATTGCTCCACGATTCAGCTGTGGTTGTCTTCCAGGAGTGCGCAGAGCGTATGATGTATGGTTAGAACGATATGATGCTGCCAACTGAAGGTTGAAGGTGCGGCCTGCTGCTTCCGCGTAGAGCAAAAATCCTCTTCGCGGTCGATACCTCTTGGAAATACACGTACTTTATCCAATGAGGCCTCGGGACAGCACGAGGGCGTGTAGTTGTAACTAACAGAGTGGTTGAAGGAGAGTCTCGACGCGTTCGATGAACTAGCTGGTCCGTGCTCCAACCGACGAGTCAGTCGCCGCCGCCTCTACGACCTCAACACCACACAATCATTCATGATCGCGAGATCACTTTCATCCCATCAATCAGCGCCGTCAGCACCTACGACCAACATTTTAAGGCTTAGCAAGGCTCACACCACGAAGTCCCCGTTGTAAGAATGACACGCATAAGGCGGCCAAGCAACCTAACCGCTGACACCTACACGCTCGCTGACCCAAGCCACACACCACCCATGACAGATATGGACCTCGACACGCATCCATCTACAGAACTCGCTTCTCCAAATTTCACAAATGATGAATAGATGGAGTTCATGAACATGAAAAACATGGTAGCGTACGCGCCCGGTAAATACACTCTGCTCGACCACTTCCCCAACACAATATATCGTCAATTAACCCAATCCATCACCCCGGTCCATCACTCATCCCGAATCCTGTCAGCCACATCCGTACATTCTCACCCCGCGCCCAAAACCCACAATGCGGCTTCCAACCTTCTCTATTTCCTTGTACCACCCGTCCCTCCCTCGCTATCGCCAAGCAAATTACCCGCCGAACCAACCACGCCCACCAAACCCCTCCATACCCGGCAGCTGACCCGCAAATCACATCGCTCTCACCCTTGCTGATCGAATTTCGTTGAGCAGGGAAGCAGATCGGAAGGGGACTTGATTGCGCTGCGACGGGTAGGTGTACCGGCGAACGGTAACACGGGCAGCCCCGATGACAGGCGTGGCTTCGGTAACCAGTCGACTTGCAGATGCGGGCTCCGCGGTTTAATATCGATGAGCGCTTGTGCCGTTAGGCTTGTTCGAGAAGGTCATAGGTGGGCTGGTTGGACGCCTTCCTTTGCGTTTTGAGACGGAATCTACGGAGATGGGAACTGGTGTTTGGCAAGTGTGTCGCGTGAAGAGGGAGGGTGAGCTTGTGAATCTAGTGGTCCCTTTGTACATGTGAGCATGGAGAGGGACTGGATTTCGGATGAATTGATAGAGGCGGCGTCTACCGCTTCGAAAGTCGTATCATGGAAATTGAGTAGTGGCGACCTTGACTGCCAGAGCTAATGCGCGGCGCTTCCCTTCACGGATCAGGGCTTGCCATGGCTGGTGGCGGCGACTGAATAGGGAACGACGGCTTGACGCCCACAATTGCACAAAGCGACACGCGGCCTCGAAGAAACAAAGCATTGTCACCACTGGGGCGATGGCAAGAACGTTCTTTGTCAAAGTAGTTCGAATTTAGTATTTTGGCTATCGCAAATTAAGTAGGTAGGGTATGTGATCTATTTTGATCCGTCGAAACAAAAAGCCGCCCAAGCCAAAGCATTGCGTACAGAAAAGGCCTCCCCCAAAACGCCGCACCCTTTGCGGGCGCCAACATGCCTGAAGAATAAGAAAAGGTATCATAACTAAGGAAAAATCCGAGGAAAGACAGTGAGAAAAGAAGAATGCACGGGTATCGTGGTTATAAACATGCGGGATGAAGAGGTGGTTGCCACAGTGTGAGGTGTCGATGTGTGTGTAGCGTGAGGGAGCGAACGTCGTAGCAGTGCGTAGAGGTCGTCGATGGTGAGTGCAGCGCTTAATTGGGGCCATAGACCCAGTACTGGGCAGCGTATGGAACCTCAAATGTCTTTGGCTTGCCCTTGCACACTGTCGGCGCCTTTCCACCAGCCGTCTCGATCCGGTACACGGTGTTGACACCACCTTGCGAGAGATTCTGGTCGTCGATAAGCTGTAGCCATTTGACGGCGCCCTCGCCGGTAGTCCCGGGGCAAGCCCATTTGGGCGCATCCATATCCGCCTTCTTTAAGACCATAGCCTGCGGGAAAGGTTTCGCCTTGACCTGGTTCAAAGAGAATGTGGGAACCTTTGCAGTGAAGAAGTGGTTTCCAAGCAATTGGCTGTAGCCTTGCTGCTTGAGGTACTCGTTGAGGAACCTGTCACCGCCGAAAGGAGCTTTGAAGAGGGAGAGGGCGAGGCCAGAGATAGTCGGAATTTTGAATTGCGCCCAGGGGTCCTTGTTCAGTTGTGTGCCAAGGTCGTAAAGCTTTGCAACAGCCCCGGTGGTCTCTGGAGCGGCAGTTTGATTGCTCGTGAGGCAGGTATAGTTTTGAGTGCCTATGCCAAGCAAGACGTACTTGAGCTTGAGGTTTGTTGGTGGCGGGAGGGTGTTTTGGGGCATCTTTGCGGAAAGAGCGTCGAGGTTCGTAGCTCGTGGATACTGTGGCCAAGCCGTGACCGAGGGTGCGAAGAGGGAAAGAGCCACGACGGCCGTGGAGAGGCTGGAAAAGAGCATTGTGGTGTAGTGAGGGTTGAGAGGTTGGTGTGGAGTAGACGAATTTGGAGATGATGTGCGCGAAAGCTTATATAGGAAGCCTTGAATGATTCGGTGCGATCAAAGAACGTGAGGATGGATGGTGAGAGTCGGATTTAGGTCGTCTTAGAATAGCTTGAGCAGTGGCAAAGAATGCTGAGTCGAGATGAGCCTCAGCAAAGATGATGCACGGTGCGAAAATGGGAAAGAAGAACAAGGTAGACGGAAGTTCCTGACTGCGTCGGTACCAAGGTAAGAAGGTGCTGAGCTGTTGTCTTTGTTCCACGACAACTGAGCGTGGAGATTGTCCATCTTATAGCCTCTCTGGTGGCTCTGCGCTTGCCCGTTCAGCGGGCATGCGACCACGGAGTCGATACCCTTGCCCACGCGCCGCGCATGCGGGTAGACCGCACTCGACCGTGTCTGCATCCTTGAAGCGACATGCACGGTCAAATTGGTGAGACCTGGGGATACATTTAGAAGAGGCAGGGGGTCCGCTTCATCGCCATAGCGCGGCCAAGGGTAAAAAGGCTTGTAGCCGTAAGCGCTTCTGATACGCTAAATCTGCCTCGGGATCTGAGCCATGGGTCGGCTGGCGATTCGATGAGCGCCACGGTCTACCCAGCTTTTACTGAGCCGCATATCTGCAGCGCGTTCGTATGAGCTCTCGATTCGCACGAAGACGCCTTGGAAGTGTTGGCTCCAACAACTTCACCGGATCCTTCAATGTGCCTCGCTCACGATCCTGAAAACCATCCCATGCGGCGTGGGTAGTCATGTCCAGTTGTCAGTGAGCGAAGGCTTCCCGTAGTTTCATCATGGGTCTCCAAACCACGACCGAAACAGAAAAGCGGTTGATGAGAATAAGAGAACGAGGAGGTCGGGAGTGGTCCGGGCCCAATTCACCCGCTCTTCGGGTGTTGGTCCTGTGCGCCATGCAGTACGCCAACGCTAACGTCTGCGGGCAAATTTGCTCGCGCTGGGCGTCGAAAATAGCCAGCAAATAAGCCGACTTTGGCCAACAGCGCTACGGTAAGTACCCCACTTCGGGTGGAAGCCAGGCTAATTAGCTTTGCAGATGGATCTCGACGAGTTGCGTCTTGCTGACCAGTGAAAGGTTTTCCGTACAGCAGCGTAACGTGGAAGATGGCTGCACAGCATGTCCTTACTGCTGTCGTTCCCGGTGCCCGGAAAGAGCATCTCTTACCTGCGTGTCCGATATTGAAATCGCGGAACAGGGCAGATCCGAATGCACTTACGCGAGCTTCGTAAAAGACCGCAAAAGTGGAGTCGATGCGGTGCCGTCTCCCGCAAAAGGAAGGACAAAAGACGGCAATATTAGTTCCATTAGCGGCTGCAAGAGTGGGCAGAGGTAGGCCAGCCGAAGCGGTGCCGAAGCGCCACCGGCCCCAATTCGAGCCTGAACCAATATTCAGGCCCGCGCTCGGACAACGTTCTCGTCGAAGCTTCGTTTCCCGGACAAGCAGCTGTCAGCAAAACGAACGTTCTCATGAATCAAGTTTGCGTTTCATTTTGACAGCGTGAACGACGGAAAACGTGTTTCGAAACTCGAGGTGTTGACTGTCGGTCCTGTGTCAAAGCCGAAGCGAGAAGTTTCAGCGAGTGTGTTCTGCAGATCCTGATACAGGTACCAGAGGCGAAGGAACCGTTCACGCTCTTTTCAGGAGATTGTGTCCCCGTTCGAGCGTCGTGAAGTGCAGGAATGTGATAATGACGGCAGACATCCAAAGCAATGATGCCAGGGACACCTCCTGCATCTTTAGTACGGAGACTGTCAGACTCAGTGAGACGCATCGCGACGGCAAAGTTGTTGCTCGGCAATACATCTCCTGAGCATTGCGCACGATAGCGCGACTCGTGAGCCAGTGTGCGAAGGATCAGGTACAGCCATTGACCCAACACTGGGGACCAAGAACAATGTGTCGTTTCATGGCGACGGGCCTAGTCGATAGCGCGCCGTTTCGTTCCTTCCGAACCGTGGGCTTAGGGTAGCGTGTGCTGGTTGACGGATGGGTGTTAGCGGAAAGCCAAGCCGAATGACACTTGATGCTCATGGAAGTCCGACGTGAACTGGAAGTAGAGAATGGGTAGTGATGATGATGAGACGGGTAGTGGCGAGATGTTGAAACTTGATGTTCGAATGGAGAGCACGCTCGAAACACGCTTACCGAAACCGATCTAGCGCCTTTGCGGGGCGGGGACGAAGCTACCAGCATCAACACCCCTCAGCAGCTCGGGCTGCATCGTGACGATGGATCGCATCCCTCGTTGGCATACGTTAGAAGAAACAGTTAGCTCGGGACGTCGAGAATGAGTGCCTCGATTGCGGGTATTTTGTCGAGAGGCATCTACACTTGCGGAGTATCCATTGCAGCATCCGTCGCTGTAAGTCTTCGAATGCATATCTCCAGAGAGTAGCGCATTAACTAAACTATACAGTGTATCATTCTATATGGCTTATACAATGTTTTCCTGCATCCTCTTCGCCGATACCCAGGCCCGCGCATGTGGAGTGCCTTCCGCTTCCCATACGTCATTGCAATCCACCGAGGAGAGATCCATCGTCAACTCAAGCAGTTTCATGACAAGTACGGGACAGTCGTACGTATAGCACCGAACGAACTATCTTACGCAGATGGCGCTGCTTGGAAAGACATTTACGGCAACCGGCCGGGCCACCAACCCTTTCCGCGTAACCCAACCTGGTTTAAGAAGCAGTATCCGGGCGAGCCTCACTCCATCATGGGCTTCGACGAGGAAGCTCACGCTAGGACAAAACGTGCCTTTGCGAACTCCTTCTCGGACAAGAGCCTAAGGGATCAAGCTCCGGTGATCGAAAGCTACCTGAACATGTTCATGGTCCAGATGAAGGCGCCAACCTCTGGGAGGCCATGGAAAGAGAAGGTCATCGATCTCAACACGTGGTTCAACTTTCTGACTTTCGACATCTCTGGAGATCTTTCATTCGGCGAATCGTTTGATTGTCTCAAGACTGGCAAAGCGCATCCATGGGTTGAGATCGCACAAGACTTTGGAAAAGGTCTGTCGCTCGTGGCTTCTGTCAACCAATACCCACCAATTGATAAACTGCTTCGTTATGTCATCCCGAAGAACATCAGGCAAAGACAGATCGACCATCGCCAGATGAGTTACGCAAAGGCAAAGAAAAGGCTTGCATTGGACATTGAGAGACCAGACTTTGTTACGCCGACGAAGAAGTACAGCGACCAGAAAGTGCCCTTGTCCGAAGCAGAGTGGGAGATCAATATGATGATCCTCATCTTCGCGGGAAGCGAAACTACGGCTAGTTCGCTCACAGCGATGACGCGCGAGCTGGTGCAGAATCGTGGCGCGTTGCACCGATTGACTCGAGAGATTCGTGGCGTCTTTAATAACGAGAGTGACATTACTATAGCGTCGACAGGCGATCTGCCGTACTTGAACGCAGTGATCAACGAAACGCTTCGCTTAGACCCACCCACAACCATCGGTGTTCCCAGAGTAGTACCAAAAGGCGGAGATACCGTCTGTGGACAATGGGTTCCAGGAGGAGTAAGTAGCGTCGCTATCTGGTGGCTCATTTCTAACAGCATTTTCAGACTTACGTAGCCTACAATCAGTTCGCAGCGAATCGCCAAGCTCACAACTTTCGCCATCCCAATTCCTTCATCCCTGAGCGGTTCCTCACACTGGATTCCAACACAGACAATATGTCCTCTTTCCAGCCCTTTGGCATGGGTCGTCATAGCTGCATTGGTATGAAGCTCGCCTACGCAATGATGCGGGTGACAGTGGCGAGGTTTCTCTTTGCTTTCGACATCGCCTTGGCGGATGAGAAGGACAGATGGGATTGGGGGGAGCAGAAGACGTATATTCTATGGGTGAGTCCATTAGAACATATTCCAGCCCCATCAGTGGCTAACCTTTCATAGGACAAACGCCCTCTTCGGGTGACTTTACGGCGGCCTGCTGGGCAGTAGAGCATTAATTGTCTGTCATTATATGCGAATCTACTGGTCTTTCACCATGTGAAATGATACGCACTAAGGTCCCTCCAGATAAGCTTTGCCGAATGCGTCACTTCATTTCTAGGTCCTCAAGTCCGATCGGCAAACTGCTTTGGTATCTCAAGGTATCACGGTGTTGATTATGAAAACCCTCTGGATGAGCTTTCCAGACTTCGTGCAGTAGTGCACTCTCAGCAACCAAAGAATAAGAAGAATTACACCCATCAATTTTTGACGTCTGGATGTCACCTTCATTGACGTAGGTGTCAGAAAGTGGATGGGTAGAGGAAACATTGTGTAATTGGATTATGGCCGGTTGCTTCGAAGTCCGACGCCACCTACAAATCCGACGGTACAGCCCGACCATCGCAATATTCCAATCCCACACTCAGCAATCACATCAGTAATGCCATAACGCGAGCAACCTCTCTACGTTCGTACCGCCACCCGCTGCTTCAGCTGAGCCATATCTGAAACTACCTATTCTGCTATATAAGGACAACGTATTGATGTATTCGTCGTGAATCGGGGGCACACACTGCGTCGTAACTCTGGAACATTACACACTGACATTCCCGGGATAGGCTTCGAAGGCTTCGTCCCTGCACATTACCACAACAATCGAAGCGAGCAAAATAAGCGACGCATGATAATGCGACGCGCTATTGGACGACGTTGCTGCATGCATCACGTGTTGGCACTCTAAGAACTTTCTCAAAACTATCGAAACTCAGCCTTGTCGGCCCACACCCCACTTCGTCCCAGGCAATCCTCTTCAATCTCCATGGACACAACGTCATCCACAGAAAAGTCATCACCGTCTTGTCACCCGATTTACCGAACACGATCCCGATGCGCTCACCGGAGCCGCTCGAGCGGGTCAAGGCTATGGTCTGCAAACGATGCTGGACAGACTGCTTTGATACTGAGGGCTTTGAGAAACTTGGGCGGAGTGATATTTCTTCCTTCAGATACACTGTAAGTGGATCGAGAAACTGCATCCCTCTGTATTGTGCGTGCAGATTTGTGGTCGGCGTGGTACGAGAACGGTAGAACCCAGTTGGAGTGGTCTCGGTGCGTAATATCTCGAGGCAAAATCCACCGATAACTATATACCGAGGTAATCATTAACTATCCAAAGCTTTTGGCGACTTCGTAAATCTTCGGAAAAAAGTAGTGCTAATTATGCAGCTATTATAGTGCACTATAGAGAATTTGGCGGCATCAGCGGCTCGGAGTTGTCCGTGGTGTCGGTTTCTATGCCACATAGTGCACAAGCTCCCCATTTCGTTGGAACTCGAATCCGGGCCCCCTATCATGGTCAAGCTCAGCTCCCCTACCTGGTGCAAGTTTTCGCCACCAGGGAGCAACCTATACACCCTCCAGATCGATACAGAAGAAAACGAAGAGATAGGATGGTTGCGGTCAGATTGTGAAAACCTAATCAAAGTATTCACAAGTGATGATAACATCGCGGCCGAACGAGTCACTGCAAGAAAAGTCACAAGAGATATGTCTCCCTTGAGCACACAGAGACAAATTTTGACATGGCTCGACGATTGTACGCGTCACCAGTGTTGCCCCGAGCAAACTGATCGAGTTCTCCCAACGCGTTTGATTGACGTAAGGACACTCCAGCTCGTTGCCACGAATGGCGGCTCTGGTAAATACGTGGCACTTTCGTATTGCTGGGGCCGTGTTTCACAGGTACTGCTGCAAAAGGCCACGCTCCAATCATTTGCAAACCAAATAGACTTTGATGGCCTACCCCAGACAATCAAGGATGCTATTCTGGTTACACGGTCTCTCTCCATTCATTATCTATGGGTACGTGTAGCCCTACAGCTAGGTCGGTCAAGTTCTGACCACTCATTCAAAAGGTGGATACTCTTTGCATAGTTCAAGACAGCGAGGCCGACAAAGCTCACGAAATCGGTTCCATGGCTCGAGTATATGGCAATGCTCATCTTACCATTGTGGCATCGAATGCAAGGAGCGCGTCTGAGGGCTTCTTAGGACCGCGCGAACTACATGACCCGCAAAGGCCAACTTCCGATCTCCTCAACGGGGTCCGCGTTCCCTTTCGAGTGTCAAAGTACTGTTTTGGAAGCGTTGCCGTCGAGGACCTAAGCAGCACCTATCACGGCCTTGTGAGCTTCAAGGAGCCCATAGATGAGCGAGCTTGGACCCTGCAAGAACAATTGATTTCGAAGCGCCTGTTACTGTACAAGTCGTACACGTTACAGTGGCGGTGTCCGGCTGGTACGATGAGCCTCGGCCAATCATTACACGTCGAACCCGTTCATGCGCCGCCAGCAAAAATGGTCTCTCAACTCAACACAGATCCAAAGCAAGCATGTGCTGAGTGGTTACGACTGGTGGAGATCTACTCTTCTCGAGTGGCGTCCTTTCAGAAGGACAAGCTTCCGGCAATTGCAGCGCTAGCCGAGAAATTTGCTCCAGTCCTGGGACAATATCTTGCTGGTATATGGAGCCATGATATCTCCAGCCAACTGGATTGGCAAGAGTGGCGGTATCCGATCTTGAATATCGGTAGTAGCTTATATCGAGCCCCATCCTGGTCATGGGCTTCTACCGATGTCGAGATCAAATACAAGTCAATTAAAGAGGAGACCCGAGTCCCACGCTGCTCTTTTGTTTCTGCCAATATATCTCTCAAGGACAGTAAGTTACCATACGGAGAAGTTCTAAGAGGCTCCGTTACGATTCGGGATCAATTGCTTTTCGGTCGCAGTGGCACTTCCTCAGACGGTTATGGTCGTGCTGAAGCCATCCACGTGTGTGCGGACCAATATATACAAGAATCACCGGCAATGAGATACTTTAAGACGTACTTCAAAGAGACCTTGCCTAGCTCTTCTCGCAGTCGGACCTGGAGTACCCACACGGATTTCAGATTCGACTCAGGGCGAGATGTTCTTTTTCCCGGGGCCTTTTGTAAGTCTTGACCCATTCATCCTACCACAACTTCTCCATTGGCTCTACTAACGACACCCTCTTTCATCTTCAGGTCTTTTGACGTTGTTTGTTAATTCCACACGCTTGAGGAGTGGCGCTAGGACGGTAATGTGCTCAGGGCTAGTCTTAGTTCCGGCTGCACCGAACGCTTTCAGACGGGTTGGTCGGTTTGCTGAGCTTCCTCCTGATGTGCTCCGAGGAGTTCCAGAGCAGGAACTTGTCATATTGTAAAGCTGAAAGACGCCTTGGATCAGCACACGACCTCTCCAAGGCTCATCTAGAGGTCTCTTAGCACTTGTTGCATTATACTAGCGGCCATATGTCAGGAGTACGATTTGCAACTCACACCATCACGAAAACCTCGCCGGAAAGCTGATCGCCGCTCCTGATTTCCCTGTCGCTGACCCATCATTTCCGCGCCTGCCTACAAGCTAACCCTCTAATCCCCCAGCACCTGTCGCGACACCAGGGATGCAATACTACGCCGCTCTCCCACCTCCACTTACGTCCCAACAGACGACTTAATCGGCTGATGCACAATGCACACCTCCACAAAGTCCATGCCCGTGCACTTCCCCACCTACAATCCCTCCATCGCAATACATAACCACAACCGGTTTTCCACAGCAGCGATACCACGTACAAACTCAACGTCGCGACGACCGGGTCCCAGGTCTAGACATGCGACTACTCCGCACTACTCAGTGCCTAAAACGCCGCAAAGCACCTTAATCTCATCGACGGGTCCAGCGGTACGGGAAGCGCGACCGGCGAGAGTGAGATTAGCTGCAGTATCTTCGGCGTGCTGGAGGTATATGATGAATTAATGATGGCAGGGGGGTTGCACGAAATTAGCAGTGGTACGGAATTTGTGTATTGACTGCTGTTGTGTATACGCGACGAAGGTGTAGAGAAATGGTATACTTGAGAAAATGGGCTTTCGAGCGGGAGGGGTTTGTTAAAGTTGGGAACGCCTGTTGGGCCGTGATGGTTAGTAAGGGGCGATGTAGTTGTGGAGTGCTTCAGACGTGTAGATTCATACTACATGGTAGTAAACATGTTTCTTTCTTGACATCGATGCTTTCGCACGCTGCGACTGGACTTACCAGTTGCGTCACGATCCCAGGTCCCGCGATCATACTTTGCGCGAGCCCAAGGCACATTTCCCCTTTGACGCTTTGCATCTGGCCCTGTAAAGACAAATACTTTTGGTGAGTTGCGGCGACATATGCTCACGCTAATACTCATATCTACTTCATTCACGACGGATTGTGAAACAAAGTCGTCAGCTCAACATACAGAGATTTGTGGAGCAACATCTCGGCTGAAAGCAGATTGCAATTTCCAGCGAGTTGGACGCGAAGCTGGCGAAGAAAAGGACCAGAGGCTGTGGGACAGAGTTGATTGAGAAATCAGAGGTTGTGGGACGGAATTGATTGAGCACACGGGAGTATCCTTGAAGCAACTCGACCCATCATCACTCGGTGAACCGATTTACCCATCGTGGACGTGGACTGGACAGCTTCCTCCCTCGTTGATCCTTGTAGTCGATAGCGATTTGCAACAATCGACTGTCCGAGGTCAAAATAGGACTGCGGCAACGCACCGCCCACAAACATCAACATCCCTTATAGCAAAGTGCAGATCGATCCTAAAAAAGATGGCATTGACCGCAAGTGGCTCTCCCCAGTTTTCTCGGCGGGATTGGCGGTTCCAAAACGCTCAGAGCAGGATCCGCGATCTTATCGTCAATGCGATCGGCTATAGTCCGATGATCAACGCGGCGATGCTCACGTCCATAAAACCCTCTCTTAACGTGCACATTGGAGATGGATGTCTGCTAGACGAATGTGGGGAAGTTGTTTGCTGGATCGTGTTGGGAAAAGCGCTCTCGAGTAGTTGTTTCGTGTTCATTGCGTTGTGGGTAGTCCTAAGTGTTAGCCCGCTCGGTATATGCTCGTCGCCTCTAGCTCCGCGATGCCGAATGCACTGGAACAGCCAAACAACACAACACTAGTGGCGGCAAAGCGACGTCGAATCTCGGATATACTCCCGAGCAAAGGTGCATCATGGTCGAGGTTGCAATAATGCCCGCCCGCGGAGTGACGACGATCACCAATGGACGATCGGGCCTGGCCAGCAATTCTCCGAAAGCAGGGATAGCCCATCCATCAATGCGACCCCGTGGCACAGAAGTTGCCAGCCCGGGGCAGCTGAGTGGATGGTAACTCTAGATTGCTCGATTATTCACGGTTGCAGCCGCTAGATCCAATTGGCGGGCGGGTGCACGCTGACGGTGGCACGCTGGTGCGGAGCACAAAACCGCCTAGAAAGCAAGGCACCGCTCGTGCCTGGATTCAACACGACTTTTTCAAGCGTTTAGGACGTGTTTGGTGGGCTCTTCGGGCACTTGTGTTTGGGAAGGGGTGGGCCGGACCTTCACTGTTTCAACGGCCGAGAAAATGTTCTGCGACCGTCGGGGTGCATCGAATGCCCTTCTTGGGCAGCCAGACTGTCGTACAACAATGAACAATGTCGATAGCCGCGACGGCCTCGACACACGCGGTGAAAGGCCCTGCACGTGGCCAGACGGGCGCCCTGGGGGTGAGTGGAATGTGTGCATCCACGGTTATATTGGCCCAAGCACGAACTCTTTTATCCAGAGACGGCCAGCCAATCACAGGGACGTGCAGGCTGACGGGCTTTCGCTCGGAGCACACATGTGGAGCTGACCAGGAGCGCGGAAAGACAGGCGTTGTTGTGCGTCCAGTGTGCCGCGCTTGCGGACGGACATGAGGGTCCGAGGTTGATGATGGGGGAGAGTGGGTGGTGCAGGTCCGAGATGAAGAAGGGCCGGGCGACGGGCGTCTCTCGGGCAGACGACGGCCCCCGGCAGAAAATAGATTAGACTTTGGACCGTGGCGCACCAGGGCAAACGCCATCCAGGACAGGCATGCTGGAAGCAGCGAGCCGCAGTCGCAGTCGCAGTCGCAGTCGCAGCCCTTGGGGCCGTCGCTGAGGGGTCAGCTGGCTGGGCGACGACGGTACATTACGACGCCCTCGCCTTGCCCGCCGGGGGAAAATCGTTCGTCGTCGGATTCGCTCTGGAGTTCGCAGCCGTGTCGTGTCAGACGGTCAACAAAGCAAAGGCGTTTTATCCCGGCTGCTTGTACAATAGGTCTGCTCAGTTCTTTGACGCGGGATCCCCCAGCGCACTCGCCCAGGTGCGGCCCGTTCTTGGAGTCCACGAAACCGCCTAGTCCGTCTTTGGCCATCCAACAGCCCAGCCCCGACAGCCTGCTCTGCTCACCACCTACCTCCTCGCTCGTCCTTCACCACCGCTCCTCTCCCACCCGCCGGTCGCTCCTTATTGTCGCTCGTTCACTCTTTTTTTCCGCTTCGCCTGCAGCGTGCCAGTCGCCGTGCTGCATCGCTGCCTCTGCTGTTTCTACGACAACCCGACGCACCCGTCCTGACAGCCCGTCACCGCCCGGCCGTTACCATGGCCGCCTTCACGAAGAGAGGTAGGAAAGACGCACAGCCGCTACCGCGCACCGACACTGACCCTACAGATGTCGACAATGTCATGCGCACTATCTTCCGCCGCTGCAAAAAGTGCGCCACCGAGGCCCCCTCCTGCGCCGCACTCAACTGCGGCGACGGCACCATCTGCGTGCAGACGCCCCCCAGCTGCGACGACTGCGCGTCCGTCGACTGCTTGGCCGATCCAGCACTAGCAGGCGCTCCGAAGGGTGGCAAAACGAACGTCGGCGCCATCGCAGGCGGCGTCATCGGAGGTGTCATCTTGGTAGCCGTCCTGGTATTCTTGATATGGAAGTTCTGCCTCAAGGGGAAGCGGCAGCAGTACCAGGAGGGAGACTGGCAAGAGGTGGACTTGTCGTTGGAGGAGAAGGTGCATCACCAAGAGAGCGATTTTGTCTCGCGAAGAAGCGCCAGGGCATCCACACACACGGTCGCCTCCATGGCCTCGTCCGTCCTTACTCGTGCCTCCAACATCATCCAAATCGCCTACATCCCCGGCGTTACGAACCGCTCCGGACCCGGGTCGCCCGATGTACTCGTCCCGCCCGTTCCTCCCATCCCCGCCATGTCTCCCTCTACCGGTCTCAGCAGCCCGTATGCCAACTCGGAACAGCATTACTTCGTCCCAGATCTGCGTGACTCCATGGCATCTGGTATGACTGGCATGACTGGCATGACAGACGCCCGCAGCAGCTTTGCCCGCCAGAGCATAGCGCCTAGTCTTGCTAGGAACAGCGTTGCATCGACCGTCTACCGTCAGAACGCCATTGTATCGCCTCTCCCGGCTCAGACCATCGTGCGCGGCAAGGCAGCCGTCGTCAGCGTCAAATCAACCGGCTCAAGCCCGGCAGAGACGCCTGGTCTCGACACACCTCCCGTTCCTCAAATCGACTCCAAATTCTCAACAGTCCGCGTTCAGATGCCGCGAATGGGCAGCGGCGCCAGCCCACAGAGCTCTATACGGAGCACTGCTACGCTTGGCCCTGTCCGCGCGCTCAATATCACGAAGAAGAAGAGTTACGACGGCAAGGGTTACTGGGATACCCCTCCTCGCAGCTCTCAGTCCAACTACAGCGGGCAAAGCTTTCACACTACCTCAACATCTGAGACGCTGGTCCCACCGGGGCGACCTCTCACGGAAATCTCTTTGAGCTCGACCGAGGACGGCTACGCACATGCACGCGCGCGGAGAGCCATGGACGCAGAAACCTCGGACTCCGAGTCCGACGATGACGACCACTCCCGCGCACGTCGCAGCCTCCTGCGCGACAGCCAAATCACCGACATCAACGACACACCAATCTCCTTACAATCACCCTTCTCCGACAACTCCACAATCGACTCGCGGCCAGACATGCCGCAGCGGCACACATCCAACTCGAGCAGACTACCACCCATGACACCCATTGTGGAAGAGGGTTCAAAGCGGGGGAGTCTCAGCAATACAAGCAAACGCACGCAAAGTCCTTTTTCCGACGATCACAGGACTGAAAAATGAACGCAGCACATAACGATCTTGGTTTCTTTTCACTTCTACCTACCCTGGGCGTTTTGGCACAGCCACCCCGTTCAATCGACGGGTGTGCTTTCTCCTTTTCTTTTGGATCTTGCGATATCAGTCAGCCCGTGGCGGCCCATCTCTCTATACCACCATGTCATCTTCTCTTCTTGTAGCTTCTATTTTGCTTCTATACCCCCGTCTTGCGAGACGAGGTTTCTACCCTAGGCGGACTGGTTTGAAGTGCCAGCAGGAGGAACGGGTTTGGGAAGGATGTGGAAGTATCCTCTTGGAAGCGAGACGGATTTTGAAGATATGCATTGCAATGAGAGCATCCGCCTCTTTTATTTCTATGTATGTATGCACGAGCCGCGATGAAAGCGAGTGAAGCCACAATACTCTTGATACCTCTGTGCCCAATCTTCCCTCGTTGTGAGTGTCACCGTACGCGCGGCTGATGTTGTCGCCCCGTCCTTCTCCGCATGCGCAAAACCTCGCCTTACCCAACTCATCCACCTCAACGTCTTCGGCCCATTGGCAGACGCGAACCACACCCCCACTAAAAAGGAAATCACCTCACTTCCTCACGCGGTCCAATATTTCCGCCTTCTTACTAGGAACTGCCTTTTTCAGCTGTTCTCGGATATCTGATGCTATCCATCGATTTGAGTGAGCGCTGACTGGGTGAGATTGGTTGAATGCGCGGAGGTGGTGTGTATACTCGCAGAGCGGGATAGGATGGGTGGAGATGAGGGGTGACGTTAATAATTGCTGTTGTGTGCGGGTGAGAACGTGTGCCTGTGTGGGTGTGTGTAGGGGAAGATTGAGGGTACTTAGGCAGGAGCGTGGTTGGAGGAGAGAGGGCGCTTGGAAAGGTGGTGCGGGTTTAGAGTTCGTGACTAGACTGAACTACCTTGGATTGACATGTATCTCCGAGTGAAAGAGATAAGCATATTGGCTCTAGGCATAAATTGGATCGCGGTCATCTGTTAGTGGGGAGGCGTCATTAGCAGGAAGGTCGAGAGAATCATAGTCATGGAAGTGCCTAGGTTGCATATTCCTTCGGAGCATGCTATAGGTATGGCGCTCGGAAGTGACCCGTTGCACGGAAGGAGGTCTGCCAATGGGCATTCATGAACCGTGGAATTATGTCTTAAGCCTGCTCCAAAGCTACACGCTATATTCTCATGACCCCCGATATGTCGTATACCCAAACGGCCCCAGCAACACCGGCACATGATAATGCTCGCCCTTCGCGTCCGTCCTGACCACAAACTTGACCTCGACCTCAGGGAAGAAAGTCTTCACATCCCTCTTGCCAAAGTACTCCTCGGTATTAAACGTCAGACTATACTTCTGGTCGCCCTCCCGATGGAACACCACATCGAGGCTGTCGGAGCTGAACGGCGATGAAGGCGTCCAGGATGTGACGCGGCCGTCGCCGTTGGTGGTGGCCGAGAAGACGAGCGGAGAGGATAGGGAGGAGGGCGGGTTGTGCAATGTGAGGGTTACGGGGATGGAGGAGCCGGGGCGGCCGAGCGTGGTGTCGAGGACGTGGCAGGTTA
>Ga0247733_1000135_pt1 | contig 101511 bp, 116 predicted proteins | sample UWRJL043104R2_FD_180932 | JGI IMG/M metagenome (GOLD analysis project Ga0247733, IMG submission 180932) | Plant litter microbial communities from Arlington Agricultural Research Station in Wisconsin, United States - UWRJ-L043-104R-2 | ecosystem: Environmental > Terrestrial > Plant litter >... | reverse complement strand
ATCCGATGAGGTGACAGCTGCAGAGGCATGATAGGGACTCGCCATTCGTTGCTCAGCACTGGGGCCGTCTGGCAAAAGTGATATGTCACCAGTCGGAAAGGCAGCGTCTGATGCGTGGACGTATGTCCTGACATTGGCGATTCCGGTCGATTTTCCAATCGTGATCAGCTCTGGTAGCGTTATCGGAAAACAACTCAATTCGCCTCTGCCGTCGTCAAAGTCGAAGTCTCTCGTGCTACCAGGATCCTGTGACACCAAAGATCCCTGCAGTCGCTGAAAACATTCCGTCGAGATGTTTTCCGCTGCGCTGATAGCTGACCCGCGGGACATAGAACCAGCAACATGGAGTGCGACGTCGATGCTAGAAGGTGAGCTGCACTCCTCGATGATGCTGCCAACTAAACACCCCAACATGGCCACACTGCCGCCGCATCCGGGTAACAGCATGACGTTTTTCAGGGTTGCTTGGTCGTTCCACTTCTCTGCGAGCTGGTAGCTGTCGAGTTCGGCTGAGATGTCGAGATAGTGCACACCGGTTTGTATGCACGCTTCGATGAAGGGTTTGGCAGTGCGTGCAAATGGACCGGCACAATTGAGAAGAACACGTACTTCTTTAAGAGCTAAGGCGAGGCTGTCGGTATCCTCAATGCTGAATATGCGGTACGAAACTCCAAGCGAGGATGCGAGATCCTTGATCTTGTCCTCCGTTCTTCCAGCGATAACAAAGTCAAGGCCGAGACTCTTCGCGTGATCGCACGCGAGTCGACCAGTATAGCCTGTAGCTCCATAGATCATGAACTTCTCCATGGTAGATAGCGAAATACCGAGACTTGGTCGGTTTTGGGGATATTGTTAGAGATGGGGCTGGGTCGCTTCAGAGACGCTGTTTGTTTGTCTGTAGCGATTAGGTTGATTCATACCGATCGTTCAATACCTTATGTACTGTAGTTGTTTCGCTTCTTGCACGTGCGCTTGCTAGGGTCGATCGAAGGTTTGCGGTATTAGCGATCGTTAGTCATCACTATGCAACCCGGAAATCCGCGTACTGGCGGAGTGCGGAGTGCGGAATGAAATGGAAATCTAACACACATTCCTGAAGGGAGAGTCCTGGACAGTCATCACAATGCAACTCGGTGCCCCGCGTACCGTACATGAGCAGTCCCAAATTTCGGGAACAGGAGTCACTGGTCGCTAATACCGCCCTCGGTGCTCCGCACGTACTTACTAAGAATGCCTTCTGGGCTCTAGCACTGTCATAGTAGTCGTGAAAGCAGGTTGGGAGGCCATATGGTAAAATATAAACGGAGCTCGAAGCCCGAAGACAGATAGCGACAAACACCGCAGCTCACTCTACCATTTTTACCATCTGTCTACCACTTCTACAACCTCTACCCTCTACCATCTCTACCACCTCTACCATCTCTACCATCTCTACCACATCTACCATCTCTACCATCTCTACCACATCTACCATCTCTACCAATTCTACCAATTCTATCAACCATACACCATCTTCCATTGCTAATATCTCTACCACAATGGATGTTCCTCAACTCACCAAAACTGTCCACAAAGCCGCTTATCCTTCGATCGATCCCGCCAACCCCAAACTCTCTGCCGCCGGGAAGACCATCATCATTTCAGGTGGTGCGGGCGGTATTGGCTTCGCCATTGCGCAAGGCTTTTGTATTGCCGGTGCTGCTCGAGTAATCATTCTCGCCCGCCGTCAGGAAGCTTTGGACGAAGCCGCCTCAAAACTCAGTTACGAGAATGAGGCTACCGAACGGAGAACTGAGATCTGGACCTACCTACTCGATATGAAAGACACCATCGCTTCGGAAAAGGTTTTCAACACCATTCGCGCGCGGTTGAACGAGGGCCAAAAAAACGGTGACGAAGTAGTCGATGCCGACATTCTGATCCTGAGTGCCGCAAATCTAGCACAAGGCAAAACTTCCCTTGAGTTCGATACCGCGGTGTATCGCGAAGCTTTCGAAACGAACGTGATAGGAAACCTAAACCTCGTGCGGGCTTTTCTCGCGCCAGAAATCCCCGGCATCCCGTTTACTACATTGGGCGGTGTCAAAAAAGACGTGTCCTCGGTTCCCACACCCAAGCATAAAAAGACGATACTAGATATCTCTTCCATTGCGGCGTATTTCGATTTGTCTGGTCAAGGGCCTTATTCGACCACCAAGCTTGCGTTCACACGGGCCATGAAGACCCTGCAAATCGAAGTTGACCTCATTGAAGGCCAGCCGATCCGTATCCACAGTTTCCACCCGGGCGCGATCTGGACACCAGGTGCGGCAAGTACGCTACCGGAGAGCATTCGCGAGATATTCTCATTCGACGATATAAGCTTGCCGCAGGGTTTTGCGGTATGGCTTGCGAGCGCCGAGGCAGAGTTTCTGAAAGGCAGATTCCTCTTTTCGAGCTGGGACGTCGATGAGTTGATCGCCTTGAAGGATGTGTTTGCTGCGGATCCGAACTTTGGGACAATCACGCTCAAGCAATGAAGTGGTGGAGTCGTGCGAAGTATGGTCAGATTTAGGGGGAATCAGTAGTTTAGAGTTGTAATAGTACCCATGTGATAAACCTCACGACTTCCTTTTGCTGTGTCGGATCTGCTGTGCATTGCTCTCTTTTGAGCTTTAGCGCAGGCTTGAAGCTGCTAGTTACTTGCTGTCTTGCTATTCGAACGCTCATCATCTTCAACCCCTTTCCACCGTGAATGGTTCTTCTTTCAAAATACTGGTAAGCTCTCCCCACGTTCGTACGTCGTATGTCTTCACCTTGTTGGACCTATCACCTAGCGCACACATAGTCGCCTAGCTGGTGAAGACGTGCAAGCAGATGCTATACTCACATTACTTTAGCCCGTACCGAATGTAGTACCTGCTCGGGCTGGACAGAATAGCGATGGGAGAAATGTTGGAGTAAGGTCGGAAACAAGTCGTGTCGGGAAGTCCTACACCGACAAGTCGCGTGGTGGGCCCAACACAATCAGCAACAGGACGGAACGGCCGCCCTCGAATTCAAAACGCTGTAGAGACATTGCGCAATCTTATCGCCGTGAAAAGAACGACGGCGGTGCACCGCGGCTTCTGTAGCCGACTATTCCTACCAAAGACTAGCACGGGTTGTAGGGCCGTGACGTCCTCTTCTCCTTGAAATGTTGTGACGTCGTCACACCTTTCCTCAACATTATCGCCAATTCGACATAAGCCCTTGCAGATGCGGCGTTTCAATCCTGTGTTGCCGGGAACGTATGCATGATACCTAACGCTTGGGTGGTCTAGCCCCGATGAAACACTCCGCGTCGGCACTTCCGTTCTGCAGCTTAGAAGACCTCGTCGACATCCCAGATATCAGCGTCTTTCAGTGCACATGGAGAAACCATGAGATACCACCTTCTGCAAAGGACCGCTATTTTACTTTGCTACATCTGACGCGTGTGCAAGATACAACCGAGACCAGCTGTACAACCCCAGTTGGCTGTCTCGCGAGCGCGCGCAGGGTTTGGTCCTCTTTGAAACCCATGCTTTTTTATTAGTGATACCTCAGGTTTGTTCGATCCATGTCTCGCCTATTGTCTGAGGCACCAGAGACCCCCACCCCCACACTATATCATTCGCCGGGAGCCAAAGCCTATGTTCCTACGTCGTCCCACCTGGCTTGGCGCACCGAAGTCGTGCACGCTCACCATCCCTTCCTACTGGTCGAAGCCGTTCTACTAACTGCTTTAGATCTATCGCATAACAAAGTCGTGGACATGAGTCCTGGCGAATGCCATAGCTCGGAGAGCTTAATTGCTAGCGACTAGCATTCGGTTAGAAGGATATCTACTTGACAGTGGCACCACTCTGACACCAGAAGAAACCTTGGGATTCGTTTTAACAACAAGCTTTGGGAGAAACTGGGACACTGAGTCTATCTGGAGGGTGCCCGCAATGATTTAGACCTCATTAACTCCGATCTTTCCACCCCACACTCTTTTACGGGTCGTTCTTTTGCTCCTTTCCTTCCGAGGGTTGATCTCTCTGGATTCTAATGTTTATATGGAAACTTTGACGACACATTACGAAGTTGACCTTCGCACTACGCTCTTACAATAATAGCCAACATGGCGCAAATACTTTCATTCTCTCCATTATCACTGGACCTTCCCAGCTCTCGCATGAGCGTTGACTTCTCTACTTTCGCACCTCCGCCACCCAAACACGTCAACCCTACTCGCTCGAACAAACCGGTCCCGCAACTTCCTCAACATAACACGATTCCGCGTCGACCCCTTGCGCGGCGTGTTCCCTTACCGGAGGTCAAAGAAGAGATCATATCTGTCCGAAGTCTTTCGTCCGGAGAGTCGTCGCGCAAATGGCCCTGGAGTCGACCATCAACACGTACTTCCGATCGGTCAGACTCAGCAATCACTCCTCTTTCAAGAGCAAACTCTAGCGCCTCTACTGTCTCGTCGGCATCGAGTGCTTCAACCGCACCATCGTCAGTACTCTCAAATGCGCAATCAGCACCGACCGCCTATGCGTCGCACTCTTCGCTGCAGTACACCAAAACTCTCGATTCGTGTCTAGAAGAAAGATTCGAATTACCCAAGTTGTCCACATTGCCGCTGTCCTTGCTCGAGCATGTTTTGTCATATACGCTCTGCCTACCGTTAACGGTCTCCATCGGGCCCCAAAATTCGGAGAATCGTCACATGCAATATCGTTACCACCGGGCTGGACTGGACTACATCGACATCCAACTGATTCTCAAGCATCCGATCTTTTTCGTCTCCCATCAGATGCGCGAAGTTGCCCTAGATGTCTTCTATCGCAAATGCGACTTCGTGGTCGACCTTCAGCAGATCTATCACTCGAAGGTCTCGTCTACGATTAACGAGAATCTGAAGAAACAGCAAAAATTCTGGATTCAAGATCCCCCAAAGATGATCAAGGACACTCTTCGAAATCTCTCCAGGCTCCACCTCCGCCTACCTGTTCCTAGCTGCGAGAATAGTGGTCACCGTGGTCGGGACGAAGACGACTGGATGGACGGCAGCGATGGCAAGGGAGGTGGAAGCTGGAAAATCAAGAGCCTGAAGAAGGAGCAAGACGATGCGACCGGTGTACGCTTGTGCGTGGAGGCTGTCATGGGGCTCGTCATGGCATGTCCAGAGATAGAGCTGGAGTCGCGTGGACGTTCCGGTAGCTTGAGCAGAACAGGCTCTCTGCGCAAGCGGAGTTTGTCACGACTGAGGAGTAGGAGCAAAAGCAGGGGACGACAAGCACCAAGTCGGAGCTCGTCGAGGCAGGACGATGGTCATACTAACGGAAAGCGAGAGCTGAAGCGAATGGAGATTGTCCTAGTAAAGCGAGGTCCCTATGTCATGATCTTACCCGAAACAGTTGGACTCATCAAGACGTTGCGGTCCACGCCTGTCACCGGTTTTACAAAATACTCCTTCGAGCTCGAAGCTCAGAAATTTCTTTGGGCGACGAAGCACCGCAAGAGATGGCAGGGGTTTGAGCCGGACGGAACTAGACTTCTCAACGGTAAGCTTACGGCATACGTCTCGCATAACTTTGCTATCATACTGATAAGACTTAGATCTTCAAGGCCTCAGCATCGCGTCCAAGCCGATCGAACCCATTCGTACACCCACCGAATTCAAATTTGTCAATGTCTCCAAACGCGGAAAACTCGAGCTCTCAGAGTCAACTATGCCCAAGACGCCCATCATCTTCGAACCGCGTCAGCCTAATAATGATTTTGCGGATATCACGCTTGACAGGCCTCCTCAAAATGCATCTGCACGACGCAAGCCCTCGTCATGGAACTGGAAGAAGAGCCACAAACGCAAAGACAGCTTTGCGCTAATGATGGAGGATGATGATACGGACGATACGGGGTCGAGCGGAGCCAAAACGTCGGGACGCAATAACCCGCCCAGTATCGATGAACTGAAGAGGATTGCGGAGGATATCAAGAATGGGCTCTACTAATGTTGAACTGTCATAGTTTCCGTTTCTTTACCTTTGTCAGCATATATGATTAAAGTGGAGATTATAGTATATATATGAGCAGAGTGCTGCGTGCTGTTGTTTTGTCCTCCCGCCCTCCCACTCATCACCTCGGCCATTCCGTTTGCGATACGAAGCCACACAGTCTTTCAGTCTGCTCATCTGTCTCGTAGTCGAAGGGTATTAAATGGGTCTCATCTTGCGAGATTGGGTAACTTGTTCATCTAAACAATGGGGGATGTGAGTCCTCCAGATTGGCTTCGCGGGGTTATACCCAAACGTGAGCTCTCGGCTACGCCACCGCTGTTTCCTGTGCATGAAGACCCGCAGATAGCAGTATTCTTAGTCATTGAAGGACTCGAAGTGAGTGAAGAGCGCCGGTTCTGACTGTGCGTACTCCCCTTTCATTCCACTAGTTTGTGGGTGCTGATCAGCAGGAAGAGGCAAAGTGGTGCAAGTGGCAAAGCTGGGCATTCACGCCTGTGAAACCATGAGTACGAGGAGTGGTAGAGTCTGTGGGAACATAATGGACCCTAGTAACTTCAGTAGATGACATTGACACTGTCTATGCTCTATGGTAATAGTTTCTTCTTTGTATTCTCCTGCATAAATGAGATACAGGTCTAGATTGACCCGAATCATAAACATAATGACTCAAGCCTTACCGTCCGAGAACTGCACTACAGCCCACTTCCCGCTCCACGCCCACTTCCTCGCGCCGCTATTGCCGCCGCCACCTTCAATCGCTTTGATCCGCTCATCCTCACCCTCAGGGAGACCGACCACGACGTCTGCTTTGCAAGTCCTGAGTGCAAGCACGCGCACGCCGGAGCCGGGTCCAAGCGGTCCGATCGCTTCCGTGAAAGGAGTCGTAGCTGACCATGTCGCCTATCACCGTTAGTCATAAGTTCCGCGACTGAGTGATTGTAGCTTACATCAGCAGTCAACTTCCTGTAGTTCAAATCGCCCTTGAAGATAACAAGCTCGCTCTCCTTTAGATCCTCGTACAGCTCTGGCTCGGTCTTTGGTAACCGCCAGAAGCTGCCGCCTGCTGTCCAGAAAGTGTTCGGTCGGAGGACGAGCTGACCTTCAGCGTGGCTGGTACTCCAATTTTGAAAGAGAAACTTGAGATTCTCTTCCTCTGCGTTGGAGAGCGGAACGGATGTCTTTCCAGCCTGCTTATCTTCTTCCGAGAGCGCGGAGTAGAACGTCTGGGGATCCGCAAGTGTGTAGATGAGCGAAGCAAAATCCTGGGGCAGCACATCCGAGACGAACCAGGGTATCGACTTGGGATGGAAAATGATAGTGGTGGCGAGGCCGGAAGCGAGAAGATAGCCAGCCAGAATCAAGTCAACGTACAGCTCGAAGCCGGCATTGTCAAGTACGATGTCGACTCTGCGCTCCTTCTTTCCCGACTTTTGTGCATCTGACAAGATCTTGAACGCCTTCTCCAGATCGTTGACGAGGATATTCTTCTCCGATGCCTTTCGTGCCTCAGAGCCTTGCAGCTTCTGAATGTCAGCATAGGTGAGGTTCGTCAAGAGCGACAAATCGGTAGCATTTCCCCACAGACAGATCTCACACATTTCGATAAATAAGATCTTGGCAGCCTCGTCCATCTCCTCCTGTGTCTTCGCGCCTGTTATGGTGTGCTTCGATTCGAGCTCGTTGACGATGTCCTTGTAGCGTGCGGCAAGTTCGATGACGGCGGGCCGAGAGGATTTGAATGTGGACATCTTCTGACGGGCGAAGATGTCATACGACCTCCAGTTCTGCGTTTGCTTGAAGATGCTCGATATGCGTCTTGCTATGGTCATTAGCATTTCCCCTCGACTCTAGTTCAATATTGCGTGGAGCTCACCGGTAAAGATAGCATTCAGAGTACAGCCATGGCACAGAATGCCACTTTGTCGTCCCCAATGCCTCCAATTCCTTGTTGTAGTCTGCAACATCACCTTCTCCGTCGTCCGGGATTGGGACGAGTTCGCGGTCATGCTGGAGCTCATACTTCAGTCTCGCTAGCTCCGAAACGATCCATTTACCCTCCTTGACATGTTCTTCACCTTGTGCCGCGTGGGTTGATCGATGCACGTCGTCGATGCCTTGGGTGATGATGACCGGCCATCGCTCGCGCGCAGAAGTGAAGGCGAATGAGGTGGAGTCGCTGGTGTTGTACTGAGCTGGAGGTATGTCAGAGGACGGTGGGCTATGCATCCAGTCCTGACTCACGTGTCTTTGTGTCGTGTTCCATTGTTGCGGCCTGGGTGAGTTTCTGTGTATCGCAGGCGCATGGAGGGGTGGAGGGGCAGTAGGAATCTTTGCAGGGGGCTGCTCGCTAAAGTTTAGCTCCAGACCGAGTTCGGGCTAGGACTGTTTAGGACAGCTGCACAACAACCCTGGAAGGATGGTGACTCGTCGCCCAACCTACACCCACTCTGCAATGCCAACGGAGCCATGGAGCAACTCAAGCCCAAGTACTTGCCGCTGGAGATAGTGCTCAACATACTCACCTGCTCCCTTCCAAAACCAAACGTCCTCCTCGCGCCATCGCACCCAATCACCCAACTACTGCTCTCCTTCACGCTTGTCTGCAAAGAGACGCGAACACTAGCCAACCGCTACTTGCTTCGTCATTGCGTATACCTTTCCCAGGAAACACGTCTCAGCTCATATCTTCTTACGATACCGCCTCGGCCCGACTTACGCACTGTCACGGCCCTCTTTCTGGCCCCGTTCAGCGACACCATCGACAACCTACCCACCGCGACATGGACCCGGGAGTTGTTCGGGTTTACGTGTAAAACGTTGAAGCGCCTGATTATCGATATACCGCTAAGAAGTTGCTACCCGGAGGATGATCACCTGGGTGTCAGAGCTGTCCTCCGCGAAGGCTTCTCTAGGCTCGAGAACCTAGAAGAGTTCGTCAGTGTGCGAGACGAATTATATCTCCGGATCCGAGACGGAAGCGAGCCCGCCTTCTGGACGCAGTGGAAACGGCTCAAGAGATTAGCCGTCTACAACCCCGCCGTAGACTCCAGATTTTGGCACGATGTAGCGAAAATGCCTAAGCTGGAGACCGTGGCGTTGACGCGCGCGGATCGTCTCAGAGAGACAAACATCAAAAAAGAATACTTCAAGCAGTGTCAAAGGTCAATCAAAGTACTTCTTTTGGATGTGGACGAGACCCAGATACGCTTCACCAAGATGCTGCGCGGTGGTTGGGACTCGGTCGATCCAGACAAAAAAATGACTATTGCGACTTACAGCATCCCAATTCCTTTCGAAGGCGACTGTCCCGTCGAGACATGTCAAGACTACGTGCGGATAGGTGCGGAGACCGGGACGCTGTGGGACTGGGAGGGCGAGGTCATCCAGCATCCACCAAAGCACATATTCGTGCAGCAGGTCCCTTCTGGGGGTTAGAGGAAGGGACTCAAGCAACGGAGCAATTCATGGATCAGAAAAGAACGTAATTTTCTGCAAACATTTTCATTTCGAAGGATCACTAACAAACAACCAACATTCGCTCCTGCAAGCCAATATTGCAAAAGAATCCTGTCCAAAACCAGCTATCGTCTGTCCAAATATTATAGCGGAGCTACGTTGTCGCCGATGTAGTTTCCGGTGTCGGGAAAGATACATACCTCAGGTACGCTCGGCTACCATCAGCCCGTTCAATCAACCTGTCTACGGCTTCTTGAATGTGACCTGCGTCCCCATCAGCATTGTGCCAAATTCAGGATTGCCCGACTCACCTTATCCCCGTCCCTAATGAAGTTACCTGTAAACGCCCAATTCAAGAACCCGCCATCTCCCTGATGTAAAAACACCCCCTCATCAAAGATGTAAACCGTATACCCCACATGTGCGCCACTTGGACAAGCACAATCCATCTGTTGCTGCTGAGAGCCCTTCAACTGGCTCGCATCATGCTTGACGCAAGTTATCATGATGTTCTTGCCGGGGTTTGCGGAAGACAGGGGCCCGAGTTGTTGCTGCGTCCAGCCGTTGCGAAAGTCTTTGTCGGCGTTGTTTGACCCGACGATGTGTTGGCCGAGAGAGAAGCCCACCTTTAGAAACGGGAGTATGGCAGCCGCCATTGTTGAGAGTTTGGGGGTCTTGATACTCGGGTTCGAGTAAAAGTAAGAGAATAGTTTATGGGGAGATAGATGAGGCGATTTAGCTTGGATTATATATCTTGGCATCTTTGCGACGTTCACCCGAGACGATCTAAACGGCGATTTTAGTGTGGCTCATGCTTACTCGCAGTCCATCGCTGTCGGACTGGAGGCAATCTGTAAGCTGATGTCTCAGCTCCTCAGTGCAATGGTGGCTTGAAAGCGCTGGACGCTTAGTCAGTTGAGAAAGCTGCGATGCTGATGCTGCAATGGTATAGACATCACATCTCAAGGTCACAATCACAGTGCTGACGCCATACGGCTGGCTCATACGCATTGCTGAGATTTGCGGTGAAATAGCTGTACACCGAGCCAAAAATAGTGCTAGTCTTGTGCTCGCTTTCACAAGATTGGGTCAACAAGCAATCACAAATGTCAGCTTAATTCGCCGCGGCAAACTCATCGCGATATATATTGCAGTTCCTCTCTGGCTGATCTGAGTCTTCAGAAACTCTGTCCATCAATTCACTTTACAACAATTCACTTTACAACAATCCACTTTACAACAATCCACTTTACAACAATCCACTTTACAACAATCCACTTTACAACAATTCATCATGGCTCAACACATTACGCAAACTGCTGGGCAGGTGGGAATGCAACTGCTCCCCCATCTTGCCGGGACCGCCACGACACCCAATCCCTCACCCGGTGGACGAGGGCCCGCCGACAAATCACTACTTCGAAACCCGCTGCAAGCCGCGAAAGAAAAGTACAGAATGATGGTCAACCAAGCTAAAGTGCCCGAACAAGATCAATTTTACGACATGATGAACACGGTCGTACAGCCTGGAGCACTCGTCTTCTGGTCTATGCTGGGCAAAGGGCCAAACGGCGAATCCCTCAGCTCCCAGGTGGAAGCGCAGACATACGCTGCGACATACCACAAGCAGCTCCTTCGTCCCCTCATGCAGCAAGTCGACCCAGAATACCCCGACGGAATGATCTTCAACAAGTTCAAGGGCATTACCGCTCCCCAAAGGAACGAGCTCGTGGATTTGACTTGGTCTCGGACGAGCAGGGCGTTTGCGAAACATGTCAAGGGACGTGCCGTCGTGGTCTTGAAGGGTCCTGCTACGGATGGTACGAAATGGCCGAGCAATGATGATTGTTGGGCGAAGGATGAGTACCCTGTTTTGACGGCGCCGGGTGGGGCATGTACGGAGATCGTTCGGATTGAAGCGAACGATTGGGTTCGACCGCTCAATATAGGGGGACACCCTCGGAAGGGATTGTTGATCTGGAAGAGGGGAGAGGGTGTGCTAAATCCTCCAGTAGACCTGGATCTGGTGAAGGAAGCGTAATTTCAGGGGTGGGAGAAAGAGCTACAGCCGTAATTTCTAGCCTATTTTACAGAGCAATACAACGTCTGTATAATTTTGTTGGCAACTTTGCTATCAATTAGCGCGTCGGATAATTGAGTACGTCGCGGTCAGTCGGCGCTACTTCAACAAGCTCATTCGAGTGTCAGAGCGAACTATGAGAACAGAGTGAACTATGAGAACAGAGCAAGCACTCAATTGTGCTTACAAAAGCTAAATAAGCGCTTCTGAAAACTTCGTTGCTATATTTTCTCACTCCAGTAACGCCCTCGCTTCCTCGGAAAGCAAATTCTCATCCACCCACAATTTCGCCAAAAGTACTGACCCGTAAAGAAACACTGTTTCGTGTCAGCGGCAGCGCTCGCAACCAATGAGCATGGAAGGTACATACTGCTAAGCAGCCATTCTATACCCTCGTCTGTGTAGATGAACGCCACGACGCCAGGATCGCCGCTTGCAAGCAGCATTAATAGCTCCTCGGGACTCTTGTCTGTGATTGAAATGGGCGTTACGGGTTCCGTACCTGAGGAGTCCAAGAGTAGACCGCCGGGCTTTGCATGCAAGACAATTCGCTCGTTGCTCGCCGGCCTAGCTAAATTGATGCCCGGCCTGAGTTTTATTTTTGGAAGTTCCGAGCGATCCTGGAGATGTTGACCCAATTGTATCTGAGTGTCATGAATTTCCTTCTTAGTAGCTTCCGGCGCTTGATTGTTGGACGGTGCACTAGGGGCCGGAGGTGATAATACCTGGAAAGGACGCGGTACGGCGCTCGGTACTTGGGCAGCGGCAAGAAATCCCGATGTGAGCCCAGAAAGAATCTGAGTTGCAGGCTGCAAAGGCTTTGGAGCTTGAATCTCAGGCAAAAATGACTTTTGCTCTCGATTTGATCTCGACGCATCTTGTTGCCACGCCGAGCTCAGACCAGAACTGCCGTCATGATGCGGCTCGGGTGTACCCGAGGGACGTATGATAGGCACGTTCCCATTACTACCAGTCCTTCTCCCGGAATTCGTTCTGTTGACCATCCTCGGCAGCATCAAAGGACGTAGTCTATGACTGCCTACAGAGGCCTGAGTTTGCGGTTGAGCCGCAGTACCAGGTGGCTGTGGGCGTCTCCCGTGTGATGCATTTCTGCGGGTTATTCCTGCGGTAGCTGGTCCTGAAGCTGGCTCTTTCGTGTGCGGCACTGTGCTTGCTTGCAACACCTGTGCCGCGACGATCTCGTGTGGATGCGGACCCAGGATCTCTGCTGGGTCCTTGACGCTGGCCTCAGGCTTGGGTGTTGGAGGTTCCTCGGATTTCTTGACGCCAGCGAGTGCTCGGAGGAGCTCCCATCTTGCCTTTGTTTCTGCCGAGACTGTGACGTTCTTTGATGGATCTGAGATCGCCCAGTCGGTCTTCGTGGGTGCTGGTCTGGGACCTGACTCTATTTTCTTCGGAACTGTACGATATAACGTCCGGTCCTGGCTGTCATAGTCTTTGTCGGCTTGGGATGTGGGATTCGATGCTGCGGAGCCACGTTTTGGATATTGGGGAGGAGGTCGTACACCGTATCTTGAACTTGAATGTTGGTCCATCGTACACCGTAAGTTGTCGTGTATTTCGAAGCGTATGATGTTGAATCTGGTCTTTCCTGGCAAGCTTCAAGCATTCTGAAGGGCAGCGTAAGACTGACTATCGGGAGGTTGCCGCATCCTCGATAAATCCGACAAACTCCCTCCATATGGAATAAGAGATTTTGCACCCAGGTAACTTGCCGATTTTACCATTGGTGGCGCGTTTAGTAATCTTCAGCAGAAGGAATTGTGGGTGGGATGAGCTCATCGCTATGTAAGCATATAGTCTGACGACAGCGAACGAACCACGGCCGAACTCTAGACTTAAGAAGGGCAAGAAAGCTTGAAAAAGCTTGAGAACGCCTATTATAACGTCAACACCGGCGCAATCGTGTAACGAGTCGTAGCCGTAATCGAGAATTTTTCTCCGAAAGAAGGCAGAGCTCAGCTAGGTGTGTCCGATGCTGATCAGTCACGCCCCACTGTGGCTTGAATCTGCAAACATCCATTCGAGTTATTTTCCACTGTCGATGGGCAAAGACGCAGTCCTACGGGACGTTCTCTGACGCCATCACAGGGCTTTCCGACGTCTGGAACCATTCTGTTGTGGCTGAGATGGCTCCGATGGGCTATCACGTAACTTCTCGGCCACATCCAGCGTCAGCGATGCTACTATTGAGGGATATCTTGACTTGCGGTTCGGCTTCATCAGCAACTGCATCTATGAGATGCTTCTCACCGTCAAATTCGCGTTTCACCGAAGCTTAGACGAGTATCTAAATTTGGTTCTACCACAGAGTTAGCAAGGCTATCTGCCCGACATCTGATACAAAAAGGAACCTACCTGCACGTTATATAACTCCGTCAACATTGATTCCTGCCATCTCCATCTCAACCGTCCAACCTACAGCATCTTCAACTTCCACAATAATCTACACTACCACCTGTTGCAGAATATTCACCTCACGAAGCGCAAACGTCCTCATCTGCTTGAAGCATCCTTTCCACCGCAACCAACATCAGTACGAAATATGTCTCAATACGGCGCCCCAGAACAATCCCGCAGCCCGGCCCCGGGCGGCATGGGCTACGGCCAAACACCTCAACAGAGCCAGTACGGTGCACCCCAAGACCCGTATGCGCAACAGCAGCAGCAGCAGCAGAGCCAGTACGGACAAGAGCAAGCCGGACGCCCAGGCCAGCAGAACGAGAGCTTCGCGCCACAGAGCCAGTTCCCCGGTGCCGAGCATGGCCAGCAGGGCCAGCAGGACCAAGAACAGCAGGGGGAGCTGGGAACGAACGGCCAGATTGGTCAACAAGGTGACTTGAAGGCCTTGAACCGAAACGCGCAAAGCCAGGGCCAAGGGCAGGGTGGACAGCAACACCCAGGCGCCGGTGCACTTCAGGCCGCTGAAAAGCCAGGCCCTGCGCACTCACATCCGCATTCGCGCTTCCACCAGGATCCGCACCATCACGCCACCATGAGTGCATTTCACAAGATTGCTAGTACGTTGTCCACCTTTTCCATTTGTTCAATAACTTGCTAATGTTGGAGAAGATCATGGACTCACACCCGATCACATCCACTCTCTCGTCCACATCGGCAGTCTTGGTCTCGCCATGCTGGCGAAGAATGCGGGTATGACTGCCGGTCATGAGCCGGAGGAGGAGGAGCACAAACGCCAGTGACTGGACTATCTCTCCCAGATACAGAGGTTATTGCGGCAATTACTGCGGCGACAATTTGCTATGGGAATTTTGGCGGTTTTGTTAGGGCTGTGGTTGGTTTTTCTGCTAGCCGTTATCGCTTTCTTGGGGTCATTGTTGCTCATTGCCGGTGTTGGTGTATTGTATGTGGCTAGACGACGGTATGTGGGGAAAGTACACGAGTTGAGGGCTTGGCGATTCAGGGCCGCGGCGGTGCTTGAGGGGTGGAGAACATAGGGTATTAATTGGCATCTGCTTTCGCTCATCCTGCGTGTGCTGTATCAGTCCCTTAAGAATGGCGGGTTGCGGGAGATAAGCGGGCCATGCATAGGTGTTCCTAACAGTGCCGAGGCGGAGATTACTGGGGTCGTCACGGATAATCATACAGTGGGAAGAGTGTTGTGATGGTCTTCGGTGGTGTCATTGATGTGAGAAGGACGAGTCGACGCAACAGCGGAGTAGAGGCAATTGGTCAGCATGACTTGCTGAAGCCAACAGCTCGCCAGATGTTCTACCACAACATACCCACGACTATCGCGCATGGACGGGCCCAACGAGACAGCCAGCTTATGCCTTGTCTTTTGCGTTGCCTGTTTTCATACCATATCTTTGAAGTATACCCCGTGAAGAAGTTCCCATCGGACGGGCCTATCCATGCTAATTTTCTACTTACCAATCTGCTTTGATGGAGAGGAAAGTGCATTCCAACAGCCATGCGCTCTGTCGCCTATCTCATCGAAGGACACTAGCAGGTAGACGAAAGTTCTGGGGAGTACCGTCAGCTCTTCGATGCGGACTTTCTTACTGGCCTGACCCAAGCAAAAGAGTCGGCACGAGATAGTGCACAGATTTCTGGAAGATCATCCGGAACAATTCCAGATCCAGAACAATTCAAGAATGCAAGACTGATAGCAAACGGCAAGCACAAGAAAACTTCCAATCCCGCTAGTTGAAAAAGAGCACCGGGAGCAGAAGCGACGCCAAAGGCGCGATGCGCAAAGCAAGAAAGACGAGCAGATAAGGCAAGAACTATTGAAGGCATTCACGCTGCATTGAGACACCATGATCCTTTGACCTCATCGCTGGTACTCATGCCGGCGCCCATATGCCGACCCTAATCTTCCTAACAGCGAGCATAACGCGGGGTTACACTGCTTAGTTATCGGCAGTGAACTAAGTTACAACACGGCCGCGGGGTAGCACTTCCACGGCCCCGTCAGTTTTGATTGACGACTTCTGGAACTTCGAAGCACCGTAACTCAGCATGTCCATTCAACCTCAAGCTCCCGGTATGGGTCTTGATACGCAACTTGTCAATTTTCGCCCAAGTCCCTATATGCCGATTAACTCAGCCAGCGGAGAGATTCGGTTGATCGAGCTGTTGCCAGGAGACTACGACGTACCATGGTAGAACCAAAGAGCCTGTCAATTAATAGCCTCTTTAAAGCTTTGATCGGTTTTCAGTCCAAAAACAGTCCGGCTACTTTTCCATTGGACGAAGAGTGGAGGGCCACCTTTTTGCAGATCATCGCTCATCCAAGAGACCTTGATATTACTCCGGGACCGATCCAAGCGGAGATTTTGTCTCTGTTAGCCCTTGCGAATGATCATACACTCTTTATCACCGACTTAGGTCACATCGGTCTGTCGTACCAACCCAATTTGGACAACGGCATTCGAACTGGAGATCTTGTCGTAGGTCTCTTCGGCGTCAATTATCCGTTTCTGCTCCGGCCTGTTACGACGGGTTATGAGATGATCAACGTTGCTCATGTTGCTGGTCATGAGTGGGGACACGGCTTTGTTGAACAGGGCGAGGTGAGTGGAGATTGGACTGAACTTGAGCAATTTGGGTTGAGGGAGTTCACAATTGTCTGAAGTCTAGAGTTTGGCGCAAGCCCGCTCCTGACTTTTGAGCGCAGAAGGTTTTGGAGTACTCTGAAATTTTCACTATCGCCGCGCCGTTGATGGTCACCCAAGACGGAGTCATACGAGGACAACCTCCGTTGACTGCCCCAAGAATTTCTTCAATCCCAAAAGTACTCCACCATACTCTGACATTTGCACAACACACTACTCGCATCTCCAAATCAAGATCTCGACTTTCGTCAAACTCCAACTTTTATGCGAATTTCACGAGTTGCCTGTAAAGCGTATCGATTACAATATCGACACGGATACTATGCAAACTACTATGCGATGTGTCTTCGAGGGTCCTTCAGCTTGTAATAGGTCTTGCCCCTGACAGTATGCACAGAGAACGACAGCCAGTTATGATTATACCGGCGGCATTAAATTATGGGGCATTGACGACCCTGAGTGGAAGGAAGAGTGGGCGGAAAGAAAGTAGACTGATTAGTGGCATCTGGGAGTGCTTTCGGTTCCAACCTTAAGGTCGGGGTACAACCTCCGAAAAGCTCATCTAGAACGGTCCCGGTACGTATCGGCTTGGACCAGGTTTTACGACGTCTCACTGTCACGACGCACTCTGTACCCGGCCTCACTGACTGGAGAATGGCAGCTCCGATCTTTGGTATGAGAGGCAGGAACGTTCTTGCCTCGTGCTCCTCCACGCTTGAGCAACGACCCAAAGGAGAAGCGTCGAACTCTGCCACGTTGACCAACATATCTCATCGGCTTCTCTTACCGTCTTTCACCGTCAACGCATCAATCCATACGCCCACAGCCCATCAACTATTAGCCGCCGTCCATTCACTACTGAACATTGCAGCATTCATGCGTTCGTTCTTTTCTACAACTCTCCTATTCCTCCTATCCTCCCTCCATGTCACCTTCAGCCAGGAACTCGAATTCGAACTCGACTTCCTCTCTCTCCACCGATCCCCGGGCTGCCAATACCCCTCGACCGCCTCCAGCAGCTACACATACTTCACCTCACCCAACGAATCAGACTTCCTCTTCTCCATCTATACCGAGTGGACAAAGTGGTACCCTAGCATTCTTCGAAACGCCCTTGAGCAAGCGGGTTTCTCGCTTGAGCCCACAGGTGGAAAAAACCAAACGAGTGCTTGTGGATGGACCGGTGCAGGCAGCGTCACGGTCGGAAGCTGGGATAGAGGTACTGTTACCTTCAAAGATGTTACTGTTCCGGCCAAGGCTCCGCATCCGCGTCCGAAGCCTCTAGATCCAGCACCGAATTCGCTGCCGGAACATCCAAACCCCCACCGCCCGCCCGTGAGCAACATGACTGCCGCGCATGTTTCTCGTCAGCTGGCTCCGCAGCCTCTCAGTCACGACCATCCACTGTCGTACCTACTATCGTATCCGCTCGGTACGACATCGTCTCCAAAACAAACCAACCGTACATTGCGCCTCCCACGCAACATCAACCCACAGCGCTTCTCACAAGTTCAAACCCCCATCATCCCACCTCTCTCGCACCGAACGACTCCCCGCTCGCCACGCAACCGCCCCAAAAAGCAGACTCTGGACCTAATCCGCACCATCCTCCTCACCAACTCCCCTGAAGCCGACATTGCCCTCTTCCTCATGGAAATTGTCGGGACCATCGTGTCAGCTCTGTTGCTCTTCTGTATCCTCGTACTTGCCAGTCGCATCCTTGGTCGAATGCTCTACCCTCTGCCGAATCCTGAAGACGAAGAGGGGGATATCGAGCTGGAGAGTGTGAGGGACAGGAGCGTGGATAGTGCTGGCACACTGGTTGGCTCGAGCCCTGAACCGATCAAGCCTGAGCACGTGAGGGTCGTGCCGAAGGGAGATGAGCGGATACATGTGGCGAGGACGAAGGTCGGGGTGCCGAGGTCGAGCTCGGTTTATTCGAGGAGTGTGGATGGTGTCACGTTGTTTTAGGGGTGGTAGGTGTGGATGGGGGTTTGCACTGCGCTAGGTCGGCTTGGATGTTTGCGTCTTTTGTTCTGCGAGGTTGCTTTTGCTGGCTGTTTCGTTGGATTTGGTTTGTTAGTGTATTTCCGATACTTGTTTTCTGTTGTCCTTCTCTGCGCGTTAGTAAGGCGGATTCAATCAATGGATGCTCTGGAACACAGTTTTCGTGCTTTTGCATTCTTGTGGTGAACATCGGCTAGCGTCTGTGTTAGGTATGCTGTGACGTTGAAGATGGCAAGAAGACTGAGGCCAAGTGAGTCGGCGCTGCAGAGGTCTTACTAAAACCAGCAGTCGGGGTCAAAATTCGAGGGAAACGGCACGTGGAAGCAGGTCAAGAAGAAGAGTTTGAAACGGGTTGCAATTGTACTACATGCGAGGTGTCCTCTCGGGACGTGGTATCATTCGTCGGCCGTGATGCCTTACCGTAGGCAACAAGTATCCACCAAAACGCCGGGAAATGCGTGAATCGTAAACGCCAGTCGAACCTCGAATGTATAAAAACAAAGTGTAAGAGAAGAGAATGGTCAACTACGAACGGGCCTTGCGAACTCGGGACTCGGAAAAAGGCTTCAGAGCGCCCTTGCCGCGCGTGGCGGGGAAGGCCAAGGCGTTCTTGGGCTTGACTCTGCGCAGCTTCTTGGCCTTGCGAAGGGCCTTGCGGTCCTTGGGCTTCGCCTTGGAAGCAGCGGGTGCGCCGTCGATTTCCATGTCTATAAACACACAGTTAGCCTTTGATCACTCAACCAGTGCGGTGTATGCGGGTCAAAGGCGAACTCAAGAGCTCCGTCGCTGGCGAAGCCAACGACGTCGGAGCAGAGTCCGAGGAAGTGAAAGAAGTCACTGTCTTCGGTGTTGTCGTATTTGGCGGGGTGGGTGGTTGCGGGGGTGTCGGTGGAGGGTTCGGCGGAGAGGGAGCGCGGGATGCTAGCACGGAGGGATGGCAAACCTTTTGAGAATTCATCCTCGTTGCTTGCATTGTTGGCCGCGTTGGCGTCTGCGGGGGATGGGTCAGAGAGTGCGCTTGCTTCCACGGGGGCGGAGGAACTACCTTCTGAGTCGACTTCCATCTCGTTCTTCTTGGGGTTTTCGGGCTTGGGCTGCTGGGCGACCTCGAGCAGCTTCTGGTGCAGGCGCTCGAGGCGGGCGTCCTCGACGGGCGCGAAGACGCGGGCGCGCAGCTTGGTGCGGTTGGTCTTCTTGACGCTGGATCGCAGGCCTTTTGCCATTGTGAGGGAGTGTGGGGGGGATGGGTGTGGGAGTGGGTGTGTATGTGTGTTTGTGTGGTGAGGAGTGGTCCGGTGCGAGTGGTGGGTGTGCTGCTGAGATCCTGGAAGCGGTGGAGGGGAGCAGTAAAATAGAGGTGCAAAAAAAAAAGTGCTGGTGGCGGGCCAGGCAGACGTCGGCCCGCGTCCGTGCGTCTACTGTGCAGAGCTTAGCGACCATGATGACTTGACCATCCGTGCCCATCCCATGTCGAAGGGCCCGCCGCCGCCGCGAAAGCCGCCGAACCCACGACGACGAGCCTCAAGAAGGCCTCGCAGGTGCTGCCTGGTCCCCCCGCCTCTGACCACCCTAGCTGGATACTGTGCGCGCTGTTCCCGCGAGTCTGTGTGCCGTGTGTTTCGGCCTCTGCGGCGGTCCTCGTCTTCCCTCTGTCCTCGGTCCTGTTCTCTGGGCTGCCGCGATAATCTGGAAGCCGCTACCGAACCACCATCGGACCGGCCATAACCTCGCCCTCGCGCTCTCGTCCTCGCCCTTCACCTAGACCTCTCTCACTCGCATTCGCCGCCTGACTGCGCGCGCTGCCAGAACCCCAGACGGCCCTCATGCATACTCCCCGCCATCCCCTGTGGTAGCACCCCGTCTGCCCTCCCGCCTCTCCCAACCCGAACTCCCCGGTCGCAACTCCCGCCAATCGTCGACATGGCCGCCTCGAGCCTCCAGCAGATGGCGCCGGGGCTGATCACCCGCTCCAAGATGCTCATCAACAACGATCTGAAGAAAATATGTAGAGACGAAGGGGTCGCGTCCAGCGGAGTGAAAGCGCTGCTCCAGGGCCGAGTAATTGATTGTACGGTTACACAGCTCTCCTCCCACGCTGCCCGCTGGCTGCCCTGCTTGCTGGACTAACATCTGACGCAGTGATCGACCGCGCCGTCCGAAGCAACGACCACGTCCTCTTCAATCGCCTGCAGCACCGCATCGCGAACAAGGGCGAGGCCCCCTCCACGCCCTCCAGCTCGTCATTTCCGCCGCCAAACTACCCCACCACGCCCACGCCCAAGGGGAACGCAATGTCGAATGGCTATGCACAGTCTCCGTTTAGCGGCTATCAACAGTCGTCTCAACAGGCGCGTACGTCATGCCAGAAAATACGATACGGCTCGTGAGGACCATGTACTGAATTTGTCACAGGACCGCATTACATGTTCAAGGATAGCCCGTTTTTCGAGATACGGGAGCTGGTTTTGGGAGGCATCACTCTTGAAGGTAAGACTCCCGACTCTGTCTTTCCCTTCTGCGTTTCTGCGGTTCTACTTGCTCCGCCTCATTGCGCCTTCTCACATTCGCAGCTTCGCCGAGCCACCGCCAAACCTGCTCAAAGTCCATCACGCTCAATGACTCCCTGTGTGCCCGCATGAAGGCGGACCCTACCCTTCGACTGCTCCTATTTTCCTTCCAGGACCAACCTCTCGCCCCGTTCACGCGCCTAGACGTTGCATTTCCCGGCCAGATCGAGGTGCGGGTGAATGGTGAAGAGGTCAAGGCAAATTATAAGGGTCTCAAGAACAAGCCGGGCTCGACGCGGCCAGCTGACTTCACAGACCTTGTCCGGCTCACGCCTGCAAACTATCGTAATAACCTCATCATCACCTATGCCTTGACCCAGAAGGCAAGTCAGAAAGAGGTTTCTTTGCACTTGTTTCTCCCTATCGCGCGAGCGAGGCTGACTCTTCAGTAGAAGTACAATCTTTCCGCATACATGGTACGCAAATTCTCTGTAGAAGAACTAGCGAAGCGGATCAAGCAGCGAAATGTCATCACCAAAGCATCCGTGCTCGACGAAAGTAGGTGGTCCTCGGATGCTCACATAGTACCAATCTAATTCATCTTCAGTGATGAAAAAAGCCAGCGACCCAGACATCGTAGTCGAGTCCAGTGTAATGTCGCTGAAGGATCCCGTCTCGACGGTCAAGATCGGCATCCCGTGTAGATCGACGCTATGTACCCACAACCGGTGTTTCGATGCCGAGTGCTTCCTTCAGCTGCAGGAACAAGCTCCGACTTGGCAATGTCCCGTCTGTAATAAGACCATCTCGTTCGAAGCCTTGGCGGTGGATGAGTATGTCCAAGAGATCTTGGACCGCGCTCCCAGGGACACTGATCAGGTTACAATCGAACCCGACGGTCGATGGTCGACCGAAAACGACAATTCGGCCGCGAACACCAATGGCAATGGATACGACGACGAGGACAGCGACGAGGATCTGGTCGAGATCACCGACTTCCGTCTTTCTGCCATAAAGAGTGAGGCCATGCACACGCCGCAGTCGTTAGCGAGAACACCGCCTGCGCCTTCAAGAGAAGCTTCATCGGCGCCGAGGACGGGAAATAAGCGCGCCTCGGATTACATTGATCTGACACTGTCCGACGATGACGAGCCGGTGAGGCCCACAAAAAAGGTAGCGTACAGCACCCCCAGCAGCCTCCCTGACCCGTCACGTCGGTATCAGTTGCCTTCGTTTGGAAATCCCTCCGTTCCCATGCGTCCCCAAGCACCATCCCGCCATAGCATGTCCTCTGGACTGCATTTGGATGCCCCTTCCCATTCGCCCCAACGCCCTACGTTAGGCAGCTTCCGCCAACAGCAACCGCCCACCTATCCCAACCAGGGATCTTCCTCATATCCCACGTATATCGGCAGCTCTCCTTGATGCTTATGGCCCTCTTTTGACGATTTGTACAACTACATCGGCAATGCTAATACCACTATGGATTCAGGACAGAAGATGGTAGCATTCGGCGTGATCCCATACCAGCTCGGCGCGATATTGCTCTTCAAGCAACGCGCCAATTTTTTCGGTTGGGCTTTCTTTTTCATCCTCTCTTCCCTATGGTCTAATGATGACTTAGCGCAAGGCGTTTGGGTACTGGGGGCTATGATACCTAGGTAACGAGGCGTAGGGACTGGCATGAAAGGCGATGGCGGGTGCGATGCTGTGCGCGCAAGGCTTGGGTTGGGTTAAGGATACCTTTGGACATGATATGTACTGCATTTTGTAGGTTTTAAGGCATTTGTCGCTTACGCTTTAGAGGAGTGGACTGCGGTTGCACTCTCGATCGAGGAGAGTGACGCCGAGAGTCATGTTTCAAAAAATCCGGATCTCTGAACAACTCTCAACTGCTTTTTTTTATTGTCTCTTTGGTACTCCAGCACCATGCAATGTGCTAAGAGGCTTGTGAAAGCGCTGTGGCTTGTCACAAGTGTCGTTGCTCTAAGGAAGGAGCGGAGAAACATTGTTGCTCCCAACTTACATTTACGCGCCCTTGGCGTGCCTAACCTCGCAGGACGCCTCGCTTCTCGACACCCGCCACAATAACCCGTCCGTCACGCTACCGATCGAGACTCCGGCCAATACACGCTCGTGTAGACCCGTCAGTATATCACCGTGCTGGCCGTGCATGAGGCCAATCGGTAGATCTTTCCGTGCCGCTCGCGCTATGGCCTGTTCCCTCCGAGTGGCCTTCAACGCGGTCAACGAAGGGTCTGCGGGATGCGACGGAGCGGGATGGCGTTTGTGACGGCTTGAGGTAGGCTGGCGGGCAATTTATCTTTTCCCGAGAGGGTCGTGTACGGAGCTTTGCAAACCTTACTACCTGGTCTGCGCCAACACATGATAGGCGGGAGAGGAAGTGGGAGGGAACATGGGGTGGGGTGGGATGGCTGCTAAGTGGCAGTGTTTTGTCTACACGGTATGTGAGCCGAGAGTGGCACTAGGTTTGAGCGGTATGTGACCACGCGGGGTGGCGTTTGTGACGATGTATGATAGGCTGATATCGAGAGCTAGGGTGCTGTGGACATGAGATCTACTTCGAAGCCCGAGGGTTGTATTCTGATATGCTGCTGTTGTCAAGTCCTCTGCTGTATTCTCTTCAACCCTTACTATCTTTCTCAATGTCGGCATTTTCGTTCATTTCTGTATAGCTATCATCACTTATTCTCTATATTCTGCATTCAACCCACACTCGTTACCATCTACTATCATCAGAATGGCGACCTATACCGCCGCCATGACCCCTCAAGACCCACTCCCTCGATCAACCACTCCTCGAGCCCGGCCCTCCTCCGTTCGCATCATCACCAAGCACTCTTCGTACCAGCCGTTGATCAGTCCAGCTTTAATGAACCCCGCTGCCAATCTACCATTCTCGCCGGTCAGCCCAGACTGGCCAGCGATCCAGCTGTTATCGCCGAGTACCGCCTCGCACCGCAGCATGGTATCGACAAGAGATGAAGTAGACAGCCTCAAGTCGCCGAGACTTGCGCTTTTGACTAGCGGCTTGGACAGTGAGTCTGAGGGGCTGAACCAGCTCATATCACCATCGGCACCAGTACCACAGCCTGGGGACGAGCTATTGTACGATATTGTGAACGAGGAAAAGCCCGATCTGGCTTTCTTCAGCCCCGAGTTCCAATCTGCCCTAACACGAACGAAGCAAGAGATGAATAACATATCTCTTGCGCTCTGGGGTTACCCAGGCAGTCACCAATCTGGATCGCATCTGCATGCGCTAAAGCAACGAGCTCAGCAGTTAAGCGAGTTTGAGCCTATGAGGACGAGGAGAATCGCTGTCGTTGGTGATTCAGGGGCCGGTACGTTAGAGCTGTTCTTGTCTAGAGGCTGTTGCTGATTTGTCTGCAGGCAAAAGGGGGGTCGTTAACGCATTACTTGACAAAGCTGATCTGGCTCCCTCGGTAGGTGAAAATGACACGCACATGGTTATTCAGTACTTACATTCGCACAGACTCCCAGCCATGACGACTCTTCGTCCGTCATTACCGAGTACTGGTTTCGTCCGGCGCACCACAATGAGCCCTTCGCTATTGAAGTGGACTACTTGCCCGTCGAGGAAATCAGAGAGCTCATCCAGGAGTTGCTCAGGACCTTTCGCGCAGGATACGAACCTTCCGTGAAGGAGATCGATGATCTTGCCGAACGGACCGACACCACAGAAAAAGCCGATAAAGCATGGCACACGCTTCATGTCATGTTTCGCAACCAGCAGTTTTTCACGAAAGAGTTCCTGTTACGCTACCCTGCCAACGCACAGACTCCTCTCATCGACGTTCTGCATCACTGGGCTCTCGAATTCCTGGCCACCCGCCCTGGTGGTGGGAAAGCTCGAACGTGGTCCGCTGCTGCCTTTGATGTCGAGGAATGCTCAGATCGAGTGGACGGCTTTACGAGTAGCCCCGTAGATGAGAGCACGTCGGCTCTCTGGCCGTTCGTACGCCTTGTCCGGGTTTACCTTCGCTCACCCATTCTCCAGTCCGGCGTTGTTCTCGTCGACTGCCCTACTCCTCGCAATCTGGACTATGCTCGAGCACGGACAACCGAACGCTGCCTGCGGAGTTGCCACGAAATTTTCGTTGTGGCCCCGAGAGACCAAGCTCTCGAGAATCGATGCCTATCCGATATTGTGGAGCGCATTGGGCGACATCGACCGCTAAGTATTATATGCACAAAGACCGACGATATCTCCACTCACGACGTCGAACGAAGAGACACAGAAGTCTCACTCCAAGTACGAACATGGCGGCAACAAGTTTCAACACTACGGATGCAACTCAAACGCAGCGAAGCGCAACGACGCCACGGCATACCCGGTGCCCTCCAAGAAGAAGCACGCAACCGAGATCTCCTCTCAGAAATGTCCTTCGGACTCAAGCAGTTCCTTGTGGAGCGCCGGAACGCCCAAGTCGCGAATCAGCTCATCGAAAGGTACGCCGCGCGGGCTCAGGTGGGCGACTTGAAGATTTTCTGCGTGAGCAGCCACGACTATTGGAACCACCGTTATGACGAGCATGGACAGGCGGTGTCTCGGTTGGACTTGAGTGGTATCGTGGATTTGAGGAGGTATTGTCATGGAGTGGCCGCTGAAGTGCAGTTTGAAGAGGCTAGTGCGTTTCTGGAGGGCGACGTGCCCGCTTTTCTGGGGTCGTTGAAGATGTGGGCTGTTGAGGGTGTGGACGAGGTTACGGTGGAGAAAGCTGAGGAGGTAAGAGGCGTTTTAGAGGGCTTGAAGGCTCTTGTCGTCGAGGTAAGAATGCAAACCCGCAGAAATCTGGCGCTGAGCTGATCGGTGTAGAAAATCGTCCTGCCATCGTCGCAGCTGCATGCTGTGAAGTCGACATTGAACGCGGAATTCGCATCTACGATCGTGTTCCCTATCCGTAAGTTCTAGACTGCTTAATACTCGCGAGTGTCTACTAACCCGAGCAGGTGAGAGCCGATCCGAGTGGAGAAACGCAGCGCTTGAAGCGAGTAAAGAATGGACCAAGGTCAGCATCATTTACGAAAACAATACTTCACGTCCTAACACACAGGTAGTGGAACGTAAATGACTACGCCGCCTTCTGTCGCCACTACGGAACCCACGCCACCGAAGCCTCCGGCCACCGAAATTGGAATGAAGAGCTCATCCGACCGATGCGACTTCAGCTGGAACAGAGCTGGGAGAACTTTCACGTCTGTGTTGAAAACAGCGAGAAGGAGCTCATTCAGTATATTGATGAAGTTCTTGATGAGATAGGTCGGACACTTCGAGGTATGCATTTACCCCCGAATCCCAGGCATATGATGGATAGTAATGCGAAACAGACCACCTCCCCACCGCACCAGAATCCGTTCGCATACTGCTAACATCCATCCCCCACCGCAAGGCCACCATAACCCACCTCATCCACATAATCTTCGCCTCCCTCCTCGAAGTCTCGCTCGCCCTCCGCTCCGACACACTCAACGGCCACCTCTCCTCAACTACCAACACGCTCATGGCGCCCGCATACCACGCCGCCTCTGCCGTCCTTCCGTCGCCCAATCCCCACACCAAAACCGACGCGCTCACACTCACACCTCCCCACTCCCCCTCCCCCTCCCTCGTCGACCAACAGCGCAAAGACATCGTCACTTCGCATATAGCATCTGCGCGGATCTTTTCAAGGCTGTCGACTATGGTGGAGAAGGCGCATCGGGGGATTGTGAGGGAGGCTTTTGCTGATTTGGGGGAGGGGGTTGGACGGGTCGTTGGAGCGTTTGTCGAGGATTTGGGGGTCGTGGTGGGTAAGGGAGGACAGATGGAAGAGGGACGTGAAAAGGTGGTAGATCAAGAGTTTAAAGCGGGGGTGGCGGCGTGGGTTGAGACGGCTGAGGGGGTCGTTGGGGAGGTGGGCGTTGCTGTTAGAGAGGTTGGGAGGGTTTATGTGGTGGTGGGGGAGGAGGGGGAGGTTGAGGAAGAAAGGGCCGGAAACGAAGATGGTGGAGAGGTGGGCGTAGCTAGGTAGTTCTCCTGGAGAGTGACTATGATTAATTCTCATTGCTTCCTGTAGTCAGCCTTCAACGGTAATGTCTACTCGGCGCCACATTTGTAATTCGGGGGTCACGAGGTCCGCCGCAGTCTTATACATGCGGCCTATGCTCTAGGTCGTTAGGCATTGAGACAGCTAGGATAACCTTTGCATACTTTGGACTTTGGACATGGAGGATCGTAAGTTCGGGGGAACAAGGCTGGGCCCGAAACCTCCAGATCAGGAGTTTGACGATTGTGTTGTTGTCCACCGCGCACGAAAGAGCTCGGATACTCCAGGTATGGATTCTACTTGCCCCACGGACGCAACTTGTTCGTATAGGCGAGAGAGACTGCGACGAGGTATGCAGAAGTCCGGGACTGTGCTTACTGACATTTGTTTCTGCGAGACGCTACCACAACGCACATGAAGGTTTTTCCAGTGTCCGAGTACTACGTGAATAGCACCCCACCATCACACATATATCACACTCAAAAAGACACCAAGTCAAATGCTATCCGCATGCTATTCAGACAAACTAACTATCCAGACACAACTAGGCGCAAAGCCCCTCTACCCATATCGAAAACACACAGTGAGAGAAGAGGCCACAATAACCCACATCTCCACCTATCCCGATGAGCTCCCGAAAATGCAACCATATAAGTCCAGAAAGAACGCCCGAGGATGCCACACAAAAATGGGGGGTATCTCCTGAATAAAACAAGTGTCCCTGGCCTTAGAAAAAGACTCCGTCGCTGTGCATGATAATTGCCCTAGTAGGCAGTTGAGAAAAGAGATGCAACTCTGCACGGTGTGTGAAAGCGTTGGTGATAATCGATACTCCATCAGCGTCGTCGCTTGGAGTCGCCGTGGGGTTGGTCGGTGGCTTCGCGAACCCTCTTCCTCTCACTCCTCTCTCGTCCCTCGTCACCGCGTTCGCCGCGCCCCCTCCTCTCCTTGTCTTCCCTGCCTTCTCGTCCATCTCTCCGCTCACGATCGCCTCGGTCCCGGTCTCGGTCGCGCCGACCACCATCTCGATCCTTCTTCTCCCTCGTCGAGCGTTCCTCTCCCCTACCCTCTCCTCTCCCCTCTCCTCTACCTTCTCCCCTACCCTCTCCTCTACCTTCACCTCGACCCTCACCTCGGCCTTCACCTCGGCCTTCACCTCGACCTTCACCTCGATCCTCACCTTTACGATCCGGTGACCCACTCCGCTCGTGCCCAGACCGCCTATCCGGCCTGTCGCTCGTAGGCGAAGCGGCAGTTGGCGTCTCATTCGACTTGATGTGGCTATTGATAGCCTTCAGAACTGGGTTGTTTCGGCTGCGCGGTTCCGCAGAAGCGGGACCTGTAGGTGGAAACTTATTCGCGCTACGTGGTCCGCTGGGTGCATTCAATCCCTCAGTCTGCAACGGGGGTCCTAGTGCTCCTGGTGGTCCACGTGTAATATTGTTGAGCCGGCTTGGGTGTACACCTGGCCCTTGAGCCGCGGCGGGCGCCGTCGGTGGAATTGAAGCTGCAGCTGATGTTGGCGCTGGTTGACGAGCTGCAGGTTGACGGACATGGGAGTCGCGTCGGTCTGATGCCGGATCTGGAACTTGATTAGCTTCCGGAATCGTTTGTGGAGATGAAATTCTGAACTTACTTCGGGGACCTGAAGGGATCGGCTCAGCCGCAGGCTGATTGAGTCGGCCGTAGTTCGGATCCTGGGTCTGTTGGCTGCGTGGTGGCCCACCTCGTGATGGTTGGAACATATCGCGCGAAGCCTGTGCAGATGCTGGCGCTTCTCGGCCGCTTCGTGGACCAGTAGGGGGCGGACCAGTGGGCTCATCGCGACGGTCTCGGCCGCTAGAATGCGACAGAGCACGGTCGTCACGATAGTCTCTTCGTGACTCGCCACTGGGATATGGCGCTGGTGCCGAAGGACGATCATCGCGGCGCGGAGATTGTGGACGAGGCAATCTATCTCTGCGACCATCAGGTTCGTCTCTACGATTATCCCGACCAGACCTAGTAGGCTCATTCCTCACTCGATCATCGTGCATGAGTGCGGCGCGCTCAGGGTTGATGGGGACTAGGTTCGGCGCTGATGTGGTAGCCATAGATGGTCGTGGAGGAAGAGCACTATTGCGATCCCCATGTTGAGCATTTGCTGGCGGGTCCCGTCGGGGGGGTAAATCATTGTTCGTCAGGGATGGGCTAGAATGCAAGCGGCCCCGCCCATCGGAAGGAGGTGGAATGGTTTGATGTGTGGGTCGCTCGCGCATGAGCTCCCTATCTCTATATTCGCGTTGCTGCTCGCGAGGGTCTCGGTTATCGCGTGGACTGTCTCCATAAGACCCCCGAACGGGCGGCCCAAGGGGCTCTCGTAGTGGCTGACCGCGGGGGTCTCGTGGAGCCAGGCGCTGCGCACGATCGTCATAACCTCTGCTATCTCGCAATGCGCGTTCACGTCGATCGTTGTCGCCTGCTTCTCGGACGGGCGATCTAGATCGATGCCGGCGAGCGGGATCACGATCGCGCAGGGAACCCTCGGCTCGCTCAGAACGTCCATATTCGTTGGGAGTACTTGGTCGACCGTCATGGCGGATGTGAGTTGGGGGGTACTCTGTTGAGCGATCACCCGGGCGTTCAAGTGACTGCCTGTTTCGTAGGGGCTGCGGATCGGGCCTAGTCGGCAATGCGTGCTGAGGCGTTGTGAGGTGCTGAGGTCGGCTGTTTGCTGGAGCTTGTGGCGTATTACGGCTCTCTGGCTTGTTTGGCACGGACTGCGATGCTGATGGCTGCGGTGGACCCGCACCTCGAGGAGCATCCCTAGGTGAAGCTTGTTGTGTATTATTCGACGGGCTTGGTCCTGTAGGTAGCGGTTTTGTCATGTTAGCGTCTCGACCATTGAGACGTGGTGTAGAGTTCGCCGTTGACGGAGCCATTGGTGGCTTCCTATCATTGAACGGACGTTGCTCTGTGCCAGCTCTGGAACCATGTATCGACAAGCTCTTCGATAACCCGTTGCTAGTAAATATGTTAGTCTCGTCACTCTTAGTCGAAAGTAAGAAAACTTACGTATCTGGCGTTTTCGGAGAAAAGTTAGGTGCAGCGGCGCTGAGTTTGGCAGCACCCGTATTCGTAGGTCGAACCGTGGGCAACTTTGGCGTCGCAGCGGTAGGAGCTTCCTTGTCGCCCTATCACTTGTAAGCTGATGTCCATGAGCACTAGTCATAGATACATACTCTAAAGACGGCCTCCGTCTTCCACGTCTTAGCGCTCTTCTTGAACTCATAGAGTATAGAATTCGCTGCAACTTTGACGTCGTCTCGATCGTCGTCCTTCGCGAAGCCCTCAATTTGAGCTCGAAGCTCCATTGCCATGACGTCAACCTTCGGGAAGGCTGTAGAGACAGCCTTTAGGATGTTGATCGAATTGCGCAACTGCGTATACTCTTTGCTGGCAAGTGAATCCTTCAAGGTTCTGAATAGCTCCTTGTGCCACTTGCAATGAAGGTGGCGGAATTTCTCATAAGTCATGAGAGGGGAATCAGGGTCAGCTGACATTGCGAAACCACGAAGAAGCTTATTCTCCCCGTAGGCAAATTTGTCGAAGACCTTCTCATTCTCGTGCCAGCGTTGAAGCTCCCGCAAGATGTCGTTGAGGAAACGACCGAAGCTCTTGACTTCTTCCTCACTCATCGAGGCGATAAGGGCAGTCAGTCTCTCCACCATAAAAAGCCGGTCCAGAAACTTCAGAAGGCGGAAACCTGGCACACCGGTCCGATGCATGAAGAACAGCATCGTGGATGCGAACTGTGCGTCCTGGAAGGACAGGCGGACACGCGGAAGGAAGCAATCTTGCATCACGTCGTCGTGCATGGACTGCGATTGACCAGCGGGGATGTTGGAGAACCACCGCATCATTTCTTGCTGTAGGCCAGATTGTACAAGTCGTGCCCGCTCAGAGAATTCTCGGTACTCTTCGCTCATCTTGTCGACATCTTGCTTGGCTTGACGAATCATAGAGGTATCGTGGCGGTAGCGACCGTCGGCATCTGGGGCGGTAGCTTTGCTGTTGATATACTTCTTGGCATCCTCGTATTGTGCCTTGAGCTCGCCTCCGGCAGGATCATACACATCTTTGAGAGATAGGCTCCAGAAAGTGACGAAGAAGTCCACAAATAAGTGATCTCCATAGCGCTCAGGCATTGCAGCCCGTAGCTGCTGTGAGATGGTGTCGATCTCTGAGTTGGAGTGGGATGAGAATGAACCTTTGGCAGAAGCAGGGCCGTCCAATTTGGAGTCCTTTGGTTCCGTAGGCTTAGGTGTCGCGTCATCCTTCATTTCGATGTCCTGGGTTTTGACGTCCGCGCCGTTGGTGATAGACTTAGCTGTAGTCCCACCCATCTCAATGTCGCCCTTGACTGTATCTTCGGTAGACCCAAGTTTTATTCGAGCAGTACTGACATGAACAGCTAAGCTGTCGCGACATATTTGAAATGCCAGACTTGCTTCCAGTCCATAGTCTGACATTAACGCGACTACGCCGGGGACCAGCTCGTCGAAATCGTCCGGAGAGATGTTGTCTCGTAGGAAGTCCACATACTGTGCAAAGTTCGATCGGAAGTGGTCGAAATTGGTAAATACCACCTTATCGGGAACCTCTAATAGCTCCTCGCGGTAAAGGTAGTTTTCGACTTGTTGTGCTAGAGCGATGAGGATCTGTGGCATCAATGCCCCGTCCTTGAGGCATCGCAACAGACGTCGGGCTGGAGATTTCGCCTCGTGGCGCTTGTCGCCAAGGTGGTTTTCCAATGTGTATGCTCGCAACTTGGGTCCTGCAGACAAAGCCAGGACGCGGGCCTCAGTCAAGGCTCCACTCAATCCGATGCCACCCATCGAATTGATCAGCTGCTCGAGTACAGTCAACATGTACATCTCACCTTCCGGGCGGACGAGCTGGTGCTGGACGAATTGCAGAATGGGTGTCGGGTCCATGAGGCTGTATCGTCGGTAAACTTTGCCAATAAAGATGGCAGTGTTCTTGAGCCATCCCTTGACAAGCATACCATCGCCCTGTAATGTCGGCTTGTCATTGGTGACTAGTGTGTTCACGAGCGTCCATGTCAGGCAATCGTAGCCGAGATTGGTGAGGTAACGACTACACTCAACAAGGGCGTCGATCATGTTGATGTAGTTCTGTCCCTGTCTGAGAGTTTGCTGAAAGACGGTTCCGGGGCATGCATAAGCTAACTTGGCCATTGCTCTACCCATGGGGCGGGTGTTGGTAGCGGCGACCCTTCCTAACAAGGTCCTGGTGTCATCCTGCACATCCTTGAACGCAGCACGCATTACCGCGGGTTTAGACAATCCGAACCAGTGTGCATACATGGCGTACCGCGTGGCTGTGTCGAAGCGTTTGAACAACTCCCACATTTCGTTCACGACGCCAGGGTTTTGACCAGTGAATGTGAGAGCTGGAGCGAGGAAGGTGGTCGACAAGTCTGACCATCGCTGCATGTTTTCTTCCGAGGGATCTTCGGTGACGCTCTTCTTCCCAATTCGCGCCAGCTTCGTCATGAGTAGAATATCCCGTCCGCACTCAGGGCCCACCAAGCTTAGCAGAGAAGAGCATAGAAGGAAGACATCGTCTATGCTCTGGCAAACGGGCACATTGTCCATCCAGTCATCCCAGTAAAATCGATAGTCAGTGCCGTCACCTGCATCTTTCTGCTCGAGCTTTGGCCATCGAAGCGTTCGACGAGGTGGAAAGTTCGAAGCGTTTGGCAACGCACTTGCCCCTTTCGGGCCGGAAGGAACCTTGTCCAGTGGGACAGGCCGCGATGACTCGTAGACTTTGTGGAGTGAATGGTGGGCGAGCCGGAATATGTATGGGTGTAGATCAGGGTAAACGTCCAAAAGCCAAGGGAACCGGCCCAGAATAAACAGAGCTTCCGGGATGGCACCGATGAGGAGAAGATTTCGAAGCAGCGCTACCTTTTGGTCAACGGGTTCAGGCAAGTTGCTCTTCCTGACGTCCTCCTCCGACTTGGCTGGTGTGCTTCGCTCTGATTCCACCCTCGATGACGCCTTGCTCTCAGCTTCCCGCAAGCGCGTCACCGCAGGTGCTGGTAGAGTTTCGTCAGAAAGCGCACCTGCCGTAGCCAATGCATTCGAAGACTTCCCCTTGCGTTTCGCTTCCTTCTCTTTCTTTTCGTTTGTAAGTTTCTCGCGGTGGGCGGACATGTCGGCGTCGGCGGGGTAGAGGTGCGGGTAAAGATCCGTGATGGAGATGAAGCCAATTTTGATCAAGAGAGCAGCAAGATAGATGAGGTTGTCTGGTAAGACATCGGTAGCGTCGCGAGCATCCGAGGCATAGAATCGGAGTTTGAATCCGAGCAGCTGTGCTGCGACGTCGTTACCTGGCGGCGGGACGGTTCCGGTTGTAGCAATCCAATTTTCGGCCCACTTTTGCGTGGACGTCTTGCGAGACGACTTGGAAGCATCTTCAACATCAGGCTTGTTTGTATCTTGAGATTTGGTGTTGACGCGACGGGCGCCGAGCTCGAAGAAGGCTTTGATGCTGTCCCTCTCACCCAGCTCGGCCACGCGTCCCCAGAATTTGACGTCGCGGCGCTCCCGGAGTTGGTACTGCTCTTCCAACTCTTGATCAGAGTATTCGCATGATGGCGCATCTGGCAATGCCCATTTTGGCAGCGTCTGGACTTCGGGCTCCTCCCACTCTAGGCCCTCGATGCCTTGCAGCTCCGGCCACCATGAGCTTGCACGCAGGTACTTTACGAAGAACCTGCAGTGCTTGACGATAAGATTCGCAAACACGTCCAGGGTGACATCAAGGACTCTGCCCACATCGAGATCGAAGGCGCCGATGAATGCATTCACTCGTTGATATGCAGCACTGACGGCTTCGCGTGTAGGGTCTTCCGTATTCACGGTGGTGAAGTACTCCGTCATGAGTTTGGAGAAGCCCTCACTCTCTTCCCGTAGCAAGTTGTAGTTGGTCTGTCGATATAGAGCGTTGGTGGCTTTGCGCACAGCAACTTTGGGAAAGGATGGTCGCACGAGCTCCAGCCCGATGAGCATCTTATCCTCGAGCTCGCATCGTAGCTTGTAAGGGTCGATTTCGCTAGCCATCAACATCTGCCTTATTAGAGTGTACGGCGGGTCCTTCTCGTCCACCGAAGCCACTATCGACAAGGAGTCCAGAAACAGAGAGGTAGGCTCGATAAGGTCGTCGCCGCAAGGTGCCGAGAGGATATCGCGCGCCAATGGGCCAAGGTCGCTAGGCTTCATGTACTCCTTGATGCATGCCTCGTTGATCTCGTAGAAGACGCCGGTCAGTGTCTCCATGTCACCGTCGCGTTGCAGGGCGATGGCAGTCTGGATGACGGTATTGCGATGCTCTGCATTCCAGTTGTGGACGCGCTCGGCCGTAAGGTATAGATTGATATCCGGGACATCGGGCTTGAGGTCTGGCTTCGCGGGCGTCTGCTCTTTCTGCGGTGCTGGGGTCGAAGGCGCCGATGGCGAGGGCCTGCTGGCCTGGTATGCGTTGGCGGGCGGCGCCATGGCCGTAGGTGAGGGCGCAACACTCGGGCTGTGGGGACCGTTGTGACCACCTCGTCCGTTATTGCGACTTCCCCGTCGGCCACCGCGCGGGCTGTTCGTCTGCTGCTGCTGCTGCTGCTGCTGCTGCTGCTGCTGAGCGTTGGCGAGGCCGAGATTTTGCGGACGATGCGGCGACTGTCGATTCGGGTGTTCCTCATCGTGAGAGTAGCTGCGGGCGTCACCGCGCTTCCGCTTATCCCTAGGAGCCATGATGGCGCTCTTGTGGAGAAGAGGCTAGATCAGGGCGAGGCTCGCTGAGGTTGCGGGGAGCATGCGCAGCGCGCCGGGTGTGACGTTGTTCTGGGGTTCTCAAATTGAGGAGCGTCGTAAATAAGGACTGTGGAGAACCGCAGGCGGAGTGCGTCGGCAACAAAGAGACAATGTGTCGGTCAGTTGCGATGGGCGCGGGGCGCGTGGGTTGGGGATGAGAGACAGTTTAACGATTATGAGGCTCAAGCCGTGATGCACTAGCGTGGCATGGCTTGGCAGACACGCTAGGCTTCCGAACAGCTGTGTTCACCCGTCTCACTAGCGCCGACGCATGTTCACTTTGGTCGGTGTGACTATCGCGACAAGAAATCTGCCAGCTGTCAACACAGCCATCTGCATCACTATGTGCAGACGTTGGGGATATGTCTTTACACTTGCAATGCATCATTTCACGGTTCAGGGGTAGACAATTGATCTTGCGCCCACAAGACATCATTTGATTGAGCTACTATCGGCGCAGGCCTCGAAAGATGAAGGAGTGGACAGGCCTTCCAGGGTACCAATTGACCAAGACCTCCTATGCAGCAGCGCTGATAACTTGCGCTGTAGCGCGGTGCTCTTCCTCGAGGACAGCCTCAAGAACGTTGGCAGCATTGCCGCCAGCTCTCATCTCCTTCAAGACCGTGTCCACCCCCAACTGCTCGTCAGTCCATAGCGGTGCGGCCTCCTCCTTCCCAGCTTCGCCGACACCAATGAATCCTCCCTCGGCAGCCCACTCGCTCGTACGCTTGATGCCCAGCTGGTTCCAGACACTGTCGAAAGCTTGAATGAGATGGTCGCGGTATTCGCGGACATGGCCAGGGGTAGGCGTGATGCGGAGGCGTTCCTGTCCGACGGGCACGGTGGGATAGTTGATGGCCTGCACATAGATGCCCCAATCTTCCAGGAGGAGATCGCTGGCCTTTCTTGCTACTTCGGCATTGCCCACAAGGACGGGCACGATGTGACTTGGGTTAGGAATCACGGGGATGTCCCTCGCGTTCAGTGCGTCTTTAACAGCACGGGTGTGCAGCTGCTGGAGACGTCTATCGCCTTGGTAGTTTGTTTGGTAATCGATGGCAGTTTTCGCGCCTGCCATGGTAGCTGGTGGGAGGGAAGTAGTGAAGATGAAACCAGGAGCCAGCGAGCGGATCGTGTCAACGAGCTTAGTGGAACCGGCAATGTAGCCGCCAACGCAGCCGTAAGCCTTACCAAGAGTTCCAGTGATGATGTCTACTCTTTCCATGATTGTACCCTTCGGTCGGCCTGCCTGATGCGCTTCGTAGTCAAGATGTTCGGCAACACCCGCGCCGCGTGGTCCGTACATGCCAACAGCATGGACTTCGTCCAGAAAGGTCAGCGCACCATACTTCTCCGCAAGATCACAAATTTCTTCAATTGGTCCGATGGATCCGCACATGCTGTACACACTCTCGAATGCGATGATTTTGGGGAACTCTGAGGGGATAGAGGCCAGTTTTGCTTCGAGATCGGCGACGTCGTTGTGCTTGAAGACCATCTTCGTCGCGCCAGAATGGCGGATACCCTGAATCATCGAGGCATGGTTCAGGCTGTCGGAGAGAATGACGCAGTTGGGCAGCTTGCTCCCTAGAGTCGCAAGGGTGGCATCATTTGCGACGTAGCAAGACGAGAAGACGAGCGCTGCTTCCTGGGCGTGTAGCTCCGCAATGGTAGCTTCCAACGCAACCGCATGCTGGTTGTGGCCAGAGATATTCCTAGTGCCTCCGGCACCCGCACCGTAAGTCTCCAGAGTCTCGTGCATAGACTTCAACACTTGCGGGTTGCGTCCCATGCCGAGGTAGTCGTTGGAACACCAAACGGTGACCTTTTCGTCCTTGGAAGCCATGTGCGCGCGGGGAAATTCCTTCGCAAGACGGTTGATGTTGTTGAAGTAGCGGTACGATTTGTCCTTGTGCTTCTTATCAAGTTCATTGTGGTAGAAGCCTTCATAGTCAAATTTCGCGGCCTTGGAGGTAGACGGGGTCACGGCGTGGGCGTTCGGGGTGGTGGTAGTCTTCTGATGAGCCGGCGCGAACGGAACTGTTCAATGCGAAGTCAATGACGTGTTCTTCATAGTGGCCTGATGGAACTTGTACAACGCAAGATCCGCGCACCGTCGTCTTCCGGGAAAGAAGGGGGGCAAAAGTCGTACCTTGCTTGGAGCCCAAATTCTCGAGGTTTACAGCCTGAGCCTCTTTCGGAGTAGACGTGTGCAGCTTGGCACGGTTCACGCGCGTGTGGTATGCCCGCGCGCCACCAAAGGCGCCGGCGAGAGCGCTATTACCAGTGCGCGCACTTTGCACGGTGAGCGCTTTCCCCATGACAGGGCAGCGGCGAGCGAGAACCTGGAGGTTCGACATGCTGCCAGCGCCTGGCGAGACATCGTGACCGGCAGCGGTAGTCGAGAGCGATCGGAGAGTGGCGGGGGATGTTTTCGAAAGGAACGGGCACATGGACCTCGATTGACGGAGAAGAGCCTCCATGATGGCGAGGGGTGCTACTCGGAGGTGGCGGAGTCAGACGGTGGTTTTGTGAGTTGTGAATAGGGCGGGAAAGAGGGGAGGGTTTGGAGCGGTGGAAGATGGACAGAATTGAATTCATATGCGGATAGGCTAATGCTGAGCCGCCGGCAATCGGCGTCAAATAGTCGCACCATGATTGGTCATTGCAGTCGACCACCAGATCCATTCCGGGTCCATGACAGGCGCACTCAGTGGCTCCGTAACCAGACGGTCGAGATCACTGCAGGCCATGGAAGAGTCAAGTGCCGGTGGGGCGCCGAAGCTCCCCGTCCGCCGCGGCGAAAGACTCACAGACACCTGCTAGCCACGCTTTCGACAGCTCTGAACACCCGTCATCTTCGCTTAATGCAATTTACCCCGCAAATGCTTGCTTGACGCAGGATCGCTCTCACATGGCGGGCCAGATTCCATAGTACATCCATCGTCGCGGTCGGGCAATCTGAATATTTCCAATCAATCCCCGGTCTTTCTGCTCGTCTAGCCGCTCCAGGCCCACCTTTGCAGTAGATGCAGTCCGTCACCAACGCTCGTAATGCCAGACTCATGACCACTAAGCACGCTGCGGCATGTTCGGCATGTTCGGCAGGTCGGTGTGTATGAGATTCCTCGGGCACGGGCCTAGCTGTACTTTAGTACGCCTCCACGCGGTGTAGCATTCCGTTCCATCATCTCCCATGCCGAGGCAGAGTGCGAAGACAGAACCAAGCTGCACATCTGCCAGTACATTCCTTCCCCGCTGTCATCTCGGAATCACTTCATCCTGCGTCCATACAGGTAGCGACACCAACAACCACTCTCCTGCATCAGTATCCCGATCAATCCTCATCGTCCGAAATGACAATAATCTCGGCTTGAGACGGTATATCCGGCGTTTCCAAAGCCTTCTCGCTAAATGTGTTCGAAAGAATATGCCGAATCCAATAATAGAATAAGTCCAGGTCAGCACAGCCACTCTCGAGAGTGTCCGCCAGTTCCTCCAAGCGCCATTCGGTGGGCTCTTCTCCGTTGAAGAAATCCCCTGTCAACCACCAACAGAGAAACAGCCTGGTAAAAGCGACAATTTTGTAGGTGTCCTTTGGGAGGACACCCCGCATCTTTGTCTCTCTTCTTGACAACATATTAACACATGGAAGGATCTCCATGAGTAAATCCTGCTTTCTCACAGAATCGACCCGTGTTCGAATCAACTCTCTATCTTCCGCGCGCATGCCATGTACAACCTTCATGATGATTCTCTTGCGATCTGCTTTAGCAACCAATTCGTCCATTTTCCATTGTGACACGGCATGAATGGATGCCGATTCAGGATGCCGGCCGTGTTGGATTACACTCGGATTGCTTTGTGGAAGTTGTCCATGCGGTTGGCGATTGGAAAGTAGGGCGTCCGCTTTGCCCAAGTCATCGACTATGGATTCCGGAGTACTGATGCGTCTAGCGGCAGTCCTCGAAGAACTACTTGTGTCCATGGGTACTTCTGCGGCATAATCGGTATCAATGATCATCTCATCAGGGTCAGACTCGGAACCTGATCCAAGGTCGATGATTTCAATCAAACCACGAGATAACTCGCGAGCGTCTCCCTCCGTAGTGTGTCCGTCATCGTTCGCGTCTTGATTATCGTCATTGCCGTGGACTGGCTCTAGGTCGTAGATACTGAGAAGCCATTTTGATTCCTCGAGCAGGTCGACCGTGGTTTCTAAGTTTCCACAGACACGCCGTACTTCATCAACCGTGTTCCATGGGGCTCTCATAATTTCCTCGCTGATTCTGTCCAGACGTGCTTCATAGTACTCGATATCAGTCTGTTTCTTCTCCGCCATTTCTTGTCTGCAACCCTTAGCCTCGGCATCTTCCCAGAGCTTGAAAGTATCCGGCTGATGGGCTGCGTCTTCTCCTTTGCCTGGTTGCCATTGTTGAGTGAAAGAATCTATGCGCTCGTTGATGATGTCGACGACTTCTTCTTCACTGAGTTTTCCAGGGCGTCTTGGTTCCTGCAATACATCTGCCTCCTCCTCTTCACTGACATCTACCGCGAGTTCATCTTCGTCCATGTCGTCTTCCAGGCCATCCATTTCAACAATCTCGTCATCGTCAACTTCTCGTTCCCAGTGCCTAAGATGGCCCCAGTCGTTGCTGGTAGGTTCTTGAGCATGGGCGGCATTTGCAGAACGATCGCGGTGTTGATCGTTATTGAGTTCGCTTGGTAGACGCTCGGTCGTGATGTTTGAAGTCTTAAGCCGTCTTCGACCCTGGGTGTCAGGGAGAGCATTCTCAATAGAGCCCGACTGCAGTTGAGGCGGCGTAGAGTCATTGTTGTTGAGGGCCAGAGCGTGAGCACGTGTCGAAGCGACGTGAATCTGGTATAGAGCTGATCGAGACCTCAACAACTCGATAACAGAAAACAGAGCGCGTGAGTGGTCCACGGAGCAGGTGCGGAAAGCGCTGCGCAATGCCTCCGCGTTTACAAGATTCAGAAATTCCCGCCCAGTCGTACGCGTTCTTTCGAAGTCCTCTACGAGATATAAAGGGTCCAGGTGGGGTAGTTGCCGATGCCCTACAGCATCGAAGAGATGCGTTGAGCGGCACACCTGGCGGACAAGTTCCTCCTGACTCCAGAGCCAGGGATCTGCAGCCGCCATTTTCGAATCCGTAGCGGGCGATGGAAGACGCCTATTTCCTTCTAATGCTCTGTCGGTTGACAATCAGAAGCGTTGGAAGATAGCTAGTGTATGGAAACCGGACCACAGCTAGTGCGTGTAAACTAGGCCACAGCCGTGGAATAGAGAAGGATAGTGGACGAGATAACAGGACCGTGAACCTGATAAATTTGACTTGTTGGGGTCCGGATTCTAGGCGCTACGCCCGCCCACGGCGGCAACAATCTCACAGTTGACAATCCCAGGCGGTTAGTCTTGAGCGACGTAGCGTAAAAAAAGGACTCGTGGGTATGTGTAAGCGCGAAAGAGTAGAGCGTGTTTGAGTTGCCCGCGCCACGGGCGACTGCTCTAGGCAGATGCCCTGTGCGTCATGCACAACGGGTAATCACGTGAATACGCGATTTCCGCGGTACGACGCGTTAAATACTTTCATACATGGAAATGCAGCCATGTAAGTGACGAAGGAAGTCTGCTTACGCTCGGAACGCTCCCAATGAAGTCTCTCGCTTTCCACAGCTCTTGCGAAATTCGGCAAATCGCTTAGCGCGGATTGCCTCATCAATACTTTGAACATTACGGATGCGGGCAGGCCAAACTGCCACGACTCAACCAACAATTTGCAGTGATGGCGTCCTCACTTCACGAGAATTATCCGCCAGAGCTGTCGTCCGAAGAGGAGCACTACTTGCTGTCAAACCTCAAAGACTGGTCCATCGCCCACGGACTCGCAGTGCGCCCCGCCCCCTCATTCGTCGAGCCTTCGCAAGACCCGGCCGGAGTTCTCGCGACGACAGCCCCGGTCACGCTGTTCCCGAGCTTGTTTCCTCGCAACTGCTTTGAGGAGGGTCTTGCGATCCAGACAGCTTACAATGAGCTTTATTCGGCGATCGCGCGGGATGAGGAGTGGCTGAAGGGTATTGTGGAAGAGTAAGCGGTCTTCGATCTACTCTAGCTCTTGTTACTGATGGACCAAACCACAGGCTTGTCGACATTGATGAGTTTGTAGGAAAGCTCTGGCAAACCCATCTTGCAGTCAAGAAAGAGGGCTACGTCCAGGTTCGTCTCTAATCAAGCTTGTAACGGACGCATATACTCATGGGGAATAGGATCTCTCTTTGGGACTTTTCCGCTCAGACTACATGGTCCACACCGATCCTTCCAGCTCCAATACTTCGTCCGGACTAAAGCAGGTTGAATTCAACACCATTGCTTCGTCATTCGGTGGTCTATCCTCTCGAGTGTCTGCGTTGCACAAATATCTTCTCACAATCAATGCCTACCCGTCCTCGACGTCCACTCTAATCAGGGATGATGCTCTCCGTCAGAGTAGTGCAACCTCGTCTTTAGCCAAAGGACTCGCGGCTGCACACAAAGCTTACGGGTCTTCGCGGACACGCCGACCTCTATGCGTGCTCTTTGTAGTACAAGATCCAGAGCGGAACGTGTTCGACCAGAGACACTTGGAATACGCGCTACTAGAAGAGAGTGGTGTGCGCGCCTTCAGGCTGCCTTTCCAGCAAACTCTGCAACACACGCAGCTGGACTCCGATCGAACACTGGTGTACAACCCTCCTAACTCCCCTTCGACATCTTACGAAGTGACGACCATCTACTTTCGCGCGGGCTACTCGCCCGACGACTATCCGAACGAGCAAGAGTGGGATGCGAGGCTGCATCTAGAGAAGAGCAGAGCCATCAAATGCCCAAGTCTGTTGACTCACCTAGCGGGGTGCAAGAAGGTCCAGCAGGTGCTTGCGACGCCACACTCTCCCCACTTGAAGCGGTTCTTGCCCGATGACAAAGTAGCTTCGAAGGTACTGGAGACGTTCGCCCCTATCTATCCCCTAGATGAGAGTGAGGCTGGGAAAGAGGCGATCAAGCTCGCACAAGACCCTGCATCTGCTGTGCGATATGTGCTCAAGCCTCAGCGCGAGGGAGGAGGCAACAACATCTACCGCAAAGCGATTCCTCCGTTCCTCGAGAAGCTTCCCAAGACACATTGGCCGGCCTACATCCTGATGGAGATGATCGAACCACCGCCTCTGAAGAACGCCATTCTGCGAAATGGGGAGCTGCACAGAGGCGGGGTCATCGGAGAACTCGGAGTATATGGAGTGTGTCTTTGGAAGAACGGTTCGGGCGAGAAGGGCGGGGGCGAGGTACTGGAGAACTGGGAGGCCGGATATTTGCTGCGCACCAAGGGAGATCAAAGCGAAGAGGGTGGTGTAGCGGCAGGGTTTGGAGCGGTAGACAGTTGCTGTTTGGTGGATGGGTAGTGGAGGGCCGCTGCACGCTAGCCGATCTGACGTCGGTAGAAAGCAGGTCGCCTAGTCAAGCGAACGACCGACTAATAGCCAGCTTTGACAAACCACTCGTCTGTCTAGTTGTAGCTAGCGAGCGTAATGAAGTCTTGCCTCTTGGATGAGCAACCTATTTCGTGCCGTAACACCCGATCGCACGACCGGCCCCGGGGAGCAGTAATTCGCTGCTAACGCTGCCTCTTCCGGCATTGTCTGCAAAGTTTATCTAGAGGGTCTTAGCACGTATTGCTCTGTATTGGACCCTTTGTTGTCTTGCTATTGACGATGCGTCTTGCACACTTCCATCATCGATTACAAGTTATTGCAGGGCCGATGCGGAGGTCAGCGGTCCTCAGCAAGCGTTGAGTCCGGGCTCCGGGACCGTGTAACCTTCGGGAAGTCTTTCAACTCGTGTTCAGAACTTGTGCTTTGTGGAGTACTGCCAGCCAAAAATATTGGACAACGTGCTAGACATTGTACGACGGCAGATCCGGATGCTTCCATCAGTCTGCGGAGTTGGTCCGTCAATGGTCGCCGCTTGGAAACACGGTGCTTGCTTGGAAGCAAGGCGTGCACTCTAGACCTATTGAATTCCTTTCCGGCACTCAAGACACCAGAGAATGGAAGTGTATAATTCGTATGTTGCTGTACGTCTTCGAATGATGCGTTCGGAGCTTTCTCCGGACAGAGCCAAGGACGTGCTGACAGACACGGGAAGCACTGATGGATCGTCAGCGCCGAGATCGATCGAACGATACCCCCGTCGCTCATCTCCTTCATCAGCTTTAGCCGCTCACCATACCACAAAGGGCGATGCGTGCGAGCAGATTCTTCTTCGATAAAAGATTGAGTATCGAGGTCATCTATACGGATTGGTGATGAAGCTTCATCCCTGCGGCGGTGTTACGACATGATAAAAGGGTGATCTTTATGCAGGGCTGTGGTCCCTTAAGCATTTATGCACGGATATCCGCTGAGACATCCCAGACAGCGCATCGCACATCCGACGAATAGCGCAGCCCTAAGGGGAAAAGTGGGAGCCGAGCTATCGTGATTGGAACCGCGCGACTTCGCGTAACCCCTGGACGCGTTTTCATCAACCTCCAGCCCATCACTCAGATGCCAGGTTCACGTCTTCATGCATGCTGTTTCGAAGGGCACAGCCATGGCCACGCGATACGCAGCCTGCTTCTCCTGTTTGGCGACTCGCGTCTCCGGATGCGCTGGAAGGCTGCGATGCCCGCTGCGCCGCTACGCCCCCTACGCCCGCGGCTCTCGAGGGTGCTTTCACGCCCGCCCTGTTGATTCTGAGCGATGACCAAACCATTGGCTAGCCTTGTTCTTCTTTTCCCTTTGCGGACGCCGGTCCAGGTCGCCTGGCGCGAAAAGATGGGCGTGGTGGCTTCGTGCAATCTCCCAGCGGCCTCGGCGATACCACGTCGAGTATCGGGCGGACTCAAAGCGAGAGCACCGTTTGACGCCGCTACGCATTTGGGTCAAACATCGGGTAGCTTCAAAGCATATTGATCTTGAAGACGGCCCAAGCTTCTGGAAGTGCCGGCAGCTGTTGAAGATCTCGCTCACGGTCGCGCTGATATCCCAATCGCCGATGACACCCCCTGCGACGCGACCTCAACCTTGATTCTGCAGCCGCAGCTCCTGCATCTCTTCTGCACCAGTCCCTCTGCACCAGTACCACCGACTGGCTGCGTGGCTCTGCGGACGTCCATTCCTTTTCCAAGCAATTATTCAACCTCACAGTCTTTACTATTCGTTCCTTCCGTTCTTTGCGCTCATCATTCTTTCGTCTCTTAATACCCCTCCTAGCTCCCCCGGTCGCATCGTGCTTCCCGTTCTCCCCTGCGATCGCGCAAAGGTCGAATTAATATTGGTGGCACTTGCCTCTTCGCGCTGAACCTTCCTTTCCAACTCCATCGCCATGCGGTCCTATCGCCTTCTGCTTCTCGTGCTTGCGCTGATCTTCTGCCTGCACACTGTGGCAGCAGCACCCACAGCGGCGCCAGGTCTGGCGCGTCGACAAGACGACAACACCTCTGAGAGCTCCGAGGAACCCACAGCTACCACAGGCCAATCGTCGCGACCAAGTTCCACAGCTACCCCTTCACCATCGTCAACTTCGCGCAGTGAGCGCTCATCTACGACAGAGGCAACTACTGCCTCGTCTTCGGAACCGTCGGAAACAGCATCTGATGGAGCAGCAACCACTACTGCTAGCGATGACCAACCCTCCGCGTCAAGCTCTGCTGGTGAGTACTCCGCTGGTCCTTTCTAGCCCATCACTGACCTTGCGCGTTTCCAGAGGCCAAATCTACACCTCAACTTCCCATCGAGCCCAGGATCACCCCTGCTTTCGGTCTCACTGGCGTCATATTCCTCATATCAGGTCTCATCTACGCCGTGATTGGGATCAAGAACCAATGGTAAGAGAGCCATTGGCGTATGGTTTTGCATTTCGCTGACGACACTCAGGCTGTACGTTTTCGCGTCCGCCGCATATTTATCCAGTCTTGCCGTCACCGTGCTCATCGTCTATCTGATGAACCCGCCCGTTTCCGATGCCGTGCAAGGCGCCTTTTTTGTTGCGGCGGCCGTCACTGGTCTGATCTTTGGTGGACTTTCGCTCGTGTTTGCGGACATCACCGATGGGCTGGGCTGCCTCCTCGGAGGCTTTTGCCTTTCCATGTGGCTTCTCTCTCTGAAAGAGGGCAGCATCATTGCTTCGACGGGAGGCCGTGCCATATTTATTGGATGCATGTCCGCTGCCGGCTATGCACTGGCATGGAGTCACTATACCCGAAACTACGGCCTCATCGCCTCCATCTCGTTCTCGGGTGCAACTATCGCCATGCTTGGGGTGGATTGCTTTAGTGGCGCCGGATGGAAGGAATTCTGGCTGTATATCTGGAGTGAGTATCATCATCGTCCGCGATATGATCATTGCTAATTGAGAAAGACCTCAACCCCGATGTCTTTCCGCTTAACACCAACACCTACCCAATGACTAAGGGTATGAAGGCGGAGCTTGCCGGCGTAATCATTATATCCATCCTCGGCATCATCTCGCAGCTCAGGCTTTGGAAGCTTATCAAGACGCATCGAGAGCAAAATGCGGAGCAGCGGATCCAAAAGCAACAGGCTCGAGAGCAGGAGGACGAAGAACGCGGCCGCAACCTTGAAGACAGTTTCCAGAAGGAACGGGCCGAGTGGGAAGCCGCATACGGGGACAAGGGCAATCCTGAATCGGCTGTTGACTCTTGCGTCAGCACTCCGAAGACGACGAAAGGAAGCTTTACTTTTGTCAGCGAGGAGCCGATCCCTCTGCCAAAGGATGGACTGGTAATGTTCAAAGGACCTGAGAGTGACGCGGATAGAGATGCCATCACATCGACGCGCATCGATTCCAGCCACCAGCCCAACACCAGAGCAAACACTCTCAACAGTGCACGTCCGTCATCAGATGTTATGGCTTTGGACAATGTTTCGCGTAACATTTCGGTAAGGAGTCTGAAGCCTTCCGCGCCGCCACCCGTAGTGGTCGTTCCTTTGCCCTTCGATATACCACAAGAAGAGGACGCCAAGTCACAAGTCTCAAACAATGCGTCTGTCTCGGCCTTACCTGACACAGAGGAGGAGCCATTCAACGGCCGAAGATCGGTAGCCCGACCGTTCTCCAGCACCTTAGCCATGAAGCATCTGTCAGGGGTTGATCAAGAGCATTCTGGGACTGGAGGTACAACGTTGGTACCGCATATTGAGGATGACCGCGCTTCCTCTATCGCAGCAACCTTGGATGAAGCCGACAACGTGGCGCTGCAAGATCTCTCTCCGCTGCAGTCGCCTGTGCAAGCAACGTTTGATGACGAGACAACGCAAATTTCCAGTGGAGAAGCAGACGAACAGGTCGAGGAAACCGCAGCATCAGCAGTCCCAGATGTTCAAGATGCATCAACAATAGAGGGAGATGGGGCTTCAGCAGTTACAGATGTTCAAGATGCGTCAACAACCGAGGGACATGGTGCTTCGGTAGTTACAGAGAAGCCGAGCGCTACGGAGGAAGCACCTGCGCCGATAACGGCGGCTCCTCGCCCATCGCTCACTGTCAGCACGGATCTAAAGCAAGCGTCACTGAAGAGCCCCCGTCCGAACTCCGATACGGTCGTGGAAGATACTGAGAAAAATCAGCAATCCAAACCGGCGGGCTCCGTGGCTCCCTCCACGAGCTCGCAGACCGAACAGAGTCAATCAGTATCCGGTAATTTCAACGGTGCACTCGCCGGTCCGCTGTCCAAGATTGCTCAGTCCTATAGGACTAACGAGTGGGCGAAGCACCTCGAAGCAGCTGAGACCCCGGATCTAGATGAGATACCTGTTCCGGATTCGCCTGGTATCGCTATACACCACGAGCGTCCTGCTCCGATCAGCGAGGAACTTACGCAGCCCCTGACTGCTGCGAATAGAAATTCGAACAGAGTTTCAAGTAATGGACCCGTTTACCAGAACGGCGTATATGTCCGCGCCAACTCAAGCTCCTCCAGGCTGTCACAAAGCGATCTCCAGCCTATGTCACGGAACCCATCCGTTCTCGCCCTCGGGAGGGTCTCTCGAACACCTTCGACATCTCAACTACCCACGGTTCTTGAGCCTTCAAACAAAAGAATCTCATCGAGTCCGTCGCCTATGCCTGACAATACCCTGATAGGTCAACGCGAGGCTTTGATGCAAAGGCGTACGTCATCTCAGTCGTTCAACGTTCAGCCCGCCTCGACAAGCACCTTGATCAAGGGTGGAGAGGACATGACACTAGCGGCACGCAGACGCGCTCTACAGAACAAGAGCCCAATGCCTCCTTCGGCGTCTCAAAAGTGGCAAAGGAAGAGCGGATGGGCCGGTGGAAACCAAGTACCCGGCTTTGACTCACATCAACCGAGACGATCGCACACGGGGGGCTCTGATCAAAAGCGCGAGGTGCTCTTGGCCGACTGGAGAGAGTCGATTCGACACGACGGCACGCCAGTCCAGTCTGTAGCCACGATGGCTGAGGAGCAACGACGCGCAGTGCTCACCACGAAGAGGCAGAGAGAGATGGAGCAGCAGCACCAGGCCATGGTGGCACAGCAGCGCGATTCCATGAGGCAAAGCTTGATGCGCAACAACGACATGCAGGATGCGCATCGTGAGGCTATGCGCAAGTTGCAGGCTGCGGCAAACGAGCGCGCGTAAAACCATCCAAGACGGACACGCAGGATTTCTTTGGACTCTCTCGATACATACTATGGGCAACCTCGGCATGGGAGCATAGGCTCTGGGATAGGGATAAGGCAACAGGGTATGATACCCTATACGGCAATTTACTGGATTGGTGGTGTACGAACGATAATTTTCTTGGTATATTTCGACGAATATGGTTCGGGACGCCCGTGGATTGTTGTGTTTGGACACGCGGTGATGGGCGGACGATGGGGAGGAGGACGTAGAGCACGTTCGAAAAGATGATATGGGTGCAGAGGAAATTGTGGTCTTCTGTGCGAGGTACGATGGAAGAGGAGAGAGTATGCACTATGTGAACACAATAACGGCGGGTGAGACGATTATCTTTATGCTCTTCAGCACGTAGCGGCTTTGCTGGTGGTCGAGTAGATAGGATGCCACTAGCTAGTAATACCTAATTTGAAGAACGTAATGTGATATCGAGCCCATGGTATAGGAGAAGATGTCGGGATGTTGTTAGCGCGAGGATGTTTCTCTGTTGACCTCGCGGCTAATCTTGTTGTTTGGCAATAGTGCAGTGATCCCTTGGGAGGCCTGATGGGGATCAAGAACGTGTGCATGGAATTATGATCGCCAAGATCTATAGATGGTGATCTCTTGTTGGGGCGTGACGAGACGGAAGATTAGTGATGGCGAAGGTATTCGTACTGGATCCATGAGGTTGTGCTTGTGCGGGTTGAGCACTCACTCAGAGGAGAGTTGGTGTGGTCATCTGTGGACCTCGGCTTGTACATCTCTACAGCACGACACGGCATCAACCTCCGGGGAATCTCTTGTCCAGATTCCTTTAACTGCCATCTTGCATCAGGACTCACTGGGATGCTCTCGCCAACACGTTCTTTATCATCTCGTGCGATCAGCCAGACTCGTCACCACGGAAATAACATCGAATAAGGCCGTTATCACGCGCCCTTCACCGGCCAAAGCACCACCTACGCCGTGCAGTCGGCCATGCATCTCCCTGCACAACACGTACCTCGACATACCCTATCCACGGCTCCGCAACATGGAACCGTTGTGTACCGACGAAAGCATGAGTAGCAAGAGTAATGTGCAACCCAGGATCGGGGTGGCAGCGTGGATGCACCTGGTAATGTCTGTTGGCGATGGGATGTGCACTAGTCATGTTCACAAGTTAGGCATGAGCATGTGTAGGATGTGCAGGGATGCACGGTCGGAAGGACGGGATAATCACGGCCTGGGATTCTGGCGGCGCCCGGCGGACGCGCGGTGCACGGAATGAATTCAAAATCTGTGGGATGCTGAAGACGGCGGAAGAAAGTTCCGGTGAACTGAGGTTTGGTAGTCGGCGGCGGCGACGGTTGATGAAACGGCGAAGGGGAGCCACGCGAAAGTCTATTCTTTCCGTATGGGGCCATGGGACATGTGATGTCGAGTCGGCGGTACTCAGCAGGAGACACGGCATAAAAGCACCAACGCCAACGCCCAGGTGGTGTGGTTTAAAATTGCTCGCTGGGCTCGAGCGTCGAGCGTCGTGGTCTAATTTCGAACAGGCTATGGTGGACGACTTTCCGAGGGCGTGGCTCTGGGCCCGAACTGGGCGGATGAGGCGTCTCTTTGGTGACCTAGGTGGCCGTGACTACGAGGACGAGGCGGCCGATGCCGCTACCCAGTCGGACGCGTTTCGGCGCCGTCGCCAATGTCATGGGCCGTGACTTGCAATGTGTTGCGAGACAGGCACCCACACGGGCGGTGGCTCACGTCGTGAAGATCGGTGGGCAGGTGTCGTAGGGCGGCCAATCGAGGGGCCGCTGGGCGGGTGCAAATGGGCAGCGATTGTCGTGAGGGGGATATGGTCGTTCATGCTCGCTATGCTCGAAGGGTGGTGCCGGTGGCCCACGGATGCAGGGGCAGTGAATAAGGCGCCGCCGGTCGACACGAGCCCGCCATTATTGTTATGACGGCGGCTGCACTGTCCCGAAGCTGCGGGCGTGTGTTTGTTCAAAAGGGTCGTCGTGCCTGCGCTCGAGGGGCCCTGTTTTGGCGTACGACAAAAACAAACGTGGCGGGTCTTGAGGCAACACGCATGCTGGAGACTGAGACGGGCTGCTTCTGCACAATTCACCCTCGCCCGCTCTGCTAACCCCCCCGCGAATCCAGAGTCCTGTCCAGACGACGACTTGCGGTGCCTGGCCTTCCGTTGTGTGTGCGTCGCGCTCATGCCTGCGCTCAGACCCTCGGTACATGCTTCTGCCGACCACCCCTTCTCAGCACCCTCTCCAAATCCTCACTCCCCACCGATCCCACAACGGCGTCCCACGACACGCCCGCCTCGCAGTCTGCGCCGCTGCCGGCCCGCTGGTCCATAACGAATCGCATCTTCAACCTCGTCCCGCGCTCCATCTACGACTCGCCGCCGCGCCCGCCCGCCTCGCGCCTCTGGAACCCCGTCAACTCGTCGCCGCGCAACCTCGCCGTGCAGCAGCAGCAGCAGCAGCACCAGCACCAGCAACCCCCGCGCACCGGCACCCGCGACGAGCCAAACGTTCCCGTGCAACGTCCGCTGTCGGGCGCTCGCGACGAGTATCCGCTGCTGACGCTGCCGGAGCGGCGCCTGAGCCGCCAAAGCCCTGCGCCCTCGTCGCTCGTTGTCGAACGTTCCACCGGCGGCGACAGCGGTCGTGCCAGCATCGGGCTGCCGCGTGATCGCAGGAGCGAGCAGTTTGAGTTGCCTCAGCCACCCCAGCCTGCAATGGTGGTGGGACAGGATCATGGCCCTGCAGACGCGCGGGAGGGCCCCATTCCCGCCCGTGCAGACGACCCTGAGCTCGGCGCCATCGTGAGGAAACGGTCCACGGCTCGCATCTCGTTACCCTCGCGGCCCAATTCGATGCATTCGCGCGCTGTTTCGCGACAGGGCGATGAAGAGGGGGACGGCGACGACGCTTCAGAGTTTCCGTGGGGTCCTTCACATCCGTGCTTTCCGCACCCGAATCCGCACGTTCCGCTCCATTCGGAACTGTACGACAACACGCGCATCATCCGCATAAAGCGCGACTGGATGGTTAAGGGCGATCTTGCACCCACCTTTGCCAATCTGTACCCGGAGATTCTGGATCCCGCGCTCACGGAAGAGGACTTTAGGAATGTTGTGCAGAGGATCAATGATACTTTGGTAAAGGCTTTCAACCCTTTTAGCTTCCGCGCGTGGCTGGACTCGATCATGGGCGTGGCTACCTTCTGGCTCTGGGACGATGCGGGGCTCACCAAGGTCAAGACGCACTTGGCGGAGCTGGAGCGGTGGTTAGAGGATTGGAATCAGAAGCATGGCGCGCACGAGGGCGTGAAGATTATCCCATTGCGGCGGACGGGGTATCTCACAGTACGTCTACTTCATCCTATTGTTGTGCTCAAGCTAACCGTTGCAGTTGGACATTCAAATACCAGACCCGCACCTCGGCCCTGACAACGGCACTTCACGCCCCAACACCCAAGAAGAAGAACTCCAGGCCGACGCGGCACCCCAGCAAGGCGACTATGGCAATTATGCGACTGCAGCTACGCCTACCTTCGAGGTCAACTCCCCCGTTACCATCGAAAGCCAGGCATAACACCACCTCATTCTCTCTTACGACATTATATACAGCATATACCTACTGTCCGGGGTTTTCCATACTAGTCATACCTGTCTCGACATTAGCAGTGGTCGTCTGGCGCAACTTGGGTCACATTGGAGCGTGGTTTGCGCCCGATTGTTTCTTTTTCTTGGGGGTGGAGGTCTGTGGTTTTCCTTTGGCCTGCTTGGACTACATGGTCCTGTTGTCACGACTAGAATACTGTTGCCGCGAGGCACCTACTTAATCTTTCTTTGTCTGTTTGGTTGTCGCGTTGCGTCGAGTTGGCTGTTACCAGATACCCAGAGCCCCGCGCTGCATCTTTCCTCCTCCGTCTAGTGGATAGCATAGGATAGTTAATCGAGTCACTCTTGTCTCGTGTTGAGGGACGGAGTGGCTTTCGTCACATAGATTGCTTGCTCCACACCCTGTCCTATCCCTCCCTCTACACGACCGCCACAAAGGCCTCACTTTCCCACTACAGAATCCTTGCTCCCACCTCGCCGACTATCCACCTCGCCCCCCACACGCCTCACCTCCCCATCGGGACTCCGGCGAGGCGAGACGCACCCCGGATCTTGCCACCTGCACGCGGCCCGAAGCGGTAATCACCATCTGACTCGGGTGAGGGGGCGATGCTTGACGCAATACCACTTCGGGATTTCGCGCATGATTTTCTTCGCTAAAAGAGAAGCGTGTAATTATCCGGCGGGCTGGACGGGAGGGCTGGGGTGGCTCATTCGGATGGTGATTGTGGGGGTTGCTGTGGGAGGATGTCGGAGGTGGTGGATACGAGATGGCTTCCGACAGCCCGGTTGGAAACTCTGACATGTTGCAGACTATCATGGGGAAAGTGATGTATGTTGTGTTCGGTTCTTGTTCTCGATCGAGGTCGTTGCGTCGGCGACGAGTTGCTAAACGTGAGCGACAAGGTCGGCTCAGTGCAGTGCCCTTTCGGTACGCCCCTGCGCTGGCTTGCGTAGGGCTGAGCGCGTGCACGTTGTGTGGAGATTTCGTATAAAGCCTTCTTCATGCGACGGCTCAGATTGGGAGGTGCGTTTACGATTCGGGCAGTGCTCTGGGTACGCGTGGGAAGAGGAAAGGGCAGGTGAGCAGATTGGGGGGTGGACAGGATTTGGCATGTTGCGCTGTCCATTCTTAGGAATTGAAAGACGGGTGGGGGTGCTGGACTGGACGGAAGCTTGATGCGTTTCGAAAGGGGGTGTGGGGAGTTCTGGGCGGAGGATGGAGCTGGGGCGAGGTGGATTGGTAGGTGGTGATGATTGCTGTTAGCGGACGGGAGGTAACCGTGGTTCCGTGTGCCGCTGGGGTGTGCAAGTCTATGTCGCGTGGTAGACGCGGTGAGTCGGCAGGAAGCGGCGAAGATTAGTCTTGTTGAAGAAGGATTGCAGCTGATACTCGCCATAAGATTCCCCTGTCAAACTTGCCCTATCTACCACACTCACGGTTCAGACCATCAATGGATGTAGCGTAGCAGAACGAAGGCCGCATATGATGAACGCTGTGCTTCCATATCCTACAAACTCTCACCTTCCCACCCTTCCCTCACTTTCGATGAACTCCCGCTAGTCCCTGTGCTGCTCGCCCTCCTCAGGTGACTCGTCATCCATTTCCCAACCACCGATATCCTTCGCACAGGACGTGCTCGGACCGGCTTGGACGCTTGTATCTGCCCTTCGTCCGCCGAATGCGTGCTCTGTGTGGGCGACATGGATATGTGTTCATGAGCCATCGACCCCGATGGCACGGAAGCGGACCATTTCTCTTTGGCGAATGTGGGAGGTATCTTCTCTTTAGCAGGCTCCCGAGTGGCTGCACCGGATTTGGGTTCGGCGGACGAGGTCCTGCTTCTTGATCCTGAAGACTCGTCTGTGCTTGGAGGTGTGGATAGCACTTCGTGATCGTAAGGAGTGGTGCTCGCAGTACAGCACTCGTTTGAGCCGAGCCAAATGCAGAGCTGAGCTGCACTGGGTCGATCTGCAGGTTTGAGTTTGATCATGCTTTCGATGTAGTCGAGACGGTTGGCCAGCTGCTCAGTCGGTATGTCCAATGCGGAGAAGTTGGACGATCCGCCAGCCATCAGCGATGCATGCGTGTCCAGCCATATCCTCAACCTATGTAACCATCGCACAGTGACGTTGAGGCCGCCTGCGTACGTGCATCTCCAAGAGTGCGACAGGTCTTCTTTCTCTTCATGCTCCCAAACCGGCGTCTTGGGGCCATCTTCTATGGAGTCCTCGTCTGCCATGTCGTCGGAATACTTCAAGTGTTCGGTGAGCGATGACAGTCTCTCTCCGATAATGATGGTATACATTTCCACCCAAACACAGCCCATGGAGAAGACGTCCGACTTGGTGTTTCGACTCTCGCGCATCAGAGTTTCTGGTGATGCGTATTTAGGCGTGTAGGACGTTGGCCCTGTAGTGTCTTCTGTGTTGTTGTTGTCGTCCCTCTCTATCTTGGTAGAAATGCCAAAGTCTGTTGCGAGTTAGCCTATGATTCTCCGCTACCCGTGACGAGGAAGCATCATCAGTACGTACCTGACAGATAGACGTGATATCCTGCCGCATGTGGAGACCATCTTTGAACAAGTATGTTGCTAGGCTTGACATCCTTGTGCTTGATCTCAACCCGGTGGAGATACTGAAGAGCGTTGATGAGGCAGGCGGTGAAGCTGTGTAGGGCTTGTTTCCTTTCTATCGTTAAAGCATCCCGAGAGCCTCGTCCCTCCTCAAGCTCTGACATGAAATCGGAGAGGTTCCACTCCGCAGCAGGATAGGTAAGGATCGAGAAGTATCTTTGGTCGTATGCAGTGCCTATGAGTCGCACAATATGTGGGTTTCGAAGTGTTTGAAGAAGTTTCGCCTCCCGAATCATTTGCTCCATCCTCAGCGTCTGTCGCCCAGTTTGTAGAATCTTTTGTGCGAAGACATGGGAGCCTTGATGCTTCGTCTTGACCTTGTGAACAGAAGAGGCCGTGCCCATTCCTAGAAAGCTGACAAGTTCCAGCGGTACCATGGATTTGCTAGCGTATTGCATGTGAGCACCGTTGCCGGACCAATCGAAATTGGATAGAGATGAGTCGCTTTCGGAAGATTCAGTGAGCATGGCGATTTCCGGTTCAGGCCTGGGCGCTAGTGCGACTTCGTGAAATGCAGATACAGTGCAAGCTGGGTCCTGAAGCAGGCTTGATCCAGAGAAATCAATTTCGGACGTAGTGGCTGATATCGGCGTCGTCGATGATGTCAAAGCAGGAGATGGTATGTCGATTGAGCTGTTCTCTGCTGGTGCGTGAGGTGTCAACAGCGTTTGTTGACATTGCTGAAGTGACTCGTATTCTTCAAGCTGCACCTTACAACATGGGCCTTGCGGAAACGCCTTGACTACTTCCTCGCTTGTATGCCGCTCGCTAGGATCTTCAGAGATCATCTTCTCAATCAACTGAAGTAGACGCGTCCACCATTCGGGGTTACGTCCTGTAGAAGGACGCTTGAATGGCGGTAGAGTTTTGAGCTCCTCCAGCCATGCAACACATGCTGGGAGATTACTCTCGAAAGCAATGCTGGGATGTACGAGGCCTGGAAGGTAATGTTCTCTGTACTTGCTGTATACTTGGAGGGTTTTCCCAGCCAGTATGGAAGTCATCTCGGAAAAGACGCACCCCAGAGAAAAGATGTCCGCTCTACGTCCATACTCTTTTTTCTTGGCAATCTCCGGGGCTTGATATATTGGCGTTGTGTACAGAGTATTTGCATCTGTGCTCGGAGAGCTAGGCTGAAAGCTCCTCGATACTCCAAAATCCGTAATGAACACGGTCAGCCTTCTGTCTGCGCAGCGTCGGACGATGATGTTCTCCGGTTTTATGTCGAGATTAATGATATGTGGATCCGCCTCATCGTGAAGGTAGGCCACACCAGTCGCCAGGCATTTGAAGAACGTACCCACACTGTAGAAATCTGGGTAAGCTTTAGATGCCATCCGCTCATCCTCGAACTCTTGAAGAAAGTGGCGAAGATTCCACTGGCCAACCGGAAACAATAGGATGTGAAGTGTTCTTTGCACAACGTACGTTCCAACGAGTTGTACAATATGTTGGTGCCGAAGGTATTGAATGCATTGGACTTCAGTCATAACCTGCTCAATACCACCTTTCCGATAGTCCCAGATAATCTTCTGCGCGAGAGGTCTTGTGTCGGCGTTTGTACGGATGACCTTTTGGACGACCGAAAAGCTTCCTTGGCCGAGATTCGGGCCCAAACGTAGGGGAACATCGGCTTGACTGTGGAACTCAACGTGGCTGCCTTGTCCGGACCATCCCGGCGTGCCTAAAGCGTCCAGATGGTTGAGCTTTACGAATTTGGCGTATGGGCTCTCGCGCGCTGATCGACTGGCGCGACGAGTCATCTCCTTGCCCAAGTAACGTGGCAGGACTAAATGAAGTGCAATAGATCGAAAGTTACGTTCCTCTTGTAGTTATGTGTTGTGTAAGATGAGATCTAACCGGCGGTTGGAGAGTTTAGTATGCGACTACGCGGTGGTGGCTGAGCAAGCACCAGAACTCGGGCGAAACCCAAGTGAGACGGACTCGAGCTGGGGCGTTGCCTACTTTAAATGCGCAGCTGCTGCATCATGTGCAGGCGGAGTTGCAGGCGCCACAAGGCAAATTAGGGTGCTCTTCGATATAATTCGTCGGCCGATTCAGCCTCACAGTCATCTAGCCCCATCAATTATTGTAGCCTGCGAGTGTGGCAATGTGCAAAGGATCTCCATTCTATACCTCAAAGCCTTAATATGAAACATTCCGAGCTAAATAGCGTTCAAGACTTCCCGCAATTGACTAAGAATACGGTCAACAAATTGAGTGCCAATCTTCGTACGATCGTTGGCTTCGAACAGGTTGTCATGTCCAAGCTGTTCTTCGGTATCGACCATTTCCAGGCAGTCAGAGACCACAGATGCTAACTTGATGCCAGCCTGGCGAGGAAGGTCGTTTCCGCAGAATGAAGTGAGAACCCGTTGGACCCTTCGTGGCTCGCTCATGACCATTTCCATAGTCGCAGTGTCCTGATCATCATCTTCGCCATCGCGCGCCAATAAAGAGCGATGAGCTGTCATGTACTCGGATGAAAGTCCATATCCTTCCTCTCCGTACTCGTTGACCTGCGTTCGAACGAAAGTTGACCATCGCAGGATCTCTAAAGCGCACGCACCAAGACTGTAGATATCGTGTCCCATGTTGTAATCATTGTCGGCCACTCGCTTCTGTCTTTGGGGATGCTGGTAGATTCGCCGCTGCCATAGTAACTCCCCGGCATGTGTCGTGTTGTATTGATCCATTGGTCGCGCAACGTTCAAGCCGAAGAGGAATAAAGTCACTTTACCTTGCGAATCAATACCTTGTGCATGTTCGTCAGGCAGGACCGCAATGTTGTCCAATCGTATACTTTTGTGGACCAATTTGACGGAATGCATGAAGAGAACAGCTTCTGCAAGCTGAACGCACAAAGAAACTCGCAGGTTCAGGGATGGAGCCTCGTTTGAATCTCGTATGAACTTCGACAAGGGTATTGGATCAGTGTCATTTTGTGGGAGAACAAATATGACCTCGAAATGATGGTCAATAAGTTCTTCTCGGAATCCGAGTAGAGGGAGAATGCCACTACCGCCCACCGCGAGCTTTTGCACGACAACTTCGAGGTTCTGTTGGATGTCCGCTTTGGTATAATTCGTAATAGCTATGGTCTCGTACAAGAGTCGTCGGGGAACAGGCGGGACACCGCGGATCTCGCGCGATGTTCGACCCTGACGAATGTGGGCTGTTGGACTCAACGCAATGGGAGGGTCCTCCGATTCGAGCCAGACGAAGTCCCAAGGTCGTAGCAGAAAATCGGATCCGGCGTAGCTGATATCTTTGAGTGCCTGCACTCGATTTCGGAGGTTCTCAATACACTCTTTGCATCGAGTAGTCTTCGTTCGTAGCTCCGATAGCGCGGACCTTCGTTTTGAACGAAGCGGATCCCACTCGTTGGACAGGATAACGCTTGTAAAGTCGTCGATCGATTTGAGAAGGGTCTTGATTTCTTGAAACTGGCTGTCAAGCCTCACTTTTTCAAACGCATCGGTCCGCGCATCGGTGACAATGGCGTGAGCGCTCTTCATGTAAAGACGCAGCAGGTCAACTTCGTCGTCGACGTAGAACGTCTTGAGGTTGACAGCGAGTTCCTTGGCCTTCTTACTCTCGTCTAACCTTCCATGCACGTACTTTCCGGCGCGAAGGAAAACATCAATGACCCCGGGAGCCGCAAGCCCGAGGCCAATAAGTGCAAGTAGGGCCTCCGCCATGTGGTTTCGAAGCGAAGGTTATAGATATGGGTTCAAGAAACATGCAAAATTGGTGACAAATGAATACTGCGACAAGTATACTTCGATTCTTATATCAATGTTGAACGCGGCTTTGAGCCGCATAACCCCGCCTAGCGAGGCGGACTTTCGGGCAGGCTGAGCACATGCTTTTTGTTCCTATGGCGGTGGCCGAGCAGCAATGAGCGGCTAGGTCCAGCCTGATCAGGCAGGGTGGCAACACGTATCGAACGAGCGTTGGGCAAGGGTGCATTCAGCCCATGCATGAAGATATTGGCAAGCGCGGCAGCCTAATCTGCGGAGGGGGATGCGACGGTAAATCCCAAGGGACTCGAGCCAAGAGCCTGCCAGATGGAGACAATTGGAAGACGAAGGTGGTACATGACCAACGCAAGCCTCAAGGAGCCGTAGGGTGTCCGGTGTCCGACTACCCCGATGGCTCGCGAGCGTCAGCCGTTCCATAACTGGTTAGCTTACATGGTCATCCACTCGCTGTCGCTTCGTCCATTGATGGCACACCACATAAAGTAGTAGACAGTTTCACGATACGAGTGTGTCCTCTTATTATTTTGCTTCTGTACCGCGAAAGATCTGATCATGCGATGACCTACCTCCCTCATGTGCACAGCCTCCTTAAGAAAATGTGGTTCTGTTCCAGACATGTCGATTAATACTGATTACTGCGTCGCGTCACTGCTCAATTCGCAGACACCATTTCAGTTCCACCTATCATCCAAAGCAACAGCGCTCCTACATCCTTTCTCCACCTTAAACTCGCGATTCGCGTCACTCTCCCAAATTACCTCCCCACTACCGCTCTTCTTCACATACTTATACTCGAACCCCGTCCCAGCCTCCAGCGTCGCACTACCATACCACAACGGGAAATCATCTCGATACCGTCCCGCATCAAGCTTAATCGCTTTTTCCGTGTTCCAATTACCTAGCGCCGGCACGGAGCCTACGACGTAGATGTCTTGGCCGTTAGATGTGGAAGAGAGCACGTTGAATGTGGTTAGGATGGTTGACACTGTGGAGCAGGGGAAAGAAGGCCAGTTTGTGTTTGTGGCTGCGGTGTACGTGCCTGTTGTCGAGGACGCAGTGCATGTGGAAGGTACCTTGTTTGCGGCGGATGCACCCCAGGAGGCGGGCACGGCGTTGCTGCGGGCGGCGGACATGGTGAGGATGGCGGCGTAGGACCAAGTTAGATCCAAGGCTGATAAGGGGGTTCCGGTGTTTCTGTCGAATTGCTCGGCTAGAGCTCCGGACGAAGGCGTGTATTTCTGGACGACGGCAACGTACCCGTCGGCGTAGGACTTCATTGCTGAGGTAAGATCGGTGTAGGTTGAGGATGAGGCAGCGTAGGTTCCGGTTGCGGCGGAGGAATAGATCGAGCGCCAGAAGGGGAGGGAGGTCGAAGTTATTGTGATGGAGCCGGCTTTGTTGTATTGGAAGAGGGCTGAGTACAGTTGCTCTGCTGCTGCGAGGGTGGCAAGGTACCATGGGTTGCCTGTTCGTCTTGTTAGAGTCACAATGAGGAAACTACTTTGCGGTACAACTCACCGTTGTAGTACACATCCTCAGCGTACCTCCCGACTGCGACCGCAGCCCCAGCATCGACACCATTGTTAACCCCATACACAGCCCGAAAAGAATCAGTAACTGCCTTATGATTCGCCAGCATGCGCTCCGAACAAGGCTGGAAAGTCGCCTCATCACATCCAGCATTCGGATCAAACGTCTGCAAACTCGACAGTATCGAGTTTACATCCTTCCCACTCCTCGCAGCATCAATATTCATATTGGAGACGATGTACTCTCCATTCCAATACTGCTGCAAAAGACATAGAACCTGCGGAGCCTGCGAGTCGCAATTTGCACAGCTACTTCCCACTGAAGTTGCGAACGCAGACCCTTCAACGAGGGCGCGATGCTGCGCTGCTGTCGTAAAGAAACTGGATCCTCTAACTTCTTCCCAGAGATCGAAGCTCGTTTGGTTCCAGTACTGCGCTGTATATTCGACATCGTTCTTTACGATGGGCCAGACGATGTTGGTGGCTGCATCGCTGTATCCGTTGGATTGGAGCCAGCGTCCGTATGCGATGAGAGCAGTGGCTCGCAGCGCTGGTCCATCTCTTTGCGGCCGACCCCAACTTCCCATGAACGCGGTACCATTTGGATTGAACTTGGGCTCCCCCATTCCGGATCCATCAGAGAAAGACCCCGACGGGTTAGAAAGAGTTTGCAGTTTCGCCTGCGCCGAGATGTAATTGTTGATTTCAATTTGCAAGTTCGAGTCTCCCGTGGCAATGAATCGATCTACCAGGCTCTTGAAGACGAGCGCCGAATCACGAGTCCATGTAAAGAAATCTATGGTCGTCAGCTAGCACTACAAACTTATGTTTCTACTAACAGTCCGGATCAGTCGTTGACGGGCTCGCAAGAAGTAGCCCCTGCGCTGCTCCATACGACTTCGCTCCTGTTGGTCCAGCATTTGCTAGAATACCTGCAAAGGCAATCGAGATCTCGCTAGCGATCCATTCATCAAGGGTAGCTCGTTTGTATAAAGAGGCTGATGCAGGAATGCCATAAGCGAACGATATAACCGAAGCAAATGTCGCTAGGACAAAGCCTGTCCGTAGAATCATAGTGATGAAAAGATTGATTAGTAACGAAAAGCAAGTGTTGTCCGAATATCGCAGTGACGAGATGAAGCAAGCTGCTTTTGTATACAAACATCACGACCCACCGAGCGCCGTCGCGTGACGCCAACAATGAGATCTCCACATGTTAAATGGCCAAGCAAGGAATTACCCAAACTAGACCATAAGCAGGTCTCCATCATTTAAAGTGTACAGCGGTCTACTGACCTGTGAGATGCGGAGTGCAGAAGCACTATATACCGATTAGGAAGGTTGCGTACACATCTTCACATGCGAGCCTCAAGTTTCATCTGACTCGCGCGGTAATTGAGCGCAAGTGAGACTGGACCCAGTTGTTGTGATTTGTGCGTAGAGCAGACGAAAACGCAAAGAACTCGTGATTGGAAGAAAGTTAGATGGGAATTTCGCACTAGTCCCTATCTGAGTGGTGATTGGTAGACACGAAGATGAGAGATTATCGTATGGTCATAATTCGTGCAGTTCGTGCGCCTTGTGATCTCTCTTGCATCGCGGGACTTCGGAGTATTTTTCGACATTAGTGAGCGAGCCGTCCCGTAGTCTGCCAGCATACTATGGACCGTAACGTCATCAAGATCTACCACTGGGAGGCAAGCGATCAAATGGGCTCACCAACGAGTCTTGTCGAAAGCCAGTTGTTCGTTGTTCTGCATGTGAAATCATTCCATATCTTGTATCTCGTCTCCTTCCTGTTCGCCTTCTTCAGTCTTCACCTTTCCCTGGTCACTACCATCCTCTGGAGCCCCGACAACTGGAAAAGATAAATGTTTCCAATCCTCAATCTACACCATATGTCAGTGACACTCTAGTGACGTTCCTAGGTTTGGCTTCCATCAACTTACCTCTTCGATGATACTCCTCAACCGATCCCGAATACTCTCCACAGCATAACTCCCCAACAGCAACCGTAAGGGAGGATAACTACAGTGCCCGAGCTGCCACACTAGCTCTGCGCTCTTCACCGCGCTGACGGGTTGTCTGTCGTTGAGCCATTGGATCATACGCTTTGCGTGCTTTGCCGGACTTGTAGGTGTATTGTAAGGCTCACTGAAGACGGGTTTAACGAAGAAATGACCGTATCGCTTCGGCTTCGGTGGGCCCGTCGCCCCGCCCGCATTTCTACCGCCAGTTGTAGTACCCGCGTCTATTCCGTATCCACCTACTCCCCCACCCAAGGGATCATCTGGCTCATCTAACCTTACATGACCTGGCTCCACGAGTGTAGCCTTGATGTTGAAAACGTCAATCTCGTACAACATGCTCTCGATTAGGCCTTCAACCGCATACTTGGTCGCGCAATATGGGCCTAGTCCGGGTACACCGAGTGCGCCAGCGGTAGAGGAGAATATGAGGTATCGGCCGTAGGACTGGGCGCGGAAGTGGGGAAGCGAAAGCTGGATTATGTGGAGGGTGCCTAAAAAGTTTGTCGTGAACTGATTGCGAAGGTCATGGTCATCTTGGTCTTCGCAGGCACCGATTACGCCTGAGGTTTTATGAGTACGTGCGTGGGATCGAAGGACGAAGAGTACGTACCGTAGCCTGTGCAACTATACGAACGGCATGGTTAGCGACGGGTGCGGCACGGCGGAAAAGACAGCGTACTTTGCGATTATATCAACGTGTCCCCAGTGATCGATGCTCTTTCTTATAACGTGGTCTACTGTTTCTCTCACTCGTACGTCGCATAATAAACCCAAGCAATTCCTCTCTTGCCACTTGTTCATCTGCTCCACAGTATTCTCTTGCGTCCAACCCACCGCCGTACACTGATCACCGTGCGACAACGCCGCGCGCACAAGTGATCGCCCCATATGACCAGTCGCGCCGAATATCTAGACGTTGAACCATGAGTATCCGAAGCTACGGCATGTCGCATAGGAACGTACTATCCATGTTGCTTGCCGTGGAGGGTTGTGTTCGGAGGGAGGATCGCAGGTCGCGGGAAGCTTTAACTGGGGATGGTGCGACGCAGCTGCGGGTGAGAGACTCTGGCTGGCAGTTTCGATGTCCATGGCAGAGGAAATGGGAAAGCTGGTGGAAGACGGGATTGGGACTCTTGAGCGGTTCCTGGATGCGGGGATGTGGGGAGCTTTGACAGCCAATAGGCGATGGGCAATTCGCTCGCATTGCCGCGTCCTTGAAGACAAGGCAGAGAGCCTCACGAAACCAACATTCCGGCGATGCTTCTGTAGAAGAATCTGTCCAGTGCCGCAACGAGGTCCTCCAGGGGTTCTCAATGAGTCCAAGCCAATAGAGATGTTGGTTCGGTATCTGGTTCGTCCGACATCTTTCAAGGCAGGACCGGTATCCGCTCATGGACTAAGAACCGGATCCCTTCGACAAGCAATTGACTGGGAACAGATCGATGCTGGTTCATGTAGTTGCTCACGAGGATGAACAATACGACGAAGATATCCAGCATGGTATATGACTCGATGAAGAAGTGGTAGCCCATGATGAGGAAAGCTTGGACGCGGTATCGGCTTCGCACGGCGCGAATGAGTCGGGCGGCGTCCCGGCTGATGCGCATGGCCGGCGTGAGTAACTGGGGGTGAAAAGACAAACAATGGACCGAAGAAGCTGTGAATTGAGGTGTTGAGTGAGATGCTTGGTTGTGACGTGACAACACGAGGGATGGGGCTTCGGCTTATCGATATCGGCTCTGGCGATCCCTGTCCGTAGCTCCAACATGCCAATGACATCAATGTTTCCACACCTCAAAATCAACGCCATGGGCAATTGAGTACGCCGAAACGTATTACACGATGGCGCAAGCGCCTTCAGTTAAGCTGCCATCCCCACAGCCGGTCCCCCAAGCCTCCTCGTACGTTCCTTAACCAAACGTCCCTCAGCCACCCCACTAACATCCCCAGTCTCTCCTTCACGCAAGGCTTCCTCCTTGGCCAACTCTCCATCGCCCTCCTAATCTTCTTCTTCATAAAATTCTTCATCTTCGGCGAGCCCCCTTCTGCCGACGACCGCGCCGTCCACCTCTCCTCCCTCCGCCGCGCCCGAACCCTTGCCCACCAAACCTCGCTGCACCAGCGCACGCGCTCAAATAGCATCAACACAACCGCGACAACAGCGAACGCGAAACCTCTATCGCTCAACCATAAGCACTCTCGTAGTGGTATAATTCGAAATGCCGCGAATACGGGTGGACCGAGCATTGCGACAATCCTTGCGAAGACGTATTATAACGTGAAGGGACATCAGCCAGAGAGCTTGGATTGGTTCAACGTTCTGATTGCGCAGACGATTGCACAGCTACGTGCCGATGCGCGACAGGATGGCGCCGTTCTGACTTCCCTGACCGAGCTCCTCAACTCGGGAAGCAAGCCACCCTGGCTGGGCGAAATCAAAGTCACCGAAATCGCTCTTGGAGACGAATACCCCATCTTCAGCAACTGCCGCGTCATGCCCGCCGAAGACGGTTTCTGGGCTGGAGGAGGAAGCGGAGGCATACCTGGCGCGGAAGAAGGCCGGTTACAGGCACGAATGGATGTCGACTTGAGCGACGTGATTACAATAGGCATCGAAACGACCCTAGTACTTAACTACCCCAAACCGCTCGTCGCCGTACTACCAGTCGCACTCGCCGTCAGCGTAGTACGCTTCTCCGGAACTCTCGCCCTCTCATTTATCCCATCCTCTACTCCACCATCAACCACAGCCAACACTCCATCTCCCGAGGATGGTTCCCGTCCCACCTCAAGCAGCGGAACAACACCACATCGTCCCACCACCTTAGCTTTCACCTTCCTCGACGACTACCGTCTCGACCTCTCCGTCCGCTCCCTCGTAGGTTCACGCTCCCGCCTCCAAGACGTCCCCAAAATAGCGCAGTTGATCGAATCACGTGTACACGCTTGGTTCGACGAGCGAGCTGTAGAACCACGGTTCCAGCAAATCGTCCTCCCCTCACTCTGGCCACGGAAGAGAAACACAAGGGGTGGAGATGAAGGAGATGTTGGTGACGAGGAGGCTGTAGATGAAAGCGTAGATTTGCCATCGCCAGAAGACTTCAGGCAACAGAGTTCACCGGGTACCTCGACAGTAGGCGCCAGAAGTAGACCGGCATCTTTCATTCGCCCCACAACAGCGGCCCCCGGATCGTTAGAAGCTCGCTACGAAGCTGAAGGCGCTAAACTACGCGAAGCGGAGATTAAAGCGGGAGAGCGGAGTCGGAGTAACGATCGAGCTGAGGGCGTGCGGTGGCGGGGTGCTACTGCGGCTACAGGGCATCTGAGAGAGCAGACGAATAGGAATAGTGGGGAGTGGAGTGGGCAGAGGGGGATGCCGGGTGCTATGCCTGGGGGTTAAAAAATCATCTTTGCGAAAAATGATGTTGGTTTATGTTCAAGCATATGGCATTGGTGGTGTTTGGTGATGAGCATACTGAAGGGGCATGGCCGGTTGGCGTTTGTAGCATTCACGTTTCAATCATCAAATATCGAAGTGAGAATGTCAGTTTCCGCATATCGTACTGCATGCGCTCGTAAGCGTACGTGTGATTGATAAGTCTAAACAGCGTGTGCAGGTCGCATCGCTGCGCTGTCTGCGTGATCCAACCCGTTCTCTCAAAACCTCCATATCCAGACGCTCTCCGCCAGCAACAAAGAGCTTCTTCATCAAAACCATAGTAGTACAGAATACCTCCATCTCAATCTATTGATCCGAGGGCGTGGCCAAATCAGCCATACTCCTCCAGCGCCTCTTGCAAAGGTGACAATAACATATTCTCCGTGGAATGTACAAAGCTGCGAAACCCATTCGACTGCCCAAACGGCGAAATCGAGCATGGTGTCGCGGTAGTCCATGCAAGGCGCAGAGCGGCCTAGCGATACTCATACTGGCAAAACTATTGCCAGCTTGATGCAGGCGTGGGTGCCGGTAAGGTGGGTGCAAAGGGCCTGTCCGCAAGCGGTCCCTCAGAGCTAGCGGCGGGATACTGAGGCGGCTCCGGTTGCGGTTTCGCCTCCTCCTGCGGTAGATATGGCGGGGTCGGCGCGGAAAACACTGAATTCAGATTCGGCAGAGATGGTATATCGCCTGCTGTCGAGGTCTCCTGAGTCACAGCAACAATGGCAGGAGGCTCCTCCTGCAACGCCGGAGTACCGTTGGCGACGGGAGGTGGGGCAGGAGGCTGCAAGATCTCGGCTTTCGTGGGCGCGGACACTGCTGAGATGGGCTGTTGCGCAGCGATCGATGCACCGACAGGCTCCACGAATGGCTGCTCTGCATCATCTGGCTTGATGAGGTCTCTTTCGTCGACAGTAGGTACAGGCGGTTGTGAACTGAATCTGCCTTTCGGGTATTTGAGATGGACGACCAGACTTCTCTGCTCTTCATCTTCCGAGGCGTTCTCGCCAGAGTCGTCTTCGTCATCATCGATATCCATTTGCTCAGGGACTTCCTCTTCATCATCACCACCATCCCACGATGTCGCGTCATCTTCATCGTCCATCTCGTCCAGGGAGTTGTAAGTTTCGATATGCTTGCCACCTTTGGGCCAGCTATCGACAGTGTTGTTGGCGCCGCGAGTGGCTCGCCCATGCGCTGGCCGCTGCGGCTCTTCTGATCCATCAGAACGAACGTAATCACCAGTGGCAGGCGATGCGCCCTCCGTGGTCTGCCCGCTGAGCAAAGATTCGCCGTACGTGCCGGTTGCGCGGGAGCGAACGTGGCGACCGCTGGCGGTGACGGTGGGGCCTGCCGGGGCGGCGGGTGATTCCCTGCCAGAGTTTCGCGTGGACCGTCGCGTAGAACGCGCATCTGAGCCTTCATCCTCTTCATCCGAAAAAGTATACTTCATTCGCTTCCCACGAGTGCGGCCTTCGTAAAGGGAGAAGCCGGGTTCGGGGCGGACGAAGGCAGCCTTGCGAGCGAGACGGTATTCGCGACGCTTGCGCTTCTGTGGAGCAGTTAGCAACGGTGCAGTGATGGTGTAGCAGCATTATTACCTCTTCCGTAGCTTCAAAGCGTGGGACGGCGTGAAGCATGCGCTCGCCTAGTGCCTTTGCCTCCCGGGACCCATCATCGTCTTGTAGCTTCGCCGCTAGCACGCGCAGCTCATCAATAGAGCCTGCGACGCTCCACCAGGTAGTGGTCTTCAGCGCCGGGTTGCTCTCCCGATAGACACGAAAGTCAGTGTCATCCTGCCCCTCAATCAGCCAGTACCGTCGCTTGTCGCCATCGCGACCCCACGGCTGCACCGAGAGAGGTATGTTCACGTCGCCACGGTCTTTCGTCGATCGAGTCTTGTACCCTTCTTTTATCGCGGCGCTTACGACTTCGGATTGGTTGAGGCTCCATAGAATGAGCGTTTTGAGGAGGTTGAGCTATGGGGGTGGAATTAGCTGGTGTCGCAGGCACTAGAGGTAGGTCCACTTACGCGCTCCGATGGTGCCATGCTGTTGAATGAGCGACCGCCGTGGAAGGGGTTGACGTGGTTCCATGACCGTGGCCATTGTGATTTTTGGGTTTGGACGGCCTCCTCGAGAGCGCGGCCATAGTGACCTTTCCTGTGAAGCGCATATCGTGTCAGCATTGGCAATGCTCCGTTCGATCGAGCTCATCTACGCGATCCAGGCCGGTAAAGGATGCGAAGAAGGGAGACTAACTCGACAGGCTTCTTCCGGTTGAGGACAAGCCCGAGTAGGGCACAGAGCAGACTCTCGACCAGAGGGGACGGTACATCCTCTGCAACACCTCGCTCGACATCCTGCGGTCCCATGTGAGGACACTTGGCCGGAAAGGCGTCTGCGAATCGTGATCGGAACATGACGATGAACTAAGGCGTAGGTTTGTTAGCGAAGGTCCGACGATGACATTGAAAGCGACCAAGTCGCGATCACGTCGCGGAACGACGCGCAGCACGCGTTGGATACTCACAGCAACATCGAAGTTGTCCTCCGGAACCGCTTCGTGCGGAGGCGAAGGCGCACGCTTCTTGCGCGGCGGCGAAGGCGCCTCTTTCTCGAAGAAGGACAAGATGGTGCCGTTCTTCTTCTTCTTCTTTTGGACCGAGGGCTTGGTCACCTTGGTTGGCGCGACCTCGACGGGCATCTCGTCGTCGGTCGCGGGTGGTGTGGACAGAACTGAGTCTGAGTCGGACATGTTCGCGGTGTGGTGGTTGTGGAGGTTGAGCGAAGGTGCGGAGGAGCGAGCGTCCGCGTCAAACCACCGACAAGTATAGCACGAATGAGGTAATCCTATCTCGCTAGTACGGAGAGCCACGAATGAACGCTCACGAATCCCGGCGCGCGCTTTCTTTGAACAAAGGCAAATTCACAGGAGCGCGGACACAGGCAAGGAGAAAAGTTTGAGTTCATGGGATTTCGTTCTCTAACATGCAGCTTTCCTACAACGCGCCATAGCAACATGTTTGACTTTGCGACTCTTCTTGCTCCGCCATTGCCAACTATACGACCGGTTCCAGGCTAAAGCAATACCAGATACTGTACCGTCCCCACCCTCCAGCCTTTATCTGCCACGTCTTGTAATTGTTGGAGCGTTGGCTCGATATATCGCAGCGATTGAATGTGGAATTCGTGTTGTATAACCTGGGGTGGGTTGGCATCCTGGGGTGTGGAAGGCAGATGCCTAGCTGTGACGTTCTCAACACTGGAGTACGACACTAAACGTCCTTCTCTATCGTGCGCTTGCTCTGTGTCGCTAGACGCCCCATTCACGTTGGTTTCTCTTTGAGAGGTTCCGATCTCGGTCGTAGTTTAACGATGCCATGCCCCTGGGACACTAGCTGCGGAAGCTTCCTTACGCCCAATCTGCGGGGGGAAAGACGCCTATGGCCCCAACTCTTACTCGGCGCATTGCTTTACGCGTTGCGCGCAGCTTCGTGGTCAGTGTTGACGCGACACTACTCTGACCAAATGCAACCATCTCTTTCATGACTGGAGAAGTAGAAAGACCGTGAGTTTGAGGATTGAACGCAAGAAATCATCAGTATGGTCGAGATTGTCCATTTGAATCGAACCGTGGCCGGTTTCTGGTTGACGATAAGGTACTGCGCGTCATAGCGACTGTGCGCGAGCCAGTGTCGCAGCCGGTGAGGGAGCAACCCCCAGGTCTGCATTCCACCGCTTCTTCTAGCATAGCCTTGCATGGAACCCACTGTCCACCATTTTCGTCCAAATTTGGGCTTGTTAAAGTGATCTCATGGTATCAACCTCACTGGCGTAGTGTGAGTGCGAAGAAGTAGGAGTGGCTAATTTAGTCCTCGTAAAGAATGTTTCGCCTGCGCGCTATATTTGCGCATTGATGCCCTTTGGGTGGAAGGCGTCGGTAGCGATGTGAATGGGCTGGCAGCGTGATGAGGACGCGACGGTGATGATTGACGTGGAGAAGACTAGTCCGCAAGCGACTTGGGTCTTGGCGAGTATCACATGACTCGGTACTGCAGGAACATTAGGAGCATTCGACATCTTCAATGCCGGGAAACTGGATGATCTTAGCATACCATTTGCTGAGGTGTATGCTGAGCTTGGTAGCCTGTGAGATTTTTACTGCCCCACCGCCAGAAGAACTTTGCGTGTCAGCGTGGATGATGGTCTCCTGGAAGACAGCGGATATCGGGCGTACATAAACGGCTGTGGCAGCACGCCGTATCCGTTTCTAGCGGTGGCTTGCACAATGCGCTCGTTCGATAGGCTTGGTAGGACTGAAGCCGTTGCGGTGATGAGGCGCGGTGTCCCAATATGGTACTTTGGAGGCGAGGAGCATGGCGAAGTTACTTCGCGACGACTGCATTTGCACAGTCCATGAGCCTCGCACGTCTGTGCTGTAGTGCGGCTGGTGGGAGTCCGCAGACAGAAAGTACCGGACACCGACGGGTAGGAGACTGAATATAAGCGCGTAAAAGCAGACAACGTCTTCGGACTGGGGAGAAATTATGGTGCCACCTTGCCCATCATCGCCTATAATCGTGCATGGGTCGTGGTCGATGACGAGAGGGCTGCATGCTGACCGGATGCCACAATACCACGGCTTGAGTCCGGTCGATGTGCAGAACGAGTGGTGTCCTAACAGATACCATGCGAGTTCTGCGTACCGAACTGCGTCGCAATATGTACAGAGAAGCGGCCTAAACGTCAAGACGTTAGACACTGAGACCCCTCCAGATGAGCTTCGCAGACTTTGTACCATGGCGTTGGGCGAACGGCATCTCGGCCATGTGAGATTACCGATTCATTGATCGGACTGTATAGAAGGCGAGTGCAAGAGCAACGAGCGCGAAGATGCAGTCCACTAAGCAGTCCGGTAGCTAGGTGGCCTCTTTGACCACGGCGGTCGGACGGGCGCTTGTACCTGAGCTAGCTTTCCGCGTCTGAGTGCAGTATGGGGGGGTCCTTCCGAGCTATTTGCATCGTCTGGCGGGACATCAAACGGAGGCTTGAGCGCGAAAGCAGCAGAGACGCGAGGCTTAAGGTAGTGCATGCTGCGTTCTGAAACACGCTGAGAACAAATGGCCCTTTGCACAGGTGATAGGCCGGCGATGACGCCGACAGGGTTGCGCGCCGCCACAGGGCGGGCAATCAACCAGCAGCCCTGGGCAGGGCATGCAGGCCCGTCGGGTCAGTGGATGCTGCCAAAATAAGAGCGGCAAAACGTGGGCGGCGCAAGCTCGCCATGGTCAATAGTTAAGTGGAGGTGAAACAGCAACGGCGCTTTCTTTTCAAGTGACATGGGCCGGAGCGCGGTGGAGTGGGTCCTATTATTGCCGCCACGGGTAGTGACCCTGGCGTTCTAGAAACCCTAGTCGCACCTGCCCAAATACACATGCGCGTCCCTTTCCAGCACCCCGCATACCCAACACCATCCCACCCTCCTCCCTCGCTCTCCTGCTCCACCTCCTTGCGATACCCTCCCACAACCATTTTCGTGCCGTAGTAGCCATCGACCGCGTCGCTCGCTACCGCTGCTGCTGACTGTGCAAGTGCGCGGCTCATATCTATACCTCCCCCGCCATCGCCGCTGCTCCAACACTGCCTCCTATCCACCCCTCCGCGCCCTTTCTCCGAATCCGCACAACGCCGCCGTCATGAACGTAAATAAAAAGCTGGGCCGCTTCAGGCAGTTCGTCGGCGAAAAATTGGGAAATGACAGCAAGACGGGCGTCTCCGACGACTTCAAGGCCATGGAAATGGAGATGCAGCTACGTCACGAAGGTGAGACCGTCTCTCGACCAGCAGACATTCCTTAGACTGACCGCATTGTTAGGCATGGACAAGATGCACAAGTCCATGACCATCTACGTCAAGTCGCTCTCCAAGCGCGCCGAGGGCGACGATCGCGAGAAGACACTCCCTGGCGGCCACATGGGCTCGTCCATGGTGACGCACAGCGAGGACTTTGAGCCTGACTCTGAGTTTGGCATGTGCCTTTCCTGTACGTATCCCATGACATCACAGCAGCACGCTCGATCTAATTCCACGCAGCGCTTGGCCGAGCAAACGAGCGCCTGGCTCGCGTGCAAGAGACGTACGTCCAAGGTGCCACATCCTCCTGGCTCGAGGGCCTGGAGCGCTCCCTCGCCCAGATGAAAGAATACCAGAACGCGCGGAAGAAGCTCGAGCAGCGCCGTCTAGCGTACGACGCCTCCCTTGCTAAAATGCAGAAAGCCAAAAAGGAAGACTTCCGGGTCGAGGAAGAATTGCGCGCGCAGAAGGCCAAATATGACGAGTCCAGCGAGGATGTATACCGGAGGATGCAGGACATCAAGGAGTCGGAGGTGGACATGATCCAGGATCTCTCGTCATTCTTGGAGTCCGAATTGACATATTATGATCGTTGTCGTGAGGTCCTGCTGAACGTCAAGCGAGATTGGCCAGTTAGGTGAGTAGCGCGAGTGCGCAGAAATCAAGTCCAAGAACTGACGACCTCGCAGAGAAACCGCAGCTACCCGCTCTCGCTCTCGCTCCGTCACCGCGCATACAGCACACAGCTACGCTGACCGCCTCAACCCTCAAGAAGAGGAACCTCCTCTAGAACCCCCGCGCATCACGATCCCCAAGCTGTCGAATCGAAATATGTCTCCGGCTCACGGTGCATCATCGCCAGGAGGAATCTCGTCTCGTCCCGCATACGGTCGCCAGGCGACGTTTGACCAACCGTCCCGAAACCTGCGCGAGGAGTCCCCCGCACGGCGACTGTCTCGCGTACCGACCGAGCCCACTTCTGTCCTCACAGGACGCAGTAATCTTCGTCCCGTACGCCAGACCAACACCTTCTCGGACGATTACGAAGACGACTATACCTCAAGCAACGGCCATAGACGGGAGAGATCGCCCAGCCCTACAGCTAGTAGCCAAGGCAGTGTGCTCTCACGCGCCGCCAGCTGGACCACTAGCGACATGCCCATCAATGGGAAGAAGGCACCTCCTCCACCTCCGCCATCAAGGGCCAAAAAGCCGCCACCACCGCCTCCACCGATGAAGCGAAGTGGGTTATCTGCCTCCGAACTCTCGCACTATTAACCTGATATATCTCAATCGATTCTTTACCTTGCTGACCTCGTGTGTTCTTTAGAAGACACGAGATTTTGTACTCTATAACGTTTCGGAGACCTCAGCACGGATACGCCGGCGTTTTTTGTCAGATGACCTTTTGTTTCCCATGTTCGAAACCACCAAGTTGGGTGCGACTGCAGTGCGGTTTGCGAAGCATATCAGGTGTGGCGTTGGTGAGGTATCGCGGTCTCCACTTGTGTGGTGACCTCTTGTCATACGCGCTGGTCTTATTATATGGCGTTCAAGCATGCTGGCATTGCGGATTTTGGATGGTTCGTTGCGAATGAGGTTGGGAGTGGGGTTTGTCTCTTTTGGTTGCGGTTTGGCTAGATGAATTGATGCGACCTGGGTGTCTTCAGTGCGATTGATTTTTTCCTTCTCCGAATCGAAAGCTTCGATACAAAAGAACATCATATGTGCATGCAGACTTCTGGCGTCAGAACGCGTGTTTTGCTTATGGGCAGTTGCCAAAAGCGATCTTACAACGTCGACCCAGTTCAACCACCAAAAGACCTGCGTGCAAGGCCTTCAACACACAAAAGGCGCCTCCAAAGTGCAAAGATCTTGCGTATTTAAGACTTCTTTTCTATTGAGCGTTGTGAAATGACTTAATCGTAGAACAATGAAGTTGAGACCTCTATACAAGGAACCGTGTATACTCGTACATCCCTTTTACCCAACCCATCCGAAGAATTCCATACCAGAAATTACCGTACCAAAGAACTGCCTACGAAAGCCGATCCACGCCAATCAACCTTCGAACTTCCGCTGCTGCTGAGTCGAAAATGTCCAGCTATCCTGTATTACTATTAGCCACCAACCCGATGTTCAACGCAGTCGTAAGATCGCATACCCATTGCTGTAGTCCGACCGGACTAGTCTGCTCGCCCCACTCCACGCCCCGCACCGTCGCCGCATTGTCCACCGGCACAAATATCGCACCATGGTCATTCGACTGCATGAGGAAATTATCAAGATTCTCGGCTGCATTTCCACCAGCGCCCGCGCCAGCTCCGGCGCCATACCCACCGAGCAAACTTTCGAAATCCACGTTGAGCGTGTCCATGGGTGTCGCCATGCCTGACATGACCATTTGATTCTGAAGTTCCTGGGTCGGCGTTACTGACGGGCCTGAGGTAGAGTTGGTGTGGTGAGGCTGGGGACGGGACTGTAGCGAGAGAGGTTGGAGTGTGGGATATTGCTGGGGTGGAGCTATGGTTTTCTTGGGGATGCCTTTCATGATGTAGAACGCTTCTAGGTTCTCTTTGACGGTCCAGAGGAGATCTGAGCAGCGCTCGCGTACGCCGACGCCGTAACAGTGGCCGAAGATGTGATCAATGATAGTCATCATGCGGTCCTTACGCAAAAGGTCAGGCGTACGGTAGAGTTCTGTCAGGAGGAGAAGGACGGCATGGTATTGCTGGTAGGTGGTGCTGTACCAGGCCCATGCGGAGAGGGAGGGCAGCGTGTCGAGAGTTGCGCCGATTTCGAGGGTGGTAAGGGCGGCGGTGAGGAGCACGTCGCGGAGGCGGTTTTCAGAGTCGGAGCGGGGGTGTGGGTTCGCTTGGGGGAGGTGGCGGTAGAGTAGCATGGAGTCGCAGCGGGACATGAGGAGGGTAGCTACGAGGCCAGCGTAGCGCTGAATAGGGATGGAGGGATCCAGATAATGGAGGTACTTTGCGTGGATTTGACGTTTCTTTGCTTCAACGTGAGCGCGCAAGTCATGCAATGTGATCTCCTTTCTGTCCATTTCGATCCGGCCCCTGAAAATAAGGCGGTGAATATCGTTACATTCGTAGCGTATGAGGGAGAACGTGACATCGGTCCAACTTTGCGCGGTAGTGGGCTGGTGCTGCCATTGCGCGGTGCCAAACTCGAAGACGTCGTCGTCGACGTTGAGTGGGAGGGGAATGTCGAAATCGTCAGAGCGAATCGAAGGGTGTGGGCCTTGTGCCTCGGCGGTTTTGAAGTCGAGGAAGCAGATTTGGTACCATAGGAGAGAGCGGACGTGGCGTTGGAGAGGAGTGAGACTGTTGGCGGAAGAGTGCGAGAGGCGGTGGATGCCTATGCATTGAGCTAGGCGGACGAGGGCGCCTACGACGACTGATGTTGCGCGGGAGATTTGTGCTCTGCAAAGGGGGATCTGGTCGTGTTAGCATGACATGATCAGCCGTGAAGAATGGTTTTCTACCAGGTATATCGTTAGCGCCTGAAGAGTCCTGATATTCGACGTTTTCGCCCAATTCGCGCGAAGAAGCGCTCGTTCAGTCGCCTTCTGCAACCTCAAAAACAGATCTTCCTTCGTAATGCCAAACTGTGACTTGGCCTGGAGTGGCGACACCGAAGCAGCTGCAGCCATACACACAGCCAAGATCAGAGCTGTGCAAGAGTTCTGATTCGGGTTTCCAATGTCGATATGCATCCAGAACCGATCAAAAAGCCTTTTCAAGGATGGGATGTGCAGCACGTGAGCTAGCGGGCTAACAGCTTCCAGATATCTCTGAAAGAGCGCTTCCGCTTCGTTTTTCGTCGGTAGTTGAGGGGGTTCGATGTCGTTGTTTTGAGTCGCTGATATCGAGCCACCCAGAAGTAGGTTGAGAGATGGTGAGAGAGATGGCATGTGTTCTGCCGACAAAAGTGCAGAAGACTGAGGCGCTCTTTGCCCTGCGACCGACGATGTACCCGAAGGCGGATGCTCAGAGAGGAGCTTTCCAAGCTATACGTATCTCAGCGTCTGTCTTGCAAGTCGCGACTTCGCATCGAAGTCATGAGCGGAGGGGAGGGGACCACAATACCTCTTCTGCATATTGCGGTCGAAAGAACCCAGTAATGTTCTCACATATGATCATCCTCCCAATCCTAATGGTCAAATCCGTCGCAATCTCATCCTCATCATCGTTCTCATCCTCATATACATCATCTGGCGTCTCCTCAGGTTCCGCGGGCAATTTCTCCCATGCGTCCCCGTGATGATCAACCTGAACATCCTGCTGGTACGCCTCCCATTCATAGTCTCGCGGCGGAGTTCCGGGCGTCGTTGTGTTCGCAATCACACTTGCGGTTCCAAAATTCGATTCATACTCTTCATCGGCAGGTTGCGTGCTTGAACTCTGTTGCGTGCGCAAAGGGATTCGCTCCGTCCAGTCGATGCTCGATCTCGACCCATGCTCCCTCTCACGCTGTTTCCGGCGCGCAGCACTCTCCGGCACCGTAATGAAAACACATTCTCTCCCGAACGCCGTGCAGTTTTGACAAGGGTGTGTTTTCGAGCATCGACTCTTTCGCGTGCGACACTCGACGCATGAATTGATCGGCCGTGGATTCCTTCGGCGAACTACTCGCGATTGTGGAAGCACTGGTTCGGGCATATTCCTAGCCTCATTTTGTATGTGCCATGTTGGAAGTCGTTGGGGGTATAGACGGTTTGGATGGTGGTGGGAGGAAGGTGAGGCTCCCGGATGTCGGTCCGGTAAGATCAATCTTGAGCGAACGGTATTTCACGTGATCGGCGATCTTTTGGTTGAGGGTCTGGGCAATGCCTAAACGGGACAAGCGTTGCCGCTTCAGCTCCAGTCTCAGAACAACGATCGGACGATGACTACAACCGTAGACCTACGGTTTCTCTCTGATGTTGCGATCGTGTCTCGAACCAATGTCTGTTTACGAAACCAAGTAAAGGTTCGGCGAATTTAGTAATGACAAAACGTTCGTGTGCCACAGAACCCACGCGCAGATATGCATCCTCTGATGCTTTTGACGCGGAAGGTGGGATGCTGGTCCGACTAGCGGCACATTTCTGAGCGATTTTATGCATATTGCTGGAGCGCAATGTTACATTTACATTGATGTCGTCTAATAAGTCGGTGGGATAACCTGCCGGTGAACGCCTCAGCACCCAATAACCCGGCTGGTTATGCATGAACTAGCCCGAACTCCTACCCCAACTAAAGCGCAAAAATGGCGCCGACCGACCTTTCTACCTGCCCACTTCTCTTCTCAGCCGACCGGCAGCTGTAGTCGCAGCAGGCTCGGGCCAAGACTCGACTGCATCTTCGACCTCCTCTAGGAAGCTGGAGCTGTTGTGCACTGATGTGCCTCCAAGTACGACCCGCACACCTGGAGAGCTGGCGTTTACTTGTGCGACCATCTTAGCCTCCTCATAGGTAGTGCCGCCGACCATGAAGATGATAATGTCCTGAGGTTTGTCCTTGGTTGAGCCGCCTCCTTCCACAAAAGGATACAGCTGCGGGTTGAGCCTGCCCTTGATCAAATCCTGCAGCGTTGCTTCTAAGCGAGGCGAATGTTGAGTGTAGACGTTCTCGACACCTTTCAACCCCTTGATTCGATCCCGAGCACCACCGAAGAACGATCCAGGTTGGAACAGGTCCGGCATACCGCCGGCGGCGTTAGAGACTTGTAGGGAGTCGTGGTAAGTCAACAGCTTGTTGACAAGGTTGATCCGATTCCGCGAAACGCCGCCCGTTACACCTAGGAGCTCTAGAAGCATGGGAGTGGAGTTAGAAGAGTGTTTTGAGTACCGAAGCGCATAGATTGCTGTCAACCGTAGTTTATTGTCCGATGGTATCGTGGGGTCTGAAATAATGCGTTGCAGTGATTTGACGTCGTTGGAATGATTGTCTGTGCATGCTAAGCTCTGTTCTAGCTCGCTGCAATCGAGCAGGTGTTCCTCGCCAACTCTTCGACTGAGTTCGCCAACAAGAGTCACATGCTTCGTGACGTTGCCAGAGAGCTTTCGGAACTCGGGGAAGTCTTCGATGAACCTCTTCATGTCCGCGATCGAATCGAGTTTCTGAGAGCCTTGTTGTTTTGAAGCGAACTGCTCGACATACTCCTTCGCGTTCTGACCAAGGTCACCGAAATTGAGATACATGTTTTTCTTGAAGAAAGGGTCTTGATCAGGTGAAAGGGTAATTTCCTGGATTGGAAGTGAGCAGAGCACCCATCGTGACTGGAGGTCGTCTTACCTTCATCTCGGGTCTTATATCCGGGACATCGCGCAGGTCTACCCTTCCGTTTTTGATTCCAAGCAGCTCATGTACCATGGCTTGATATGTCCATTGTGTGAGTAGCGGGGTTACTGGGTCATCTCTCCTGTCCACAATGAGAAGGATTGGGGGTGTGTCTGTTTTCCGAAAATCAAACAGCTGGTCTTCCTGTGTCATGCTGTACCGCACTTCTGTAGCCAGTTTCTTAGCCATCAGACTGTTCTTCTGGTACCGAATCAAGGGTTTCTTCTTGAGTGCTAACAATAGCGCTAGAGCGCCTTCTGTCGACCTCTGCAGGGCGTCCTGATTCCACGAGTCCGAGCTTGTACTCCATATCCTATGCTGCGGGAAGCCGAGGTCTAAAGACATGAGGTCGGGGTTTATGACAAGGAAGTCGGCAAAGTATTCCTGGACCGCGCGCACGACCTCGTGGTCGTCCGCTTCCGCGAGACGTTCGAGGGAGGATTTCTTGATGATGTTGCTAAAGTCTTAGACACGTTAGAAGGACTTGCCTCTTTGCTGTTCCACAGAAATGCTCACAAACGTGGTATTCCCCGTACTTGGGGTCCCGCAGCTCCTCAATCAGGTTTTGTATCGACTCAGGCGACGGCCGTACGAAACAGAGGCATCGGAGATGGCGCATCTTCTCGCGTTTCTGGTTTTCCAACCGACTATATCCTCGCGTTAGGGATGCTCAAGGCGGCGGGGATCGGAGGGTCGCGTACTCGGTGAGGTAGACTTCATGGTTGAGCAGCGCCGACTGCGTCGTGGCCGTGGAAATTATGGTGACCTAGAGCCCGTCAGCCTTCTCCTACATGTAGACGCGACAGAGGAGACAAACCCACAGTCTCATTGTCCAGCAGGAGGATCTTCATCTTCGCAGCGGAGGTGCCTGTCGCGGCGCTGTCTCCGGCTGACACCATTTTGGTGATGTAGCCGGAGACGGCTTGAACAATGTCCATGGCGGCGCAGGGGGAGACGAGAGGTGGTATCGGCCGTTGTGATGTGCTTATATAGACTCTTGAACGGTTGACAGCTCCATGTCGAGCTGTTTGACGTAGCTGCGCGGTGCGGCTTGAGCTCCATCGTGTCCCGCGATTATGTAAGCATCCGTACACTTCCAACACTGCGGTCTTCGATAATCATCACGTCTACTTCGCCACCATTGCATGATTCCTATTGTTATCGCGATCTTCAGCTCGATGGGCGTTACCAAGAGCGCAAATCAGCTGCATCGTAGAAAGCAAGTCAGCGTGAGGATTCAATATGAGACGACAGATTTGGAAAGTCTTTGAATATGCTTTGCACATCACATGGTACTACATTTCGTACAATATCCTGTACATCCTCACTCACTCCGCACTCCGCACTCCGCCCTTCGCTCTTGCATCCCATCAGCGCCTGTGTTTGCTAACGTCAGTTGGGAAGTGCTGATTAATTGGTGCGTAGCGTTGGACCCTGAGTTACCCGTAGCTGCCTGTACAACGTAGCTTACCTACGACCCGTCATTCTAAACGACAGGCTGCCGTTGAGTATATAAGAATCGTCGAGTCACCCACCAAGCTCTACCACTATCAGTTGTTTTCTCCTTCACGTTTAAAGAGTCGAACCTTCCTCCGCGCAGATTATCAAGTTCAACGAGCTACGATCACGACCCCACCATGACGAAGCTCTTTATGTACGTCACTTCTACAGAGCGTCCTCCCTCATAGTATTTCCTTGCAACATCTCGTAATCATGATGGATTTTGTACCATCTTGGGAGCACAAGATAGACTTCGGTCATTCTCGCCAATTGTCGCTTCCATCGAATGAGGCAGAGATGGGAGCTAACAAACTCCAGCACCGGTAGCACTGGCTACATCGGCGGAGATGCTCTCCACGTCATAGCCACAACGTACCCCGACCTTGAGATCACAGCACTAGCTCGCAACAGCGACAAAGGCGCAAAGATCGCCTCCCAGTATCCCAAAACCAAACTTGTCTACGGCGACCTCGACAGCACCGATCTCCTGACAGCCGAGGCCGCCAAAGCAGACATCATCGTTCACACCGCGAACGCCGATCACCCTGTCGCCGCCAATGCCCTCGTAGCAGGCCTAGCCCAGAGAACTACCCCCGGATATCTTATTCACACTTCCGGTACAGGTAGCCTAGGCACCCCAGACCACCTGCGCAAGACCTTTGGTGTGCATGTGGAGAAGAAGTACGATGATTGGGAGGGAATTGCGGAAGTGACTAACCTTCCTGCCGACTACACGCATGTCAATGTTGATAAAATAATCCTGTCTGCGTCGGAGAAGAACCCTGGAAAGATCTTCACGGCTATTGTTTGCCCACCCTGCATCTACGGTCCTGGACGCGGCCCTGACAACCAGAGGAGCATCCAAGGTCCCGATATGACGAAGGCCGTTCTCAAGCGCGGCAAAGGCTTCCAAGTCGGCGAGGGCAAGAACAGGTGGACTGAAGTCCACGTGCAAGATCTGAGCGAAGTCTTCCTCGGCCTCGTCACGTCTGCCATGCAGCCCGAAGGCGGAAAAGCGACATGGAACGACAAGGGGTTCTACTTTGCTGAGAATGGCGAGTTCGTGTGGGGAAATATTGCGAAGAAGATTGCGGAGATTGCGGCGGACAAGAAGCTTATTGAGACGGCTGAGTTGGATAGTTTGGACGAGAAGGAGGCGGATGAGTTCAGGGCTGCTGGGGCTTACCTCTGGGGTACAAATTCCAGGTGCAAGGCGTTGAGGGCGAATAAGTTGCTTGGATGGACGCCGAAGCAGAAGAGCTTTGTTGATACGCTGTCGGAGCTTGTGGATGAGGAGGCTAAAGCTTTGGGTTTGGTCAAGGGCCATGCGGTGAAGGCTGCTGGGGATGCTTGATAGGGTGCTCTTGTACCTGAAAAATGGCTTGATGATCAGAAGGAACGAGATTGACGTAGCATGGTATCAGTATCGCTCGCTGGAGTAGTTTTACTTTTGCTCTCGGTGCGGACCGGCTGTCTTTAGTGGCACTGAACCTCTGTCGAAACGCTCGTGTTACTTTGTACAACACACCATGTGAATTCTGAGATCATATATCGGACCTATTCTGCGTCTACCAAGTCACATCCTCTGCACCCCTATTTGGCCACAATGCTAACAACATCCTCATCAGCAACCACATGTCCCAACCCCACTCTCTGCGGCACATGTCTCGCGCTAGCCCCCCACACCATCGCATGCTTGAACGTCTCCTTCAACGTCCTATGCACCTGATCACAAACATCCTCAATGGTACTGCCCGACCTCACAATCAGCGCCTCGGAAAAATTTGGATCAATCCCCTTCCTCTTCGTATACACCCGTATCAGCTTCAACTCCTCCCAGCACCTCTCCACCACATCCTGGATGCCGAGATCGAGCTCGCAGCTCATGACGCAGGTGAAGGGCTCGCGGGCCAGCGAGTCGAGATGCGTGAGCGAGATGCTGTCTATCTTGTTGTAGACGTAGAGGCATTTGATGTATTTGCGGTTCGGGGCCATGATGGTGTCGATGAAGTCGTCGACTGTGGCGTTTTCGTCGCGGACGAGGACTTCGCAGTTTAGGATTTTGTAGTCGCGGAGGATGTTGTAGAGCATTTTCTCGTCGAGGTGCTTTGGGGGCGCTGAGAAGGTTATTTTCATGCCGCCGGCCTTTTTGGGCTTGAGGTAGATGTTTCTGGGATTGTTAGCATGTGTTTTTCGGAGTTTGGATTTCTCTTTGCGGCACCAGTCTGGACCTCTTGTATGAGGCAGAGTGAAGAGATACTCACGGTGGCTCCCTATTCAGTCGAATCCCCACAGCCTCCAACTCGGCCTCCAACAACCTCCTCTGCTCCGCCTTCTTCGTCGCATCCAGAATCATGCAAATCATATCACTCGTCTTCGCGGCCGAAATGACCTGCCGTCCTCGCCCCTTACCCTCCGCAGCGCCCTCAATAATACCCGGCAGATCGAGAATCTGGATCTCAGCCCCACCGTACTCGAGCACGCCAGGAATCGCCGTCAAAGTGGTGAAAGAGTACGCCGCGATGATAGACTTCGTCTTGGTGATTTTGGAGAGGAAAGTAGATTTTCCGACGGAGGGGAAGCCGACGAGCGCGATGCGGGCGTCGCCGCTTTTGGAGACATCGAAGCCGGTGCCGGCAGTTGCGCCTGCGCCTGGAGCCGGTTCAAGGAGTTGGGCGCGTAGGCGGGCGAGTTTTCTCGAGGTATGTTAGAGATGGGTAGCTGCTGCGTTCGAGTGTATACTTTACCCTTTCAGGAGACCAAGATGGTATTCTATAGCGAAGCGTTAGCGCACGTGATGGCTGTGGATACACCTAGGTGACCAGTATCGTGATGTGGGCTGCCGTACCAGTTGCCTTGTTCTCTACAATTCTATTAGCCAGTGTTCACTCGTTTCTAGGGTGCCAAAGAGCTTACTCTGCGTCCTCCGCATCTCCTCCTCGATCCTGCGGGGTGTTAGACCTCAGCACCATCAGAGTTTTATAATGGCCATACTCCTTGATCTTCTCCGTGATGTTCACCATCGTGGCTGTTATACTACGCTGTGATAGTTCGGATAAAGGGGGAATAAAGGTATAACGCTCGGCGAGCTGCGCCGTGGATGTTCAAAGATACCACGATGAAAGAGGTTTGGTGTTGAAGTCGAGCGCCGCCCCCTAATCGGGCCTAGCGCTCGCCTCTAGCGAACTGCAAGATGACCTGCGTCATCCATGCTATGGTCTTTTGCGTCAACGCCACTTCGGCCCAGCTTTCAGCTATGGAATAAACAAATGCAGTGGCCTCCAGACCACTATCACTTGTGATCCCGCGCCGTTCTCACCATTCTCATCCTTCCCCTTCTAGCATGATACCCTCGAACACCTGGCCGCACACGCATCGCGACCTCGTGCAGCACTACTATACCAAATATGAAAAGAGCATCGCATCCGGCGAATTCCAGCCCTTGGTCTTTCCTTGGGCTGGTCTCGGAGCCCTCGTCGTTATCATCTATCTCTTGATACCGCACCAGAACCGGCCGTGGTTGAGGAACGCGCGGTACGCCGTATTTGCGTTCAATGTGGCACATTCAATCTATACCGTCCGCTATGTGAGAGCTAAGAATATGGCATCGGCGTTGGGGCTGGGACTGATCACGGCGTGGAGTGTCATTTGGATTCTAGCGATTTTGGCGTGTCACGATCCGCAGAAGGATTTCCAGAGGATCGAGAGAATGGAGGGGGTTTTCGGGAAGACTGAGATGAATCGGGATGTGGGACAGGATGGAAGGACGAACATAAGAGAAGATAACGACAAGAAGAGCATCGACCCAGATCAAAACCACCACTCGAACGGAAGTCTCACTGCAAAAGAACATCTCGGACCCAGCAAGCGCCACGGCGAATTCGCATGGCAGCCCTACCCCCTCACGCCCTTCATCGAGCGCGTAGACTGGGTCCTAGACCTCTTCGGCAACTTCCGCGGCGCAGGCTGGAACTGGCGCACGATAGCTACTTCGCCTCCCCCGAAAGCAGTCCAAGAACAGTTATACCGCAACTCCCCGCACCCACCCCAACACACCTTCCGCCAACACGCCACCCAAACGACTGTCCACCCCACCCGCCGCGCCCTCCTCGTCGCCAACCTCCGCACCCTCATCACCGGCTACTTCATGCTCGACGTCCTCAAAACGATCATCGTCCACGACCCCTACTTCTGGGGCTTCGTCGACCGAAAACCGGGACCCTATCTGCCCTCTCTCGTCACAGAGAACGCCGTCCTACTCCACTGTTTCCGTCTGGTGATCTCCCAGTTCGCCATCAAGTACGCCCTGCAGACCGTCTTCTCCCTCGGCCCGCTCTTCTTCTCCGGCGTCCTGGGGCCGGCGCTGCTCGGCGCAAGGGCGGAATCTTGGATCTATCCGGAGCCGTGGGGCGCGTATCGTCATGTGCTTGATAGGGGGCTTGCGGGGTGGTGGTCGGCGTGGTGGCATCAGACGTTTCGGTTTGCGTTTGAGGCGCCGAGTCGGCGGATCATTGAGGCTATGGGTATGGATGTTAAGGCGCCGGGCGCGAAGTGTATACAGCTTGGAGTCGCTTTTGGACTCTCTGGCTTCCTTCATGCTTGTGGGAGCTACACGTGTCACGGCGATACACGACCTTTTCTCGGACCGATACGTTTCTTCTTGCTCCAGGCCATCGCGGTATTCGGGGAAGTGGTACTAACGGCGACTGTACACAAGACCGGGATCCAGAATCGTCTCCCGCGGTGGCTGAAGCGCGGCTTCACCTTCGTCTACGTCCATGTGTGGTTCTACTTCACTGCCGACTTACTCTGTGCCGATTTCGCTAGAGGCGGCGTGTGGCTGTTCGAACCGATTCCTGTCTCGCTGCTTCGTGGGGTGGGGCTGGGGACGCAAGGGGATGGGTGGTGGTGTTGGGGTGATAGTGGGGTGCGGTGGCTTTCTGGGGAGAGGTGGTGGATGAGTGGGCTTGCTCCGTAGACGTAGATTCTAGAGGTGGGTATAGATGTTCGTTTAGACTGGGCTGAGTAGGCAAGCTGCTTGTCTGCTCGCTAGACTCGACAATGAATTTAGAGGGATGTCACATAGCCAGTGTACCTCCAAAACGCGAGCATGAGCCTCATCCACTTGCGCCCAGTCCACCAAGCACGTATTAATCAGTACACTCATGGATGCGCAGCAGCTGAGAGGAAAAATTTGTTTCATATATACAGCGAAGGGCGAGAAAGCTCGACACCAGATCGACGCTCTCTCAAGATATTACTATTAGAAGTCCTAGGAGCACCGCGATGCAGGCGCTAAAAACGCAGCAGACCAGAAACTGCAAACCCGAACGCGTCGTCTCGACACGGCTTCTTTCTCCAAAAAGTTTTGTGCAAGCGATTGCATCGAAGTATATGTACACCATCGTCTAGATCCTTCCGACCATTACCAGACAAGAGCGCGGCCGGCGTATCCAAGCCCGTCTGTCTGCAAACCAACATCTTCGTCGTAACGGCGTTCCTCGTTTGTACATCTCCCTCACCGCAGCTTCTTGGGCTCGTTGGGCAGGTAACTCCTGTCGTCGGACCCTTCTACTTCCATGACCATCTTGTCCGCGCCCTCGGCCTGCTTGCTCCAGGTGGTGTGGCACATCTTCAGCTCCTTCTTGAACAGCTCGTCGTTTGGCTTCCTGTAGCTGCCACCGAGGCGATCCCATAGTGTGGTGAATTGTCCGTAGTTGAAGTTGAAATACAGGTGGTGCATGGTGTGGCAAGCGGCGCCGTTGATGATAGGGTTGTCGGCGACGTATTCGCCATCGTGAATGAGCACGGTCCAGATATTGATGAAGATGAATAGCGCAACGTAGGCGAACTTTTGGAGCGGGAAGATGAAGGGAAAGATATGGTACGGCAAGCCCTGCGCATAGCCGTCCAGCGGGTGGAAAGCATGCGACGCGAACGGGGTCGGCATAATCCACTTGTGGTGCGCCTTGTGGAGGTGCTTATATACGGATTTGTGGTGCAGGCCGCGATGGATGTAGTATATGCAGAAGTCTGTGAACATGAAAAAGAGCGGGAACTGGGCAAAGTTGTACCACAATCCTGGGCCGTCCTCGACGGTGTCGTAGATCTTGGAGTAGCCGCGGACCTCGAGCAGGAACCAGGGGGCGGTGAGGATAGCCATGAGGGGGAAGGCGATGTTGGCCTGGCGCATCTCGAGGCGGATCTGGTGCTTGAGGTATCTCGGGTGGTTGAAGGTGGCTTTGTCGAAGACGAAGACGTACGAGAGGGTTGCGAAAAGGTAGTAGACGACGACGCCGAAGAGCCTAGACAATTGTGTTAGCCGTGGCCATGGTCAATGCAATGGGAGGCGGGCGTACCAGGTGATCAAGTAGAGCGACACCAGCTGCCGCCGCCAGTCGTCGCGAGCCCACCGGCTCTCATATGCGACTGGGTAGGGGGTGATGTGGAAGTAGTCCGAAGACGACTTGTATTCCCATTGGGCGGCGGTGTAGGCGATGCTGGTGGGGACCTCCCTCATGCTCGAGAAGGTGCCATTGGGTGCAAAAGCGGACGTGGTGGGCAGTGGGTACAGGGCCTTGGTGAGCCAGGCGGCGCCAAAGTCGCCTATGAAGGTGTCATAGACCTCCAGAACAACGTCCATGGTGTACGAAGAGCACGACGGAGGGACGAGTGGCTAAGACTTGTGTGTTCCTGGCCGTGGCGGCGGCGTGGTAAGACCCCTCGTTATGCGCGGTCGCGGGAATATGCAGTCGGGCAAGCAACACGATAGGACGGGTTTCAAGCAGGTGGCAGCAGGGATGGCGGGAGGGGGAACAGCAAGTCGGACGTCGCGCCGCTTCACGGTGCGATACAAGCCAGAGCCGGCGTGTGGGAAACCAACAATTAAAGGAATCAAAGAAAGGAGAGACGGTTCCTCTCGCAAGATTATTAAGTGTGGCACTCTGGCCAGGGACGACAGGGAGGCGCGCTAGCCGTGTTGCTGTGAGATTTCGATCGCTGGCGCGACGCCGCGGCCAATCACGGCGGCCAATGCCCTCTCCACTCCGCTCGGCGCGGATCTTTGACAGCCGAGCGGGCGAAAGTCACCTCATGGCGGGCAGGCGGGTGCTGCAGGAACCGTTGGTGAGCCGGCGAACGCCTGTCGCTCGTCCCACCGGCCGCCTGCGTACGCACTACTTGCGCCCACGACTCCACACTCGCGCGACCGATCTCGGCGACAGACCGGCCGGCGCCCGCGCAAAAGGCGTGATAGTCGCCACACCGCCGTTCCGCGCCCTCCCGGCGCCTTGGGTGGCCAGGAACCGCGTCGCGCGCTCACGTGCCCGTGCAATTCACAGGCCGCTTTCAACGATGCGTTGAGCTGTCCTCGTCCCGCTATGTCGAATCCGTTGCACCTCTTTGAATCACTGGTACACTGCCACCTGCATCGCCTCTTGTAAGATTAGGCGTCCTGCGCATCAATACGACCTGCACTAAGACCCCTCTGGGTAAGCTCTGCAGATTTCGTACCCGAGCCTTGGGCCCTACCGTTACTGACATCAAACCGCCCAACGCATGGCAAGCACTGCGCGCCTGTCCAAACCGTCACGATTCCGCGTACGATCTTTCTTTTTTCTTGTTTCCACGTTCGACAGGACATGCAGCGGTGGTTTCGATCGTCGTTGCTACCTAACAATGAACCTCCAAGATGGCGCGTCCGCGGGACATCCGACACACCAGCGCGACCTGCCCTGCATCGACGATGCATGTACGGACTGCTCGCATGTGTTGTTCAGCCAAAGTGTGCTGATCTGCGTGGGAACTATATCGTAGATCGCGCACAACGACCACACCCGGTATAGTAGTCCATAAAGCACTGATCACAAAGATTACAACCCGCTCTCCCAGCTGGACTGTTAAGATCAAGTCCCACATCCCGCCGCAACCTAACCTCACCCGCCTGATACGGCACTCCCGCACCTTCCCGCGCCAAATCATTGATCCACCCACAATTCGGCTCCAACGGCTCGCCCTTGGACAGGCAGTCGGCTAGATACAGCCAAGCCAGCGCATTGCCCACGGTGCTGACTTCATCGCTAACGTGCGTCTCCGCGAAGTGGCTCATCTTGTCGTAGACCTCGTTGTTCGTGAAGAGCGTGTTGAGGTGCTCCGCAACGGCCTTGTAGTCGCCCGTGTCGACGAGATAGCCAGACTCGCCATCCTGGACTTGCACCGGGATGCCACCGGCGCGCGTCGCGATGATGGGAACGCCCTTGTGCAGCGCCTCGCTGACTTTGACCTCGAAGCCCTCGCGGGTGGAGAGTTGGAGGGCGACATGCGCGTTGGACATGAGCGCGTTGAGGAGCTGGTCCGTGGGCCCGAGACGCATTACGATGACGTCTTCCTTGATATCGCTATAAAATTCCTCGAGCTGGGAGATCGTATCGTCGAAGATCTGGGTGGCGTCGGGGTCGTCGATGGCTCCATGGCCTGCTATCACGAGCTGGGGCACTTCCTCGATGGGCTTGTCCCTCATGTAGTTGCGGCGGAGCTCGGCGTACGAGGCCAGGACACTGGGTATGCCTTTGGCGGGGTCGAACCGTGCGATCTGCACAATGTACTGGCGAGCTGGGTAGGCAAGACGATGCATTCCGTGCCGGAAGCAGTCCGTGTCGAATTGGCGGATGTAGTAGTGCGAGTCCCAGTCACTTAGCTGTTTGTTTAGGCCGTCCAGCCAGTCAGTCGTCGCAGGCATGTAGCCGACTTTGCTGGTCGTCACATTGCTCGGCACGAAATCGCGGACGGGATGGCTGATGAAGACATCGGCATCCTTGACGTTGTCCCAGACCCAGTTCCAGACTTCCGAGGTTGGGGTACCCTTTTGGTCGGCTAGACCAGCGCGGACCTGGATGTGGGACCGGAAGATGACGGGGCGCGTGGGGTCTTGTTGTTTGGCCAGCTTGACGAGTGATGGCATCTGAGGGTCGTCAACGATGATTACGTCGGCACCGCCCTTGGAGCGGGGTGCGAGGGGACACTCGTCGGGGATCCAGAAACGTTCGGCATTTGTCTTGCACCACTCATCAAGCGTGTCGATCTGGTGCTGGGTAATGCGGAGTTCGGGATCGGCCACTCCTTGGAGAATGTTGTGGTTGTTCTTGGTGATGCGAAAGACTGCTGGCTTGGGGTTGGGAACGTACCTGAGACTCTGTTAGTGTTGTGATCACATGGATGCTCGTCTAGACGCTTACCAGCTCGCATCGACCTTCATAGTACGCAGGAAGCGAATCAAAGCGTGCCTCATAAGCGCGACACCCCCGCCCTGTGGAGTGCTGTTGAAGAATGCGATCTGGACGTTGTTCTTCTTCAAGGACTCGATGTACTTCATGGTAGCTTTCCAGGTCGGCTCGCGCACTGAACCGTGGAAGTCGTCAATGCTGCAGATTGCGGCCCGGCCGCCGCAGTCGACCTTGACCAGGTTCTGGTAGCCAACGTTGACCCTTGGCTGGCCAGAGGGGCCAAAGTAGAGGAGAGCTTTCCGGGCCATTGAGTCGGCTTCTTCATCAACGTAGAGATGGCTGTGGCCCCGCTTGGCACGGAATGCATCCGGGCGCGGCTTGTCCTCGAGCACCAGAGGCACAATGTCGAGTTCTTGCCATAGTCGCGAGGGTAGCTGCGGGCAATAGTGTACGGTCCGTTCGTTGATGCCAGCACCGATGTACTTGTAATGGTGGTCTGCTTGATACCCCTTGAGCTTGGTGATGAAGAAATCGGCGAGAAAGTCGGGAAGCTCCTTGGTGGTGAGCGGGGTGAAAGAAGGGGAACGGGTGCCGGATGGCGTCGACGTTCCGCTTACGTCGGATTCAGATCCGGAGTCGATGTTATGCAAAGCGGCGTCCAGTTTTAGTTTGGAAACGGCGTCATTCAGCTTGATGGGCGCTTCTGGGTCGTGTAGCTTCAGGGTGGTTACGGCAAAGTCGTTGGAGTAGGTGCCGTCGTGAGAGACGAAGCCGACATCGAGTGTTCCGTTAGCCCCTTCTTGGACAGCAATGCCAACGTAAAGATCCTGAAAAGTTAGCGCTGTCGGACGGATGTGCGTTGTGGATACATACCGTGAATGCGATGGTCTTGCCCTGGCTCTTTAACAATTGATTTCTGGACGATTGTGCTTGAAAAGCATGGCGCGTACGCTGACGGCGCACGGCGGGCCGAGAAGGAACACGAAGGGTATTGTCTGGACTTAGCAGTGACATTATGAGCCACGAGATGTAAGGCTGGGTATGTCAAGCAGTGGCTGCGATAGAGTAGGTGCCAAGCTGGGGCTACAACGTCAAATATGCGGCACTTGGGTTGAAGGAGAAGATGGAAGCCAAAGGCAAGAGAGTCGAGTGGAGACGAGGTTGGTAAACAGTAGTGGTGCCATGTAAAGCTACTTATATATACTACATGGGGCACAGGCGGCATTACCGTGCAACGTACGTTTTCCGCGTGACAGAGAGCGAGACACGTCAAGAGCTGTGGTGAAATAGTCTAGGCATGGGACACAAAATGCTAGAAAGTCCCGTGTGAGGAGTGATTGGGGGGAGGGGCAGGGCGGTGTTGCGAACGTGACGAGAGGGAGGTACAGATAGTGGCATGACTTTCATGTGAGGTTGAGGTTGAACTGTAGGCGAGGCGACAGGGGTGGGGGCTCCCGGTGCCACGCGAGGGCCACTCAACCACATGCCTCGGAGGCGGCGCTTACAACCGTGCTACTGGCGCTTACGCCTGCCGCGTTGGGCCGCTGCGCGGTCGCCGTGTCCATGGTCGTGCATGGCATGACTACATGAGAGGGCACGTCGGATGTGCGGTTGCAGAGGGTGCCGTGTGCCTAGGGATGGCCCCCGTCATATGGCCAAGCGACCCGTTCCTCGCGGCACCAGGCCGCCACGGTGCGGTCTCTGGTCAGCAGCGGAGGTGCTCCGTAGGCAGACGAGGGCGAGGCCGCAGAGCCGTAGGGTGCATATGCACGCCAAGAGGGGCAGCTGGGACGGCATGCCACGCTAAGTTTGGAGTGGTACTTGTAGTGGGTGGCCGGCCGCTCAGTCGTGGCCACGGCGATATGGGAGGGCGCTGTGGAAGCGTAGCATCATGCTGTGCGACGCCGGCAGGCCAGCCATGGGCGAGGCCGTGTGGCCGTTTTGTTTGCCCGCCCTGCCCCAAGCCCTTACCCACGCCCGGGGCTCGTTTCAGTCTAGTGTGCCAGCCCTGCAAAGGCGCACCGGAACAAGCCACGGGTAGCATCTCTAGCGCCTGGAGAGGGCTTGGGCCAATTCTCAAACCGCCAACCGACCCTTCTCACGACCTTCCCTCTTCCCTCTCGTCGTCCCCCGTCTGTTGTAGCTGCATCCCCGCCGCAGCCCATCCATCCCGCCCCGTCGCGCCCGTCCCCCGGGCTACCTTGCGCGCGCCGTCCAGCTGCTGCCTCAGACCATCTGTCCCCGCGCGCGACTTCAGCCTCGCGCCCCGAGCTGCCGTTAGGGTCGAGCCAACCAGCCAGCTCTCTGCGCCTTCCGACACGATACGACACGACACACCACGACCGCCGCGCCCGCGCCGCTCCTCTGCCGCCAGTGATCTCCATCACGAGCAGCCAAGCAAGCCCGCCCGCCTGCCCATCGTCTTGCGCAGACCGCCGCCGCCATGAACCACGGCTACCCTCCGCGCGGTGTGGTGCCGCCTGTCGGCGCACCCAGCCAGCGACTGAACGAACTGCTGGATTCGGTCCGCGCCGAGTTTGAGAGCGAGAGCCAGCGCAGCGTCGAATATGAGAGCACAAGTGAGTACACAATGGTCATCCCACCCGCCCGTTGAGCGCATCTCCACGGCATACGTCTTCTCCAACAACGTCTTCTCCACGACGTCTTCTCAACAATGAGTTTCCAAGGGCGAGTATCGTTGTGACTTCGCTTGGATTGACGGTATGGGCAATGCGGAGATTACGTCGCAGCGTAGCGATTCCGGCTGACCACCACGCGTGAACAGTCACCCGTCACATCCAAGAGATCGAGATGATCCGCGGCAAGGTGTATGCTCTGGAGCAGCAACATGTCCAGATCAAAGCGAAGTAAGTGCACCCTAACCACATACTCTGATCGCAAGGTGCGACCTTCGCCCGCGTTCTGCATGCACACCCATGTTGCACAACACTACACCTCTGACAGCAAAATCCCCATACCGATTCTGACATACCTGCAGGTACGAGGACGAGATTGCGCGCTTGCAGCGTGAGCTCGAGGCTCGCGGCGGACCCAGCCAGAACTCGCAGCACCACGGTCCTTCCCAACCCCAGCCTCCGTCAATCGGCCACGGGCCGAGCAACCTTTTCGGCGGCATCATGGCCGGTAACAACCAGGGTGGTCCGGGCCTGGCTCCTCCACAGGAGCCTCAGCAACCTGGTGGTCTTCCGCCGCATTTAGCTGGTCCTCAAGGCCCGCCAGGCCTGAACCCCGCTCCTGGCCCTCCCCAGCACTTTGGCGGCTATCAGCAGGGTCCTTCGGTTAATGGTGGGTCCAGCTTCTTCGTCCCATATCAGCGGCGATAGCTCTTGCATGTCTCAGATCACTGACCTGACCTAGGCTACGGCCAACCCCCTCAACCCACGGCCTCGCCCGGAGGGAAGCGTCCTGGTCTCGGCGGCCCAGGCCCTCGCGGTCCACCTGGGCCAGCCACTCCTCAGCAGAACTCTGCTGCCCCATATCCCGGCTCGCCTCAAGTGCCCCGACCGACCCCTCCTCCCCATCAGCACAGTGCATTGATGGCCCCCAACCAGGTTCCGTTAAGCCAGAGTAACATCCTGGCGGATCTGGACATTGAATCTCTTCCCGATAACCTCAAAAAGGAGGGAACCGATTGGTTCGCCGTCTTCAACCCACGCGCGAGGCGCGTTCTTGACGTGGAGCTGATCCACAACCTGCCTCATCAGAGCGTTGTTTGCTGTGTCCGCTTCAGCTTGGACGGACGGTTCGTTGCCACCGGTTGCAATCGCTCCGCCCAGATCTTCGACGTCGAGACTGGTTCGCCCGTTGCTCATCTCCAAGATGGCAGCCTCTCCGAAGATGGGGATCTGTACATCCGCAGCGTGTGCTTCAGCCCCAACGGAGCCTACCTAGCCACTGGCGCTGAAGATAAGGTCATCAGAGTCTGGGATATTGCGAGCCGCTCCATCAAGCACCAGTTTACCGGCCACGAGCAAGATATCTATTCGCTGGACTTTGCCCGGAACGGCCGTATCATCGCATCTGGAAGTGGTGATCGCAGTGTGCGTCTGTGGGATCTGGAGACGAACCAGCAGGTTCTCAACCTGTCCATCGAAGATGGTGTCACCACCGTCGCTATCTCCCCTGACAACCGCTTCGTCGCCGCTGGATCCCTCGACAAGAGTGTTCGCGTGTGGGATGTCCAAACAGGCAATCTCGTTGTGCGCTTGGAGGGCGAGCACGGTCACAAAGACAGTGTCTACTCGGTCGCCTTTGCTCCTTCTGGTGATCGTTTGGTCAGTGGTAGTTTGGACAAGACCATCAAGATGTGGGAGTTGACGACTCCGCCTCGCTTGGTTCCAGGTGCCGCGCCTGCCGGCAAATGCATTCGTACCTTTGAAGGTCACAAGGTTAGTCAAGTAACTACCAGATTTATATAAATACTAACGGTGCACTAGGACTTTGTTCTAAGCGTTGCCCTCACGCCCCACGGCGACTGGGTTCTCAGTGGATCAAAGGATCGTGGTGTCCAGTTCTGGGACCCGCATACCGGCGTTGCTCAACTAATGTTGCAAGGGCATAAGAACTCTGGTCCGTTCCAACCCCACCCATCAGAGGCTCATAGCATCCTCTGCATGTATGGATGGATTTCGCTAACGTTTCATAGTCATATCTGTAGCACCCAGCCCTGCAGGAGGCATTTTCGCCACTGGCAGCGGCGACATGCGCGCTCGCATCTGGAGGTACGTGAAGATCTTGTCTATCTCATGATCACGAGTCCTTTCAGTGTTATCCGAATCTGTGACGGGGTTAATGTTGTGCCCTCCACGCCGCAATGATCGATCCTCACTCTATTCTCCTACGCGACTCCTTCTCTACTACCCTCTTTATCTCTCATTATTCAGTGTCCGTCGATTGCTAACTATCAATAGGTTCGATCGGTATACTGGCCCGTAAACGCGCTTGCTACGTCTACCCTAGCCCTATCATGTGGAGTTCTCAACCACTAGGGCAACGGATGAGCTGCACTTGACGTCGACGTCGAGCCTGAAACGTTCACATAATTTATACCCCCTTTTTGGCTACCCCGCGGTTCAGGGTACTTTCACGGTCGCTCGTTTTCTCGAACGATGGATTTGGCCGCGTTCGATTCTGCGGCTATCGTGCCCCAGCGATGGATCAATCTTTTAGAAAGCAGGCTTGGGCGCTGTGCGAAGGGACGGTACGACTGACTGGATTGGCGGTCGTGGAATGTCGGATTCCCCTTTTTAACTCTAACTGTTTGTTGTTTTGGCGGGCGTGGTTACGATGGGGATGTGGTCAATACTGGGTGAGTTGGTGGTTGGTTGGTTGGCCCTAGGGATGCCCGATATTGGAACTTGTTCTTTGTTCTCCTCTTTCCCGTCTTCTTTTGATGAGCTTCCGTGGAGGATCGGCGACGACTTTAGATAGTTGATTTATCGTATCAATCTATCTCGCGTTTTGGTATACCGGGCTCATTTCGTTCGTTGGTCGTGATTATGATTTAGAACTGGTAATTGACACTTCGCTTCTGTTTCCCTTCCTACCCTACGGCCACTATTACATTCGTTGTTACGGCAAAGGAGCGCCCCGCACCTTCCTCTCCAACACACCGATTCCAAGCGTCGGGCGATTATCCGCTTTGTCATGGGACAGAGCGAGCTTGAGCATGAGGTCGTATATTGCCCTCGCAGCTCAGACACTGCGTATGTGGAAGTTGGGTTTGTTCCACCATTCGGGAATAGACGAGGTTCTGTTATAGATGCAGTACATGATTGCGGAAGTGCATACTTGCCCTATATATGTTCAAATTATGTGTCCGCCGTGTTACGTCGCAGTGTTGATCCGGCAGAACGGGGCCGAAGACTGGGTAAAGTAGAGTAGATACACTGCGTCCGTTGCACTGCGATGTGTGTATGTGTGGACAAGAGCTGTATACCGGTCAGGAGGGGGTGGAAGGCGGTAGTCAAGGATGGCAGGAGTGACATTGGAACGTACTCGAGCTGTGGGAATAATAACTTTTGGTTATGTTCTCCTGCTTTCGTCGGCGTTTGAGCGAGCCACGACCTCTTGCTCTTTACGCTACGTCCTCCCGCTTGCCACTCCTACATGTACCGAAACTGATATGGATACCCTTTCGTACTCCTTGTAGGTAGGCCGAGTGTGTACTTCGGCGCGGGCGTATGTCGGCGGGAGAAGCGCGCGTTCGGTTTCGTAAATGGCGTTCGTAAAGACGGTGACGGCGGTCTGCGGCAATGATGGGGCGAGCTGGATTGGAGCTTCGTACACGACTGCTGATGTGTTGTTTGATGTTGGTGAGAGGTACGCCGTAGTCGACGGGAAAGGAACTGTGGATAGTGGGAACGGAGCGGGTGGTTGGGTACGTCGCGATAGGGAGTAATCGCGTGGGACCTGGGTAGATGAGTCGACGGCGTGGATGGTGGGCTATCTTAGAATACAGTTACCGCGTTTATATACAGTGTTTGAGTACAGAGTTGATACCTCAGCTTTTTAGCTGCGAGAGGAAGAACCCGCGGATCTTAGAATACAGACTTGCATGCTTAGGGGGCAGGAAGAGTGGAGTGGAAGGGGGAGGATTTTGCACGAGTGCATTGTTCTTCTCGTTGAAGGGGACGGACTTGTCAGGAGCGAGTGAGGCCTTGACAGAACACTGGTATCAAGACGGCGACTCAGATGTATTGATATTCAGAGATAGCTCAGGTGAGACGTCCCTCCTAGCGAGATGGTCCTCATGGCACACTGTCGATACTCCTCTCTGAACGATGTAAAATGGTTTGCCGTGAGTCTTCCGTCAAGAAAAGTAGCACTTCAAGACCGACGGTGATAGATCGCGGGACTGCTCTTGACCCTCTCAAAGGAAGGTCTCGCCGACTCGCCATGACATCTCCTTACGAGCTTTGCAGCTAGACCAATACCATCTTTTCACTGGGGGCGTGGTACTCCACGATGCTATGTTCACCCCATTTGGGCTCGTCGAGGAAAAGGAGGTGGCAACCTCAGCTCGTGTACTGACATAGAGCTTCACCCACTCAAGCAGATTATGGCTTTTGGGTACGATATTGGTTCGTTCGGTGGAGGCTTGGTGTCGACGCCTTTGGCATAGGGAAGTGATAGTGGGTGGATTAGATTGTCGACTGAATGGATCTCCCTGCATAGAAATCGCGCTGGGAAGTTTGAAGGTCAGCTCACTCCTAAGGTCGCTTCATACCTAGGTGGCAAGTGTATGGCGCTAGGCAAGCATCTCGCGAGCGCGGACTCATCTCTTCCGAATCATAGCGGTAATATCGGGACTACCCCCATCCACTGAAGTAGCGCAGTCCCGATCTCGCTTCACAAAGTTTATAGTTCAGCCGGCGTTATGCCCAGCTTCTTGGACCTACCCCACGTGAAGCAGCGATAGGTAGTATCTTAGCTTCTTACACTACATCTTCGAGCGCTCCAGACATCGCTTGCAACCTAGTCCATGTCCCTGACAGCCAGCTGTTTCGACGACCCTCGAGTTACGACCTCGTGATGGGCGAGGAGGAGTGATAGCGTGGGGAGGCACGAGGTTGCCTTGCAACTCAAGACGGCTTATTTGAGATGACCGTCTTTTAATAGTATTGGGTCAAACCGAGGTGGGGACATGCCTAGATATGCCGCTGCCGCCGTGGGGTGTAGGTATCTCGGTCCGGAGATCTATAATGCGTGTCTCTACTGTGGCGTAAGGTACCATGTGAGCAGCCTCGTGGGTCACTAGGCGATGTTTGTGATTTAAACGAGAGCATGCTGAGGCCGCGCTTCGAGTAGACGTGGCTGCCACCTGAAACCTAAGTCGCCCTGGAGATCGACGTTTTGGAAGCTTCGAGGTAGCCCTTCAGGAGCGAATTTTGAACCTCAGCGTGGGTCGTAACTCGGAAAGTGGAGTGCCTAACGCGCGGTATGCAGAATCTGAAATGCCTTGTCCGACTCATGTGGTGCCTGCCGCAACAGAAGCGGTAGATCGCGCGACTGGTGGCAATTCTCTGTCTGCATGTCCACATAGGGCGAAACGCATAAGCAGTGGAGAAACGTGGTGGTTAGGATTCTGTTGCGGCGTGGTAGCGGCGTGCGGTTGGCGGGGGCGGCATAAACAAGACAACATGACAGCTCTTGGTCGACGGGGTACCCCAACTTTCCATGCAAGCTGAACAACGAGCACTTTACTTTTGACGTGAGCCGGGGAACACCTTGTTGGGTGATTTCTGCGACGGGACTCACAGGTCCACAACAGTCGAGCAAGTTGAGGCCTGGTCCTGGTGTTCATATCGAGTGGGGAAGACATCGTCCCATGTTGACCTGCAGGTCGCCGTAAATGGCAACATTGGACCCAGATCTCGAGCAACTAGCGTCGCCTGCCCCTGTGCTCCGGCCCGCCATCTTGTCATACGATCACGCAGATGGTTACTGAATCTGTGTGTAAGGCGATTTAGGAAGCTCGTGTTCGGCTTCCCGGGCAGCGGCGATTGATAAGATGTTGACAGATCTGGGGACAGGTGCAGTGTGCTTCCGATTCGCGAGGTTCCAGTTCGGAGCTATCCTGTTCTTGAGGATACGTGCAGTAGTACACGAATCCAAGTGATGAAAGCATCTGTCTTCGCATTCGGATTCTGGATCTCTCGCCGCATCGTTCCGGGATGGATGCTTGTGTCTATTCTCGTGGCTGTCGCCTGTCGCTTCATCCGGTCGCAGTCTGACGTTTTCGTCTTCAGCACGAAAGATTTGTCGCGTCTCAGGATACCACACATGCCCTGCAAGTGATTACACCTTCGACCCGCGGAGATGCTTCACACCAAGCATCTCTCTGGATATCCCGCACCGCATCGATCTTGCAGATGCCGGCAGGGCGACAGGGGTTCCGGATCTCGGTATTTGCGCGGGCGTCGATGTTGGCAGGGGAACATGCAAGATTTGAAAAGCGCTCGGCCAGAGTGTCTCATCGGATGCGCTCGATCGCTGCACAGGGGTCGGAAAATGCGGGACCGAGGACTCCAAGCTGCACGCTGCACCGAAAGAGTGCAATGGTGCAATCGGTCGTGGCGAGTTGCAGGGCATGAAGATTAGATGTCGCGATAGCCGGGAGTGAAGCGCTCGCGATTAAGATTTATGAAGGCGTGGGATCGACAGAGGTGCAGGATCTGGAAAGCCACGCGCCGAGCGCGCCTGCCTTTCGAACGCGACACTCGCTGCAACGGTCGTGTAGAGTGCCTCCAGCTTGTCGCGTACGCTGGGTCGGATTTGGATGTGCGTGCAGGAGCATGCGGCACGGCGTTATCCTTGAAGTAAAGATGTGGTCTGCTTTAGGTAATGCGGCGTGGGGAAGTAAAACAAGCCATCGGGTTCGCATTCACATCGACTGCACCCTGTCGTGCCTGTATAGTGGTCAATGGCGACCATGAAGGAGACCAAGATTTGAAACGTTATTACGTAGAACGATCAAACTGTAGGCACCAGTAGACTTCCCACGTGTATACAACTACGTTGTCACATGATGAGCCCCCCACCGATGGAGTCTTAGACAATGGAGCTAATTACTTTGCAGATCTTAGTCCACCCATAAGTAAGAATGGCACGCGGCTGCTCGCTTCCGATTCATGGGAGCTAGTGCATATATCATGTAGAGTGTCTTGTTTGATACACGCTCGCCTCACTTTGATTCGCCACTCCACAAAGCCGAAAAACGGCAATTGATCGCGCTCAAGACTCATGGTTGTAGAATCGAGCATTCCTCGGGCGGGCTCGCGTATGCACTGACTGATTCCTTAGCTCTCACGGTGGATTGTAGATTGTGGATTGTGGATTGTTGGCGGCTGACTCGTTCCTTTGTCACGCGAGCAGTGAGGCTATCCCGTGAGGCTCACCGATACCAGAGATCAACGAGGGGCTCATTGCCTTCCAGATCTTGGCCCTGCAGGGCTTCCAAGCGTTGACAATCATCAACGGTGATGCACTTTCACACAAGCAAATACAATAGGTCGCCACCTATCGGGAAACAATACGACGCTGGGAGCAGGATGTTGAGCGGGTGGTTGCCACGTGCGGGACATCGGAAAGGACCAGGCATCTTGCACCCTGTCTTGCCCACGTTCATTTGCCACGAGCATCGATCGCGTACAGGCCAGGCAGAAGGGGCGCTTTGTGCGGCGCAGTAAGTCTCGACATGTCCCGAGACACCGGTAGAACCGAGAAAGGGTCGTCGTGCGGACAGGTTGAACAGATCATGGAGAAGGATCTCCTCCGCGGTGAGCATGGGGAGATCAGTCTGGATGTGATTTGAATGCATGCCACCGTGGTCTCCACCATGATCGCCACCGTGAGGAAGGGAATGGTGACAGTCTTTTCCGTCATTTGACGAGACAATAGATACCAGATGAAGGCTTGGGCCTCGGCAGCTCCGGCGTCGTCAGTGCTGATCCACACAATCTTTTGCTTGGTACACGCCCGATACCGTGCTGAGATGAAACACAACGCGGTGCAGCGGTGACACCTTGGAACATTAGAGCAATTAGCTGCGTGGGATCCCCACGACCGCCATCTGAAGTCCAAATGTCCTCGATTGGAATGACCGCGACTGGACCGCAAAACAGGCTCGCGCTTCCTGTAAGGATCTTTACTGAAGCTGCGGTAAGAAATTACTGTGACCTAAATGCTTTGCGTTTTGATGAAGACCTAGGTCTCCATTCCTACCGGCGAGATCGTGTCACCTGAAACAGGTGCAGAGATTCTAGGAATCAGGTCGGAAGGCAGCGTGGCAACTTTTCGATATACCAAGGACTTGAGAATCGATGTTTTCCAGGGATAATTTGTGGGAGTGGAAGTTTCCCCCAGCGTAACCGTAGAGAGCACAAGCAGCCGGTTGGTGGTTGCAGAAGCAGTATCGAATAAGAAGTGAGGAGTGACCGGTCTCCTGACTCGCTGCGTAAGTGAAGGATTGCAACGAACATCTAGACGGTGTGATTCCATACTCTTTGTCTGCATATTCAAGGGCTGGCCAGGGTCTGGCCGAGCTAGGGAGATCGACTAGAGGATTCTTGCCAGACCAGGAAAAAATGGCGACACCAGAAGGCTTCCACAATCAAGAGCGCCTGCGACAACCGTTCGCTTCTCTGCCTGCAGTAACAACGTGGCAGGCACGATTGTTCGCAGGTCTGGATTAATTGACCAGCTCGAGCAGCGAATACTACACAGTGGCCCCTGAAGCTACGCCAGTGACCATTGCAGCGTGTAGACAACCGCACTAGAAGAACAATGGAAGAACGTCGCCACAGAGTCATTTCACGGAGGATCGTGATCTCCGTATCAGCACATTGGATCCTAGCTTAGGCCTTTTCGGTGTGGATAGCAGTTGGAAGTAGGCATGCAAGAGATGATACCAATTCCTCGTTGCCCGTGTTTAAGGAGTGGTGATGATTAGCCTGCCGCGGGATGTGGCGATTAGATTCCGTGCGCGACTGACGTCCCCACGCCGCTCGGGGGAGCTGATCAGATAAAGCTATTTCCGTAGGGAAGTAGGTATGAAAAAGGATATGGTTTCAGAGCCAGGGCTCCTTAGACCACATCAGCCGCAACGCATTGACCTCTGGAGTGGGGGTTGGGTGTCTTGACTCGCCTAGCAGGATGGTCAAGACACATAGCCAATCAGAACGACATCTGCGGCTGGCAGAAGAGCCGGTTGCAATGTGCTCCAACGCGGCCACCGTCCTGGTTGCGCATCTATTATGTGGATATTCGGAGTGCAATGTATCCGTAGCACGTTGTTCGGAAGAGGGTTTAGAAGTTTAGCCTTTGAACCTCAAACAGGACACTGATGGGATATCGTGGTTGCCCCGGAATGTGTCAGCCCGAACGACATCGGAAGCGGTAACGTATGCTAGCGGCGGCTGACGCGACCCAACAGCGAGAAACAAGTGCCTAATGAAGTGCGGCAGGCGGACATGTACTGTGCTCGGAGTCGCTTGCGAAAGTTTGCATAACCTTTGACGAAAGACAGTTGACGACCGGGAATGAAGGTATTCCAGTTAGTGATCTCTGGGGTCATCGACTGATGGTTGGTACTTGAGGCGCTCATCGATTACAGAGAGAGAGAGAGAGTGTGTGTGTGTGTGACTCCTGGTCCCGTTTCTTCCGAGACGAGAGCACGCGTCTCCAGTCTTAGGTGGTGTCTGGGTGCCCATGCACCCACCTGTCAGATCAAGATTCATCTCATGTGGTCCCTGCAGGATTCAGAGCTACTGCAGGGCCGCCGATTCGGAAGTGGTTCTCTCTATTCTAGTTGCAGGTTTTGCCGAGTCTCCCGCCGTACGATCGATCTGCTGTGTTACAAGTACACCATGGACCATCAAGCGAAGCCAGCGATGATTCGGAAAGCCGTATCTGTCGAGAAGAGGACAAGCGGCTTGACTCGAGAGCATAGTGGACGAGATAAGGGCCCGAGGTATTTTTAACATGGCTCCTCTTCGCAGCGACGAGGGGTCAGATGGGCTGGGACTGGAAACAGTTCATGGCAGACAAAGCCCTCGCAGCATGGCCATATCCGTTGGCAGTTATGGTTGCGGACGTGTTTGATGCATCTATTCCAGGAAGCATAAACGAAGGCATGAGGGTCGTGGTGCAATCAAGTCGACACGAGGAGGGGTGGGGCCAAACAGAAATGGATGGCGAGTGGCAACTGAAGGAGATGAGGGCGCTCGCGAATGCGAGACGATGGTCCCTTTGGGAGGCTGAGGCGTCAGCACTCCGGATCGAGGCGTGCTTCTCCGTGGTATTGGGTCGCCGTTGGGTAGCACGCAGATGCACGGCGTCCGAAGAGACGGTCTCGACAAGAACAGTCCGGGGACTGGCGAGATGGTGGCGTGCAGCTGGGCGAGTTCGGCGAGATGCCATGAGCGCTGAGCAGGTGGCGGAGGCACTAGTGTTTGATGGCCTGGAGGCTCTGCACGTCGCTGAAAGGAGGCCTGACAGTGAAGCAAGCGTGCCCCGCACGATGTAGGGGGGGGAAGCGTAGGAACGGAAGAGTAGGGGTGTGGGAGGGGGCATGCGCGAGGACAAATCGACGGGCGGTGGTGACCACCCGAGAGCTTGGTGCCGTGATCTGTGCGGGCCATGGCAGGCGCGAGGCAGGCGCGGGCTGATAGGTCGGTCGTTGCTGCCTCTCCGGGATAAGTAAATAGTATTTGTCGTCACGCACAGATACCAGCGGGCCCTGCGCGCTGGCGGGATCATCCTGGAACACGACCTGGCCGGCCGCCAGACGTCGACCAAGCAAACGGCGTCGACATGGCTGCTGTTTGTGACGCTTCGACGTGGGAGACGGACGGCAACGGGGCCCTCTCGTCGCTGCCCACGCCAGATGGGCCGTCGGGCGCGTCATCGGACGGCGGCCGGCCCTCTCCGCGCGAGACGGCGCAGGCCATGCGCTCGCAGCATCCAGTCCAGTCGCGGCTGCAGGTACCGAACGGGCATCTGGCTCCCATCTCTTGCCTGTCCTCTTCGGCGACGAGCATGGCCGGCCACGAGTCGTTGCGACGGCATTTGTTTTGCTGCGTACCAGAGCCTCGGAAACATCCCAGATGACCGGATCGCGCATCGCGCCTCGCACGACACCACAAATCACGCTCCTCCGCCGAGCAATGGTCCCCTCCCCCCCCCCCCCCCCCC